>Ga0256829_1001231_pt1 | contig 21672 bp, 20 predicted proteins | sample 131447metaG_FD_185979 | JGI IMG/M metagenome (GOLD analysis project Ga0256829, IMG submission 185979) | Hydrothermal vent microbial communities from Lau Basin, Pacific Ocean - 131-447 | ecosystem: Environmental > Aquatic > Marine > Hydrothermal vents | place: Pacific Ocean: Lau Basin | collected...
AGAAGCCGCCGCCTGAGCAAGCCGTTTCCTCCAAGGCCTATTACCCCCTTTCTGCCCCCTGGAAACCTTCAGGGGGCAGGTCTTTTAAAAACCACAAGTTCCGCCGATGCCGCGCCTGCTCACCACGGCATCATGCCAATGAACGCCAGCGATTAAGGTATACTTTGCCATGCACCCCAACGCCGTTGGGGCATGGGGAAATGCTCCGCTTCGGCAAGGTTCCTCCCCAAAGGCTGCCCGCCATGCGCTTCAGGCTTTCATTAGCGCAGAAGATCAATATTTCTTACACCCTGGTAACGCTGGTTTCGCTGGCAACCCTCGCGGTCATCGGCGGTGCCGCGCTCATGCGGTGGGCCAGCCGCGGCTGCCACGGCTGGGAAAGCGCCGCGCCTTCCCTGCAAACGCGCTTCAACCTCAACCCGCCGCCCCTGGCACCGCCCCAACGCGCCGCGGCCTGGCTGCAGGCCTTCTTCCAAAAAGGCACCGTGCGCGGCCGGGCCGGAGAATTCCTGGAAGTGTCTGTCGATTTTTCAGCACGCGACATCCCGCTCGCCGCACTGGTCGACGCAAAAGGCCGGCTCGTTGCCATGTTCCCCGCCGGCCCAGGGGAGCAGCCCGTCGGTCAGCCCTGGGAATCCGCCTTTGCAGCGTATGACCCACCGCGGCTTCCCCAAAGCACACCCAAGGTCACCCCCCGGGGCTCGCTTTGCCTGATTGCCGTGCCGTGGGCAGCGCCAGAGCAACAAAGGGGCTGGCTGGTGTTTCTCTATCGGCCCATCGACCCCTGGAAACGGGGGCTCAATTTCATCGTCATCCTCCTGCTGCTGGGCCTGCTGATCGCCCCCGCGGAACTGGCAACGGGCACCGTGGCAGGGTGGCTGCTCTCCCGCACCTTCGTACGTCGCCTGCACCGCATCGCACAGGCGGCCGAAGCCTGGGCGCGCGGGGATTTTAACGCCACCATCACCGACACGGGCAGCGACGAACTTGCCGCATTGGCCCATCGCCTGGACGGGATGGCTGACCGCTTACGCGGCCTGCTCCACACGGAGCGGGAACTGGCCTCTTTGGAGGAAAGGCAGCGCCTGAGCCGCGAACTGCACGATGCGGTCAAACAGCAATTGTTTGCCGCCGCCATGCAACTCGCCGTCGCTAAGGAACAATGGGCACAGGCACCGCCCGAAGCCCGGGCGCATTTTGACGAAGGGCTTGCCCTGCTGCATCAGGCGCAACGCGAACTCGTCCACCTGCTCCATCAGCAGCGTCCCCCGGATTTGCAAGAGAAGACCCTGGCGCAGGCTTTAGAAACCTACATCGCCGGGTGGGAAGCCCGCACCGGCATCCGGGTGCACCGCACCTTCTCCCTGCCGGTTCCCCTACCCCCGGCCGCAGAACACGTGCTCTTTCGGGTGGTGCAAGAAAGCCTGGCCAACATCGAGCGCCACAGCCAGGCGGACAAAGTGGTGCTCGGCCTGATGCAGAAGGGGCGCACCGTCCACCTGAGGGTGGCCGACAACGGCGCGGGTTTTTCCCCGCAAGAAACACCCCGGCACGGGCAGGGGTTGCAAAACATGCGGGAACGCGTCACCCGCCTGGGCGGCGGCTTTAACCTGAAAAGCGCAGCAGGCAGGGGCACGTGCGTGGAAGTTCAACTCCCTCTGCCAGAAGGAGAAAGGCCATGACCCCCTCAACGGGCATCATTACCGTGCTGATTGCAGACGACCACGCGGTGGTGCGGCGGGGCGTGCGGGCTTTTTTGGAGATGCAGCCCGATGTGCGCATCGTCGGTGAGGCCGCTTCGGGGCAAGAGGCCGTGCAAAAGGCGGCGCGCCACACGCCCGACGTGGTGTTGATGGACTTGAACATGCCCGACATGGACGGCGTCGCAGCGACGCGCGAAATCCGCCGCCTGAGCCCCCGCACCCAGGTGATCGTGCTGACTTCGTATGACGACGACGAGCACGTGCTCCCGGCCGTGCGCGCCGGCGCCGCGTCTTATCTGCTCAAAGACGCCACGCCCTCCGAGTTGATCGCCGCGGTGCGCAAGGCCGTGCAGGGCGAAGCCGTGCTCCATCCGCGGGTGGCCACCCGTCTCCTGCGCGAGGTGCAACAGCCAAGCACCCCGCCCCAACGCCCCCGGCCTTTCGCCGACCTGACCGACCGGGAACTGGAAGTGCTGCGCCTGATTGCCGAAGGGTTGAGCAATGCCGAAATCGCCGCCCGCCTGGTGATCAGCGAAGGCACCGTCAAGACGCACGTCAGCAACCTCCTCGCCAAACTGCACCTGAGCGACCGCACTCAGGCTGCAGTGCTGGCATGGAAAGAAGGCCTGATGCCGCCGCCCCAAGAGACATAGCCCCCAGTAAGGGCGAGGTGGCGGAGAGAGATAACGCAAAGACGCGAAGGGCGCAAAAACGCAAAGAAAAACTTCTGTGCCTTCTGCAGTTTCCCGCGCCGCGGTTTTTCGCCAGAAGGAGGTAGGGGCGCACGGCCGTGCGCCCTTTCTGGAAAGCGGCGACGTCGCCACAGCCTGTAGGGGCGAACGGCCGTTCGCCCCCACGAAAACCCCACGCCCACACGCCCCTGTGGTGTTTGGAAGGTACGGTGAAAACCACAGAAGATACAGAAGGTTGAAAATAGGTAGGGGCGAGGCGGCGCCTCGCCCCTACTCAATACCTGCCGATAAGCCCGCGGCGTTTGGCCGTTTCTTCCATCCGGCGGAAAGCCCACATCCCCGCCAGCAGGTAGAGCAGCGCGGCGGGATACCGCAGCCACCACCCCGCCGGCCACGTGGGCATGGCCGAAACGCCCACCATCGGGAAGAAGTGGCCTGCCCACGGCCAGATGCCCTTTTGCGGCCAGGAGACCACAGCCAAGGCAAACAGGACGAAATAGAGCGCATTGAGCAGCTCTCCCAACCGCCGGGCGCGCAGCGCCAGGCCGCCCAGCACCAGCCCCAGCCCGTACAGGCTGATGCCCAACGGCACGACCTGCACCACCAGCCAGCGCCCTACCGTGGCCCAGCCCATGTAAAAACCGGCCAGCACCCACAAGGGCACCACGGTCAGCAGGGTTTCCAGAAACGCCACCGCGTAGCGCACATGCAGCAGGCCCAGCATCGTGGGGGCGCTGAGATACAGCTGCTCAATGGTGCCCAGTTTGATGTCCTCTTCTATATAACCGGCGGGCACCCCAAAGCCGGTGAGCACCAGCGGCCAGAGCAGGGCTCCGCTGGCGCCCAAAGTTCCCTGTTTGGCAAAGAACGCCGCCCGCAGCCCCGCCCAGGCCACGACGACGAAAATGCCCATCGTCACCACCCTGGAAAGCGTTTCCAGCGGGTAACGCCAAAGGGTGATCCAGGTGCGTTTCATTTCGGCGCGCAAAACCTTTTGTGTCCACATGGTCAATCTACTCCGTGAAGTTGCAAAAGGTGCAGCCCCGCCTCGCTCACCAGGTACGAAAGGGTGGCAAACAAACGGGGGTCGGCCGTTTCGCCTTCCAGTTGCCAGCGATCATCCCCCAGAGGACGCAGATAGTCGGCATACTCGGCTTGGGCCGCGCAGGGCATTTCCCCGCCGAGGAGGAAAATCGCCCGCCGGTGCCGCCCCAACAGGTGCGCCCAGTCCCACGGCCGCAGGCGGCCGTTTTCCAGATAGAGCATTCGGCTGGACACCGTGAAGGCGAACGAAAGCACGTGGGTGGCGCAGAGCACCGCGGTGCCGCGGCGGGCGACTTTTTCCAGGTAGGCTTCAAATTCATACACCGAAGCCCGATCCAGTTCGGCCGTCGGCTCGTCCAGCAAGAGCAGGTCAGGGGAGCCGAGGAGGGCAATCAGCAGGGAAAGGCGCTTCTTCATCCCCGAAGAGTAGGTGCCCGCGACGCGGTCGCGTGCCTCCCACAAGCCCACCAGGCGGAAAAGTTCTTCCAGATGGGCGGGCAGGTCGGTTTCGGGCAGGCCCTTGAGCGCGGCGAAGTATTGAGCGTTTTCCCAGCCGGTGAGGTTCCAGTAAAAGGCGCGGCTGCCTTCCAGCAGCACCCCGACGCGCGGGCGGCGGCCTTCCGGCACGTGCCAGCGGATTTCCCCGCTTTGGGGAATGACCAGCCCGCAGAGGGCTTTGATGAGGGTGGTTTTGCCCGCGCCGTTGGCGCCCAGCAGCCCCACCACCTCCCCGCGCGCCAGGGTCAGGCTCAGGCCGTCCAGCGCCCGCACCGGCCCAGGGTATTCCACCGTCAGATTTTCGGCTTCCAGCAACGTCATACTTGCCTCCCCATGCCCTGGTAAATTTCCGTTCCCATTTTAGCATGATCGCGCAGGTTCGTCATCCGCCTGGCGATGGAAAAGCCTCTGCCTGGGGTCGGATTTTCGGCGCCGTGGAGGAACGCAAAGACGCAAAGAAAGCAAAGACGCAGAGAGGTTAACGCCAAAAGTGCAAAGAAACTCATCGTTCGCTTATTTCCGGCCAAGTTTCCGAAATTGCCCCAATTTCCCTCTCGGATACGGGGTCGATGGGCTACAAGTGCCCGAATTTGCCCTTCCAATACGAGAAAGACGGCTCATTTGCGCCCTCTCTCCAGCACTGGGACGAGTATATCAAGGATCCCTCGAAGATTTTAAACAACACCGTCCTTGCCAGTGCCTCCATATATAGGGGCAACCCTGGAAAAAGCCGCATATATAGGGGTAGGGCCAAATTCCGAAAACCACTTGAAAAATGAGCGAAAGATAAGAAGAAACGCAAAGGGCGCCAAGATTAACGCAGAGACGCAAAGAGGGTCACGCAAAGATGCAAAGGGGAGAACGCAAAAGCGCTGCGTAGGGGCAAGGCGGTGCCTCGCCCAAGACGCAAAGAAAAAATTTCTGTGTTCTCTGTAAAATTCCGTGCCTTCTGTGTCCTTCCCCGTGCAATCTACCCGATCCGCCCTCCCCCTTCCGCGGTACAATAGCCTCATCACCACTGCAACGCCACCTCATGGAGGTTTCCCATGACCGACGAACTGCAAGACAAAGCCATCAAAACCCTGCGGTTTTTAGCCGCAGATATGATTCAGAACGCCCGCTCCGGCCATCCCGGCCTGCCCATGGGCGACGCAGCCATCGCCTTCACCCTCTGGACGCGCCACCTGCGCCACAACCCCAAGAACCCCCACTGGCCGAACCGCGACCGCTTCATCCTCTCGGGCGGGCACGGCTCCGCGTTGCTCTACGCCCTGCTGCACCTCACCGGCTACGACCTGCCCCTTGAGGAACTCAAGCGCTTCCGCCAGTGGGGAAGCAAAACCCCCGGCCATCCCGAAGTTGGCCTCACCCCCGGCGTGGAAACCACCACCGGACCCTTGGGGCAGGGCTTTGCCAACGGCGTGGGCATGGCGATTGCGCAGGCGCACATGGCGGCGCGCTTCAACCGCCCCGGCTTCCCGATTTTTGACCACTCCATCTACGCCATTGTCACCGACGGCGACCTGATGGAAGGCATTGCCTCAGAAGCCGCCTCCCTCGCCGGGCACCTGCGCCTCGGGCGGCTGATTTACTTCTACGACGACAACCGCATCTCCATTGACGGCAGCACCGACATCGCCTTCACCGAAGACCGCGCCAAACGGTTTGAGGCTTATGGCTGGCAGGTGCTCCATGTGGAAGACGGCAACGACGTGGATGCCATTGACGCGGCCATTGAGGAAGCCAAAGCCGACCCGCGCCCCTCGCTCATCATCTGCCGCACCCACATCGGCTACGGCCTGCCCCACAAGCAAGATACCCCCAAAGCCCACGGCGAGCCGCCCGGCGAAGAGGAACTCAACGAAGCCAAGCGCATCGCCGGTTGGCCGACGCGCATGTTCTACATCCCCCACGAGGTGGAAGAATTTTTCCTGGAAGCCATCCCCAAGGGCGAACACTGGTACGAAGCCCCGTGGCGGCAGCTTTTTGCCCGCTACAAGGAAGCCTACCCCGACCTGGCTGCCGAACTGGAGCGCCGCTGGGCAGGTAAATTGCCCGAAGGATGGGACGCCGACCTGCCCGTTTTCCCCGCGGACGAAAAGGGCATGGCGACCCGCGCGGCTTCGGGGAAGGCGCTCAACGCCCTCGCCAAACGCCTGCCCGAACTCATCGGCGGCTCGGCTGACCTGACGCCTTCCAACAAAACCGCGCTCGCGGGCGAAAAGGATTTTCAGGCCGACACGCCCGAAGGCCGCTACATCCACTTTGGCGTGCGCGAGCACGCGATGGGGGGCATCATCAACGGCATCGCGCTCTACGGCGGGCTGAAGCCCTTTGGCGCGACTTTCCTTGTCTTCTCCGACTACCTGCGCGGCGCGCTGCGCATCGCGGCGCTTTCCCGCATCCCCAATATCTGGATTTTCACCCACGACAGCATCGGCGTAGGCGAAGACGGCCCCACCCACCAGCCGGTGGAGCATTTGGCTTCGCTGCGCGCCATGCCCAACCTCATCGTCATCCGCCCGGGCGACGCCAACGAAACCGTGGAAGCGTGGAAGGTCGCCGTCCAGCGCAAGGACGCGCCCGTGGCGCTCATCCTCAGCCGTCAGGCCGTGCCCACCCTTGGCCGCACCCGCTTCGCCTCGGCGGAAGGGCTGCGCCGCGGCGCCTACGTGCTGGCCGATTTCGGCGAGCCGCAGGTCATCCTGATGGCCTCGGGTTCGGAAGTGGGGCTGGTAACCGCGGCCGCGGAACGCCTCGCCGATGAAGGCATCGGCGTGCGGGTGGTTTCCTTCCCCAGTTGGGAACTGTTTTTGGAGCAGGATGAGGCTTATCGGGAAAGCGTGCTGCCGTCCGCGGTGAAAGTGCGCGTGGCGGTGGAAGCCGGTGTGCGGCTCGGTTGGGCGCGCTGGGTTGGCGACCGCGGCGCGGTGATTTCCATTGACCGCTTCGGCGCTTCGGCCCCCGGCAAGGTGGTGATGGAAAAATTCGGCTTCACCGTGGAGCACGTGGCGGCAAAAGCCAAAGCCATGCTGGCCGCATAAGCCGGCACAAAGCAGGCAGGCCCTGGACGCCCTTTGCCCACCTCAATCGCGCAGCGATTTCATGTGGCTCATCTGCTGGCTTTCGCTCATCTGGGCAAAGCGGGCTTTCAGGGCCTCATTCACGTGCGGCGGCACCATCGTGCTGACATCACCGCCCAGCGAGGCAATTTCGCGCACGGTGGTAGAGGACAAAAATGTGTGTTCTTCGTTGGTGATGAGCATCACCATTTCAATATCGGGTGCGAGGCGGCGGTTCGCCAGCGCCATGCGGAATTCGTTTTCAAAATCCGAGAAGACCCGCAGGCCGCGCACAATCACCTGGGCGCCCATCTGACGGCAAAAATCCACCGTCAGGCCGCTGTACCCCACCACGCGAATGCGCGCCTGACCGCGAAAGGCCTCTTCCACCAGGGCAATGCGCTCTTCGGGGGAAAAAATCAGGTTTTTGAGGGGGCGGTCGTACACGGCCACGATGACTTCGTCGAACAACTGCGCTGCCCGGATGGCAATATCCATGTGGCCGTAATGGATTGGGTCGAAACTTCCGGGGAAAATGGCTTTGACCATGGTTAGCTCAGCTCTCCCTCGCCGGAACGCCAAAACCGCGCCAGGCGCTCGGCAAGCAAGTGATGTTCGGGGGCTTCCAGGCCGGGGTCGGCGGCAATCACCTGCTGCGAAAGGGTGCGAGCCTGTTCAATCAGGTGAACGTCCAGCAGGTTGGCCATCCGGAGGCGGGTTTCCTCAAAACCGGCCTGTCGGGTGCCGAAGAACTCGCCCGGACCACGCTGCTGCAGGTCTTTTTCTGCCAGCGCAAAGCCGTCGTTGGTTTCTACCAGGGCTTTCAGGCGCGCGTTTTCTTCCGCCGCCTGCTCGGTTTCGGGAATCAGGATGCAATAGGCCGCCTGCCCGCCGCGGCCCACCCGCCCGCGGAACTGGTGTAACTGCGCCAGCCCAAAGCGGTTGGCGCCTTCAATGAGCATCACCGTGGCGTTGGGGACGTCCACCCCCACTTCCACCACGGCGGTGGAAACCAGCACCTGAAATTCACCCGCATGGAAGCGCGCCATCACGGCGTCTTTTTCCGCAGGCGGCATTTTGCCGTGGAGCAGCCCCACTTTCAGGTCGGGGAAAACGTCTTCCTGCAGGCGGCGGTGGGCTTCCACCGCGGCGGGCGTGTTTTCCAGCGCCTCACTGCCTTCCACCAACGGGTAAATGATGAACGCCTGATGGCCGGCTTCCACTTCGCGGCGGATGAGGCGGTAAGCCCGCTCGCGCTCGCGGGGCATGAGCAAATACGTGCCCACCGGCTGGCGGCCGGGCGGCATTTCGTCCATCACCGTCAGGTCCAGATCGCCGTAGATGGTCAGCGCCAGCGAGCGGGGGATGGGCGTCGCCGTCATCACCAGAATGTGCACATTCTCGCCTTTGGCGCGCAGGCGGGCGCGCTGGCGCACCCCGAAGCGGTGCTGTTCGTCAATCACCGCCATCTGCAGGTCGGCGAACTGCACCGGGGCTTCCAGCAGGGCGTGGGTGCCCACCAGCACCTTGATTTCGCCGGAAGCCAGCCCCGCGAGGATTTCCCGCCGCTCGGCAGCAGGCGTGCTGCCCACCAGCAGCCGGATTTGTTCGGGCGCCAGCAGCCCCTTTTCGTCGGCCAGCAGGCGCTGCAAACTGCGGTAGTGCTGCTCGGCCAGAATGGCCGTGGGCGCCATCATGGCAGCCTGGGCGTCATGGTGCACCACCATCGCCATCGCCAGGGCCGCCACCACCGTTTTGCCCGACCCGACGTCGCCCTGCAAGAGGCGGTTCATCGGGTGGCCGGAGGTCAAATCGCGGCGAATTTCGGCCAGTGCACGCTGCTGGGCGCCGGTCAGGCTGAACGGCAGGCGCGCCAGGCGGGCTTCCAGCCAGGCGTCATCCACGGGGAAGGCGTGCGCGGTGCGTTGGCGCCAGGTTTCCCGCTGGCGCAGCACGCCGAGTTGCAGCAAAAAGACTTCATCAAAGGCCAGCCGCCGCTGAGCGGCGCGCAGGTCGTCCCACGAATCGGGGAAGTGGACCTGTTGCAGCGCCGTGGGGAGGTCGGGCAGGGCGGCCTCTTCCCGCAGGGTGGGGGGCAGCGGGTCGGGCACGCGTGGCGCCCATTCGTTCACCGCCTGGTGCATCAGGCGGCGCATCCATCGCTGGGTGATTTTGGCCGTGAGGGGGTACACCGGCACGATGCGTTTGGTGCTCAACTGTTCGGCATCCAACGGTTCCCACTCGGGGTTGGTGAGCACCAGCCGTCCGAGGTACTGATCAATTTTCCCGGCCAGCGCCACGGCCATGCCCTTCCGCAGCCGGTCGGCCACCCACACCTGGTTGAACCAGGTCACCCGCAGCGCGCCGCTGCCGTCGGAAACAATGGCTTCCACCGCCTTGCGTTTGCCGCCGTGCAGGGAACGCACCATGATTTTTTCCACCGTGCCGAGCACCGTCACCTGCTCGCCATAGCGCAACTGGCGGATGGGTTTGCACCGGCTGTAGTCGTCGTAGCGCCGCGGGAGGTGGTAAAGCAGGTCTTCCAGCGTGGTGATGTTCAGGCGGGCCAGGGATTTGGCGCGCCGCGGCCCGATGTCGGGCACCACGGTGACGGGTTTTTGCAGGGTTTCGGGGGAAACCGGCGCGACCGGAGGGCGGGGAGGCCGACGCTCCGGCGGGGAAACGCGCGCCTCGGAAGAGGCCTTCGGCGCCGCGGGGGCCTGCATGGCTTCTCCACCGGCAGGCGCGGCCGTCGGCTGCGAGCGGCCGTCTTCCAGGCCCATGCTGCTTTCCAGCCCAAGGGTGCGCCGAATGCGCGCCCACAGGCCGTGCAGCACCTCGGCGCGCGAAGCGGGGGAAAGGCGGCCATAGTCGCGCAGGCGGGCGCCCACGGCGCGGATCAGGTCTTCGGGCAGGCCGTCGGCGCGGGCCTCGGCCTCCCAGTTTTCCAACATGCGGCCCAGGCCGCCCAGCACCGCGCCGTTGTCGTAGCCGCGCCGGGCTTCCAGGCTGAAAAATTTGTGCAGTTTTTCCACACTGGGTTGAATGCTCATAGGTGGTTATTTTACCATGCGCGCAGGCGCCCCGGCCGTACGGTCAGGCTGCCCGCCCCTCGCCATCGTGACTTCAATTTCCCGATGGCTCAACCCCCTGCCTCTCTGCTCTTGGTATAATCTCTCCATGCGCATTCTCTGGGCTTTCATTCGGGCGCTGCGGCCGCGGCAGTGGACGAAAAACGCGTTCGTGTTCGCCGCTCTGGTTTTCGACCGGCAGTTGACGCATCCTGAGGCTTTCCTCCGCACGCTGGCAGGCTTCGGGCTGTTTTGCCTGCTCTCGGGGGCAGTGTATCTCATCAACGACATTGTAGATCGGGAAAGCGACCGCCGACACCCCGAAAAACGCCATCGCCCCATTGCCAGCGGCGCGCTGCCGGTACCGGCCGCAGCAGCAGGCGGGGCGCTGCTCGTGGTCATCGCGTTGGGGGCTTCCTGGCGGCTCTCCCTCGCGTTCTTTGCCGTTGCAGCCTCTTATTTCCTCCTCAACCTGGCTTACTCATTCTACCTCAAACACATTCCGCTGATTGACGTCCTCATCATCGCGACGGGCTTCGTGCTGCGGGTGCAGGCCGGGGTGGTGCTCATCCACGTGCAGCGGTTTTCGCCCTGGCTGTATGCCGTCACCACGCTGCTGGCGCTGTTCATCGGCTTCGGCAAACGCCGCGCCGAGCTCAGCCTGCTGGCCGAAGGCGCAGGCCACCACCGCCGCGTGCTGGATGGCTACACCATACCGTTTTTAGACCAGCTCATCACCATCACCTCGGCCACCACCATCATTGCCTACAGCCTTTACACCTTCTCCGCGCCCAACCTGCCGGCCAACCACGCGATGATGCTTTCCATTCCTTTCGTGCTTTACGGCATCTTCCGCTACCTGTACCTGGTGCAGGTGGAAGGTCGCGGCGGCGCGCCCGAAGAAGCCCTGCTGAGCGACCTGCCCCTGCAAATCACCCTTGTCCTGTGGGTGTTTACCGTGCTCATAATTTTCTATCTCTACTGACGGGGGCAAACCATGCCCGCCACCACTGCCACTGCACCGGGCAAAATCATCCTGTTTGGGGAACACGCTGTCGTGTACGGCCAGCCCGCGCTGGCCGTGCCGGTGCCCGCGGTGCGCGCCCGCACCGTGGTTTCGCCCGCGCCTGACCTGCCTGCGGGGGAAATCCGCATCACCGCCCCCGCCGTGGCGCTGGAAAACGCCCCGCTGGAAAGCCTGCCGCCCGAGCATCCGCTGGCGAAAGCCGTGGCGCTGACTTTAGAGGCTGTTGGCGTTTCTCGCCCTCCTGCCCTGCGGCTGCGGCTGAGTTCCACCATTCCAGTCGCGGCGGGGTTGGGCAGCGGTGCAGCCGTGACGGTAGCCCTCGCGCGGGCGCTGAGCGCCTTCCTGGGGCACCCCTTGGGCAACGACGCCGTCAACGCCATTGCCTACGAGGTGGAAAAAATCCACCACGGCACACCCTCGGGCATTGACAACACCGTCGTTACCTACAACCTGCCGGTGTATTTCGTGCGCGGCCGGCCGCTGCGCGCGTTTCGGGTCAGGCGCCCCTTCACCGTGGTCATCGCCGACAGCGGCATTCCGGCCCCCACTGCGCAGGCCGTGGGCGATGTGCGCCGGGCCGCGCAGGCCGAACCGGAACGCTTCCAGGCGCTCTTTGCCGCCGTCGGCCGGGTGGTGGAAGCCGCCTACCGCGCCATCACCACGGGAACGCCGGAAGCCTTAGGCCCGCTGATGGACGAGAACCACGCCCTGCTGCAACAAATGGGCGTTTCGTGCCCCACGCTGGACCGGCTGGTGACGGCCGCGCGGCAGGCAGGCGCATTAGGGGCCAAACTTTCCGGCGGCGGCCGCGGCGGAAACCTCATTGCGCTGGTGCCCCCTGAGGCTGCTGAAGCCATCGCCCGCGCGCTGGAAGCCGCCGGCGCCGTCCGCACCATCGTCGCGCCCATCGCCCCCCCCGCACCGTAACTGACCGAGCACCGGCGCACAGGGCACAGGGCACAAGGGACAGAGCACCCATCTTCCGCCCATTTTTTCACCAAAGGTTGACAGCACAGCCTCCCTTTGGTATAAACACCGCCAATGGAAACCAAGCCGTTTGTCGCCCGTCGTCCTCGTCGTGCTTACGCCCCCCATGCGGAGGGCGCTTGCGGGCGCGCGGCTTAGCACCACCCCATCCATTCCTTGCGCTCAAAAGCCCTCCCATAGCGGAGGGCTTTTTGCGTATCACCCCACCCCTAAGGAGTTGCCCATGTCTGCCCAATCCAAACCCCAGGTCAAGAAAGTGGTGTTGGCCTATTCCGGCGGCCTTGATACCTCGGTCATCGTCCCCTGGCTGAAGGAAAACTACGGCTGCGAAGTGGTCTGCTTTACCGCCGACCTCGGCCAGAGCGGCGAACTGGAAGGGCTGGAAGAAAAAGCCCTCAACAGCGGCGCCAGCCAGATTGTCATCAAAGACCTCAAAGAGGAATTTGCCAGCGAGTACCTCTTCCGCATCGTGCGCGCCGGCGCGGTCTATGAGCGCAAATACCTGCTCGGCACTTCCGCCGCCCGGCCGCTGATTTCCAAATACCTGGTGGAAGTCGCTCACCAGGTCGGTGCCGACGCCATCGCCCACGGCGCCACCGGCAAGGGCAACGACCAGGTGCGCTTTGAACTCACCGTGATGGCATTAGACCCCCGCCTGAAGGTCATCGCCCCGTGGCGCGAGTGGGAAATCCGCTCCCGCGAAGACGCCATCGCCTACGCCCAGGCGCACAACGTGCCCGTTACCGCTACCAAGAAGACCATCTACAGCCGCGACCACAACCTGTGGCACATTTCCCACGAGGGCGGCCCGCTGGAAGACCCGTGGTGGGAGCCGGACGAGTCGGTGTTCATGCTCACCGCCGCGCCGCAGGAAGCCCCCGACGAGCCGGAATATGTGGAAATTGAGTTTGAAACGGGCACGCCCGTGGCCGTGAACGGCCAGAAGATGAGCCCCGGCGAGTTGGTCGCCTTCCTGAACGCCCTGGGCGGCAAGCATGGCATCGGCCGGGTCGACATGGTGGAAAACCGCCTCGTGGGCATGAAATCCCGCGGCATCTACGAAACCCCCGGCGGCACGATTTTGATGGAAGCCCACCGCCAGTTGGAATCTCTGGTGCTTGACCACGCGACCATGCAATTCAAAGACACCGTGGCGCTGAAATACGCCGAACTGGTTTACAATGGCCTCTGGTTCAGCCCGCTGAAAGAGGCTCTGGATGCCTTCGTGGACGCCACCCAGGGCCCGGTCACCGGCGTGGTGCGGCTGAAACTCTACAAGGGCAACATCATCCCCGCCGGACGCAAGAGCCCCTTCAGCCTCTACCGCGAAGACTTCGCCACTTTCGGCCAGGAAGACGTCTACGACCAGTCCGACGCCGAGGGCTTCATCCACCTCTTTGGCCTGCCGCTGAAGGTGCGGGCGCTGAACAAACTCCCCGTGGCGGGCATGAACATGCCCAAGCCCGACTACTCGCGATTCAAGCGGGATTAACGCAAAGACGCAGAGAGGCACAAAGGCGCAAAGAAGTAACGCCAAAGCCGCCAAGGGCACCAAGTTCGCCAAGAAAAAAATTCTGTGTCTTCTGCGGTTTTTCTGTGCTTTCTGTGGTTTTCCATTCTGCGTACTTGGCGGAATCTGCGGTTTTCAAGGAGCATCCGATGACGAAATCGGCAGGCAACACCCTGTGGGGCGGGCGCTTTAGCGGCGGCACCGACCCGCAAATGTGGGCGCTCAACGCTTCCATCATGACCGACCGGCGGCTGGCGTTCCACGACATCCGCGGCAGCAAAGCCTGGGTGCGGGCGCTGCAGCGCGCCGGCGTGCTCACCGAGTCCGAAGCCCAAACCCTGCTGGACGGCCTCACACAGGTCGCCGCCGAATTCGCCGAAGGGCAGTTCGTCTTCGCCCCCACCGATGAAGACATCCACACCGCGGTGGAACGCCGCCTGCGCGAACTGGTGGGCGAAGTGGCCGGAAAACTGCACACCGGCCGCAGCCGCAACGACCAGGTCGCCACCGACTTCCGCCTGTGGATGCTGGACGCCATCGCCCGCCTCACCACCGCCCTGGCCGACCTGCAACGCGCCCTGCTCGCCCGCGCCGAGGCCGATTTCGGCACCGTGATGCCCGGCTACACCCACCTGCAGCAGGCCCAGCCCGTGCTGCTGAGCCACTGGTGGCTGAGCCATTTCTGGCCGCTGCAGCGCGATCGCGAGCGCCTCGCCCAGGTGCGGGAACGCACCGCCGCTCTGCCCCTGGGCGCGGCTGCCCTCGCGGGCACCGCCTACCCCGTTGACCGGCAGGCCCTCGCCGCCGACCTCGGCTTCCGGCGCGTCATCCCCAACAGCTGGGATGCGGTTTCCGACCGCGACTTCGCCGCCGAGTTCCTCTTTGCCGCCGCGCTGCTGGGCGTGCATCTCAGCCGCCTCGCCGAGGGCGTGATCCTGTTTTCCAGCGCCGAGTTCGGCTTCCTCACCCTGAGCGATGCCTACAGCACCGGCTCCAGCCTGATGCCGCAGAAGAAAAACCCCGATGCCTTTGAACTCGCCCGCGGCAAGAGCGGCGCCCTCATCGGCGCGCTTACCGGCCTGCTGGCGACCCTCAAGGGGCTGCCCTCGGCTTACGACAAGGACCTGCAGGAAGACAAAGCGCCGGTATTTCGGGCGTTTGACGACCTCGCAGCGCTGCTGCCCGTGCTGGCGAATGCCCTCCGCACCCTGGAAGTCCACCCCGAGCGCACCGCGGCGGCCATCGGTGCGGGCACGTTAGCCACCGACCTGGCCGACTTCCTGGTGAAGCAGGGCGTGCCTTTTCGGGAAGCCCACCACATCGTCGGCCACCTGGTGCGGGAAGCCGAGCAGCGCGGCGTGGGTCTGGACGCGCTGCCTGCCGAAACCTACCGCGCCGCGCACCCGGCCTTTACCGCCGACGCCCTGGAAAGCCTGCTTTCCCCGCAGGCCAGCCTGGCCCACCGCGCCGTGGAAGGCGGCACCGCGCCGGAAGCCGTGAAAGCGCAGATGGCGTTAGCGAGGGAGGCGCTGAGTAGCGAATAGCGAGTGGCGAATTGCGAATTGCGATTAGCGATTTAGGGTTTGCGATTTAGGCAATTTGCGCCGCATCCCCAATCCCTCAATACCCCAGCCACCCACTCAACCAAGTAACCAATCCCCAAGTAACCAACCCACCAACCCAGGAGGTCCCCCATGTCTCAAACCGTTACCTGCCCCGAATGTGCTGCCGAATTTGAACTGGAAGCCGGCACCGAAGTCAACGAAATCGTGGTCTGCCCCGACTGCGGCGTTGAACTGGAAGTGGTTTCCCTCGACCCGCCCGCGGTGGAACTCGCGCCGATGGAAGAGGAGGACTGGGGCGAGTAAGCAGCCTCAAGCCCTGTCGGGTCTTTGGGGCCTGACAGGGCTCTTGAACATAAACCGCAGAGATTACACTGAACGGGAAACCACAGAAAGCACAGAAAAACCGCAGAAGACACAGAAGTTTTTTTCTTGGCGCGCTTGGCGTTACTTCTTTGCGCCTTTGCTTTCTTTGCGCCTCTGCGTTCCCCCTCTGCGCTTCTGCGTAACTCTCGGAGATTGCCATGCCCCACAAACGCTATCGCATCGGCGTGCTGTATTCCCGCGTGCGGGTGGAAGAGAAGTGGATTTTCGCGGCCCTGGAAACCCGCGGCGTGGACTACGAGCGCCTGGACGACCGCCAGATTCACTTTGACCCGCAAAACCCCGCCCCGTGGCAGCGCTTTGACGCCGTGCTCTCCCGCAACATCAGTGCCACGCGCGGCCTGTATGCCCTGCGCACCCTGGAAGCCCTCGGCGTGCCCACGGTCAACACCTTCCGCGTGGCCGAAACCTGCGGCGACAAACTGGCCACCACCTTAGCCCTCGCCCAGGCCGACCTGCCCCAGCCGCGCACCCGCGTGGCCTTCACCCCCGCCGCGGCGCTGGAGGCCATTGAGGAACTCGGCTACCCGGTGGTGCTCAAGCCCGTGGTCGGCTCGTGGGGGCGGCTGCTGGCGAAAATCAACGACCGCGACGCCGCCGAAGCCATCCTGGAGCACCGCGCCACCTTGGGTTCCCCCCAGCAGGCCGTGTTCTACATCCAGGAATACATCGCCAAGCCCGGGCGCGATATCCGTGCGCTGGTCATCGGCGATAAAGTCATTGCCGCCATCTACCGCAAATCCGCGCACTGGATCACCAACACGGCCCGCGGCGGCGCAGGCGAGGTCTGCCCGCTGACGCCGGAACTGGAAAGCCTCTGCCTGAGCGCAGCCCAGGCCGTGGGCGGCGGCGTGCTCGCGGTGGACATTTTAGAACACCCCGACCGCGGCTACCTGGTCAACGAAATCAACCACACCATGGAATTCCACACCGCCCAGCCCACCACCGGCGTGGACATTGCGGGCGAAATTGTGGAATATGTCCTTCAACGCGCGAAGGGGAATTTCCCCGACAACCCGACTACCTGACTACCTGACTACCCGACTAAACAACCATCCCGACTTTCCGACGACGGAGACTATCCCATGCCTACCGCATCCATCATCGGCGCATCCGGCTACACCGGCGGCGAACTGCTCCGCCTGTTGCTCGGACACCCCGAAATTTCCCTCCAGCAAGTCACTTCGCGGCGCTATTTAGGGCAATACGTCTACCAGGTTCACCCCAACCTGCGCAAGCGCACCCTATTGAAATTCACCGACCCCGCCATCTTGGAGCCGGTGGACATCCTCTTCCTCGCCCTGCCCCACGGCGAAGCGCAAAAACACATCGCCGAGTGGGCTTCCCTCGCCCAATATATCGTGGACCTTTCCGCCGACTTCCGCCTGCGCGACCCTGCGGCCTACGAAGCGTGGTACGGCAAGCCCCACGCCGCGCCCGAATGGCTGGAAAAATTCACCTACGGCCTCGCGGAACTCCACCGCGACGACCTGCGCAGCGCCAAATACATCAGCGGCGTAGGCTGTAACGCCACGGCCACCAACCTCGCCCTGCTGCCCCTGCTACAGGCCGACCTGCTTGATACCGCCCGCCCGGTGATTGCCGAAATTAAAGTCGGCTCTTCGGAAGGCGGCGCGGAACCCAACCCCGGCTCGCACCATCCGGAGCGCAGCAGCGTGGCGCGCACCTACGCCCCCTATGGCCACCGCCACACCGCGGAAGTCATTCAGGAAAGCGGCCTGCGCGGCGTCGTGCTCACCATGACCTCGGTGGACATGGTGCGCGGGGCGTTGGCTACCGTGCACGGCTGGGTGAAGCCCGGCGTGGCCACCAAAGACCTGTGGAAAGCCTACCGCCAAGCGGCCAAGGCCAACCCCTTCCTGCGGCTGGTGAAAGAGCGGCGGGGCGTGTACCGCGTGCCTGAGCCAAAGATTTTGGCGGGCAGCAACTACGCCGACATTGGCTTTGACCTGGACGAGAAAAGCGGCCATGTCGTGAGCATTTGCGCCATTGACAACCTGATGAAGGGTGCTGCCGGCTCGGCGGTCCAGGCTCTCAACCTCGCCCTCGGGCTGGATGAAACCACCGGGCTTGATTTCCCCGGCCTGCACCCGATTTAGGCGCGCCAGGGGAAACCACAGATTCCGCAGAAAACATCCGCCGATTTCACGGATGAGCACAGATCGGTATTGATTGAGCGAACAATACTGAAAAGCACCACGGCCACTTCGTTTCCTGGCGCTTGGCGCCCCCCCTTCGCCGTGGGGCGGGAACCGTCCCGCCCTACACTCTCCTTCCCGCTCACGTCAGGCAGACGCTCTATCCCTTATAATTGTCGTGCAAACAGCCGGTAGCCCCCAAGCCCACCCTGCCCAGGCCAATGAGATTCCTGCCCCAGCGCCCTCTGCCTCACACCCTGCGATGGTTTGGCAAAGCCCTCTACATCGCTTTGCTGGTCGTGGCGTCCGTGTTCATTATGATTAACGTGCACGAGATAGGCCACACCGTTTTTGCGCGGCTGTTGGGCGATAGCAGCGCATCTTATGCCCTTTACCGCCTGCACCCCGATGGCAGCATCAGGTGCATTGGCTGCAACGCCTACAACCCGCATCGGCTTTCGTTTTTCGGGAACGTCATCGTGCCCCTCGGCGGGGTGATTTTCAGCCAGGGGCTGGCGTTAGCGCTGTTGTGGTACAAGCGAAAAATCAAGGGCGGCGCGCCCTGCGGGCGCGTTTGCGCCGTGCTCACCGTGGTGTGCGTCTCCGATGCCGCTTTCCAGGTGGCGCAGGGCTTGGCCGCCAACATCGGGCAGCAGACCGGCCTCACAGGCGTGGACATCGCCGACTTCATCTGGCTGGTTGCCGGCCGCGCCCACATCGGCCACGCTTTGCTCAAGGCAGCCCTCGCGGCGGCCTTGCTGGTTTACCTCGGCTGGTTCATCAAAACCTACCGTAAACCGCCCATTCCTGCGTAAATTTCTGGAGGCTCCCATGACCCTGGTCATCAAACTCGGCGGCACCGAAGGCGTGGATTTCGCCGCCGCCTGCGAAGACATCGCCGCGCTGGTTTCCCAGGGCAAGCGGGTGGTGGTCGTACACGGCGGCTCTGCCGAAGCCAACGCCCTCGGCGAAGCCCTCGGCACCCCGCCCCGCTTCGTGACTTCGCCTTCCGGCTTCACCAGCCGCTACACCGACCGCCCCACTTTGGAAATTTTTGCCGCAGCAGTCAACGGCAAAGTCAACACCCTTTTGGTGGAACAATTGCAGCAGCACGGGGTTAATGCCTTTGGGCTGAGCGGGCTTGACGGTCGCCTGCTGCAAGCCAAACGCAAGGGCAGCATCCGCATTGTGGAAAACGGCAAGCGCAAAATCTTGCGCGGCGACTACACCGGCAAAATCCACACCGTGAACGCCGCCCTGCTGGAAAGCCTGCTCAGCGCGGGCTACACGCCGGTGGTCGCCCCCCTGGCTGTAAGCGAAAAGGGCGAGGCGCTGAATGTGGACGCCGACCGCGCCGCGGCGATGATTGCCGCCGCCCTGCGCGCCGAGGCACTCATCCTGCTCACCGCCGCGCCCGGCCTGCTGCGGAACTTCCCCGACGAGAGCAGCCTGATTGCCCACCTGCCCGCCGCCCAACTGGAAGCCGCGCTGGATTACGCCCAGGGGCGCATGAAAAAGAAGGTGCTGGGCGCACAGGAAGCCCTCGCAGGCGGCGCAAAACAGGTCATCATCGCCGACGGGCGCATCGCCCACCCCATTGCGCGCGCTTTGGCAGGCAACGGCACGGCCATTCACTAACCCAGGAAAGCGTTCACAAGCATTGCCCCGCTGCAAACGTGGCCTGCAGCCCGGCAAAGCAGGGTAACATACCGGAACAACCCCATGCAAAAGGAGCCCCCCATGCCCGAAAACGGAACCCATCCCTTACTGCAAGCCTGCATAACGGCCTACCGGGAAGGACAATACGAGGCTGCCGTAGCGGCGTGCCGCCAGGTTGTGGACGAAGCACCGTATCTTTTTGATGCTTATTTCTACCTGGCAGCGGGGCTGAGCGGTTTGGGGCGCAGCGCCGAGGCTGTGGACGTGATGCAAGACGCCCAGCGGGTCCATCCCGCCAGCGCCGCCGTGGACTACAATTTAGCCGAACTGGCACGTCAAATGGGACGAGAGGAAGAAGCGCGCGCGTACTACGAAAGCGCCCTGCAGAAAGCGGACAGCGACACTGCCCTGGACGACCCCGAAGCCCTGCGCCGGCGCATCCGGCGCAAACTGGCCGCGTTAGGGTGAAACCTGCCCGCCAATTCGGCCGGCCTCTGAAGCGCACCGCACCCGCCACAGAAAAGCCCACACCGCCTCACCGCGTCATGGGCCCCTGCCACCACCGCGGCCCAAAACGGCGGGCGCGCCATGGGGGCTTCGGCAGAGGGAAAACCGCCCACAATGGCCGCCAAAGTTCAAAACCGCCCCGACCGGTCACGCCAATGGTAGCGGCATACTTGCGGTTCGTCCATTCATAAAATTGCCCCACGCCCGGCCGGCGGGGGTCGTAAAGCAACACCTCCCGCACCACATAGTAGCCCTGGGCTTCCAGGTTGAGGTTGGTGACGGCATACGCCCGCCCGACCGCGTCCACCCGGCTGACCACTAAAATGTGCTCAAAAGTGTCGCCCGGGCCGGCGTAGAGGTAGAGCAAATCGCCCGGCTGCAGGGGGAAAGCGCGAAAATTCACCTCGTTCAGCGGCCGGGTAAAGCGGCTGTGGCAAAAGCGGTCGGGGGGCAGCACCTTCCGGATGATGTGACGGTCGGTGCGGGGATTCAGCAGCCAGAAGCGGGAAAGCGGCGTCATTGCGGGCACCAGCCCCGCCCCGCGAAGGATAGCCAGCGAAAGCGGGCCGCACATATTGGAAGGCGACGGGAAGCGTGTGAACCCCAACCGGCGCGCCACGCCCTCGGCCGAGGGCTGATCGGGCGCAAGATACGTCCGCGCCACAGCATCCAGCCGCGTCTGCCAGGCACGAGGCGGCACGTTTTCCGGAAGACTGCGGCAATCGGTGTAAGGGCGGGGCGTGGGCAGAGGGGGCCCGGCTTCGGCCGCCCGGCGCGGCACGGCCAGCATTCCCAACAACGCCAGCAACAAAAAAGCCCACAACCTGCGCTCAGCGGTCATGGGCATCATTCTACCATCAAGCATCAAGCAGGCCATGCTATGGGGAAAGCACCACGCTTCTGAGCGCCTCCAGGTGCTGAATCAGCGCCCGCAACTGGCGGTCGGCATAGCCCGGCGAATCCAGATTGCTCTGGATGTCTGCGGCCTGCTTCTGCATTTGCACCACCAGATCACGATGAGCCGCGGGGGTCTTCTGCTGCAACGCCTGCAACGCCCGCCCCAGCGCCTCGGCGTGCAGGCGGGCACCGGTGGCGTCTTCGTCTTTCAGCGCCACGCGCACGGCGTAAGCCTCGGCCAAAGCATCCGAAAGCGCCGCTTCCAACACGGCGTTATCGTTGGCCTTTTGCGCTCCCTGTAATTGCTGTTGCAGCGCATCACGTTGCGATTGCACCTGCTGCAACCGGCCTTGCAGGTCTTTGACCTGTTGCGCAGCCTTCTGCGCCTGAGCCTGCGCCTGCCGCGCAGTGTTCCGCGCGGGCACATACAACCGCCAGGTTGCCGCCACAAACCCCAGCCCAAACACCACCAGCACCGTCAGCGTCCAGCGCCAGAGGCGGCGCAAGAAACGTTTGGCCTTGCCGGGGGGTTTGGGCTGCGAGGGTTCAGACGAGGCGCTCTCCGCCGTCGTCGGCGGTTCAGGCGAGGCCGCAGGAGCAGCCCCCGCCTGGAATGCGGCTTCTGAGGCGGAAGGCTGCGGAGCCGCAGCAGGGGCTTTCCCGCCGGAGGCGGAAGTTTGCGAAGATTCAGAGGGATTTTGGGAAACAGGCAGGGGTTCCTCGGGCATGGCACACCTCCTTCCAATGGCCTTATTGTACCACCCCTCACGGCCAACGCACCCGGCAGCCCCTATTCCGGGTGCAGGCAAATGTTGTAGAAGCGTTGTTTCGCCCTCACCCCACTTTGGCTCGCTGCGCTCGCCGTTTCTCCCCTCTCCCACTGGGAGAGGGGAGAAAGCCGCCGCCAGGC
>Ga0256829_1001232_pt1 | contig 21661 bp, 13 predicted proteins | sample 131447metaG_FD_185979 | JGI IMG/M metagenome (GOLD analysis project Ga0256829, IMG submission 185979) | Hydrothermal vent microbial communities from Lau Basin, Pacific Ocean - 131-447 | ecosystem: Environmental > Aquatic > Marine > Hydrothermal vents | place: Pacific Ocean: Lau Basin | collected...
AATATCTGCGCACTGGGCAAGAACAAACCATGATAGGTACAGCTCGCGCTGTAGCTACCGCCCTTCATGAACGTCCTGCATTATTTGAGAGCCGTTCTGCCTACTTACAAAACGTTCGGCCCGGCACTGATTTGTACGCACCGGCAATACCAAATCCCATTCAATTAGACGGTGAACTCAATGATTGGCAGGCCGTAGCACACCTTGCAACCCACTATGGTAAAGGGGAAATCGTTGATGTTTTTAACGACACAGACACTCCCAATGTTTCCTTGTCTTTTTCCCATATGGTGGGGCGATACGACCAATACCTTTACGCCATGTTCAACGTAGTAGATGACAATCTAATATGGAGGCACCCATCCAGCCTTAGCGTAGACAGAAGTGACCACTTACTTATCGCACTTCAAGAAGATGCGGAAACACTAAAGCGCTATGTTATTGCCCCCTACGAAAGCGGCTGGGTAAACGCTTATCGATTAGGTGAAGATCAAAATGCCTATCGGGCTATGGAAAACGCACTGAACATTCAAGGTCGCTGGATAAAAACCAACGAAGGTTATGTTATTGAACTGCGCTTTCCACTAGACAAAACCACTGGCAGCCTAGCATTCGCCTTGGTTGACGTCGACGACGAAGGTACACGACAAAAGCAATATGCGGTGGGTACGGCAAGTACTACAAATATTGGTGAATTAGGTACTGTAGTTACTCCTTCACCAGAAATTGAACGTATTCTTTCAGGGCTAAAATACGCCGATTCAAGAGTGTGGGTAGTTGATAAACACAAACGTGTACTAGCTCGCGCCGGAGACATTTTTTCTTCGGCGGGAATACGCACATCCGCTCCCTCTCAAGAAGTGGATTCTTGGTTAAAATGGATAGAGCAACATTGGCTCATACCTTTGTATTACAACATTCTCACCCGCCCGCCAGCAGATTTTGTAGACGAATTAGAAAATGCCTATGCTTTGGTTGGTCAAGACATTGCTACTGCACTGGCAGGCGAGCCCGACTCACTGTGGCGGCTGACACCCGACAATAAAGCCGTAGTGTTATCTGCGGCACACCCTATTTTTATTGGCGAAAATGTTATGGGTGCAGTAATTGTAGAACAAACTACCCACGGAATAAGAACCCTAAGAAACCAAGCCCTAGAACGCTTATTTCACGTTATTTTAGCAGTAATGCTATTGGGCACCTTTGGCTTGTTACTGTTCGCTCATCGCATTTCAAGCCGTATCCGAACCTTGCGAGATAACACGGAAGCCGTCATCGATGACAATGGTAAAATTGTTGGAAGTTTACCCATATCAAAACAAAGGGATGAAATTGGTGATTTAAACCGCTCCTTTTCTGACGTGTTGTCACGCCTACAGCAATATAACGCCTATTTGGAGAACATGGCCTCTAGGCTATCTCATGAACTCAGAACCCCCATTGCTGTTGTTAAGTCATCTCTTGATACGTTGTCGCAAGTTGCCACCGATGAAGCAAACGGTGTGTTTGTTGAGCGAGCACAATCAGGTATTACCCGACTCAGCAAAATACTAAACAGTATGAGTGAAGCCACGCGACTAGAACAAGCTATTGTTACAGAAGAGTCCGTTCGCTTCGAACTACACAAAGTGGTTTCTGGATGCGTAATGGCGTATCAACAAACCTACACCAACCGAAAATTCAATTACATCAACAATAGTAATAACGCTCACATCACCGGCTCTCCCGATCTTATTGCACAACTACTCGACAAAGTTATCGCAAACGCCGTTGAATTCAGTAAAGATAACAACACCATTACTGTGCATTTGTGGCAGCAAGACAAACATATTTTCCTGACAGTCAGTAACCCAGGACCAATCATCCCCGTTGGCATGGAGAATCAACTCATTCAGAGTATGGTGTCAGTTCGCCCTGAGGGAAGTGTTCACCAAAGTACGCAAGAACCTCATTTAGGATTAGGTCTTTTCATAGCTAATATGGTTGCTAACTTCCACAAAGGCAGCCTTGTTATCACTAACTTAGACGACAACACTGGCGTTTGTGTAAAGCTAAATATTCCTTTGGCAACCGATCATCGTTAAGCATTTCTTAAATGTATTATTAATACAAATCGAACAAATACAAACAACAACCATTATCATTTACATATCTATTTTTATCTAATAGACTTGCGCCCGCAATCACACACACAGGGAATACTATGAAGAACACACGCTTATCTTTGGGTGCGCAGTCTATTGCCGCAGCCCTAGCTTTCGGTCACGGTATGGCCATGGCAGACGACACATCCACATGTACTGACGCTCAAGATGCACAATGCACAACGGAACAAGAAGCTATTGAACTTATTCGAGTTCACGGTATTCAGCAGTCGATCTACCGTTATGACAAATCTGGCGATGCTCGCCGTGTTGCTGATTTAGTTGATACGCCATCAACAATTACCGTACTTACTCAAGATCAGCTACAGGAGAGCGGTAAAACTGATCTTAAAGATATTCTTTCTGCACAATCCGGTGTTACCCTGGGTACCGGTGAAAACGGTAATGCATTTGGCGACCGTTATATCATTCGTGGTCACGAAGCTCGTAGTGATGTATTTGTTGATGGACTACGCGATCCAGGTATGACAACTCGTGAAAGTTTCGCGACAGACAGAGTGGAAATTACAAAAGGACCAAGTTCTACATTCGCGGGGCGAGGTTCTTCTGGCGGTGCTGTGAACAGCATCACTAAAAAAGCCTCAACCGATTATACTTATGGTCGTATCGACGCTGCATTAGGTACCGATGAACACACTCGATTAACTTTTGACTACAACAAAACGCTGACAGAAGACAGTGCGGTCCGTATTAACGCGCTACTTGCTGATGAAGACAAACCAGGCAGAGAAGGCATCGAGCGTTCACGTGAGGGTTTACAGCTTTCATACGTCAACCACGCCACAGACAAACTTTCCTTTATCGGTGATTTGTATTATCTTAATGCTGAAGACGTTCCTGATTTAGGCAGCTACTACGATCGCGATGTTGGTAAACCTCTAGAAGACATTCCGGTATACGCACAAGACGAAGACTTCCAAAATTCAGAAGTTACTACTTTCACGCTGCGTACCGAGTATGAATTTAGCGATACACTTCGTTTTTACAATGCTACGCGTGTCGGTAAAACCGAAAATGAATACATAGTAACGGGTATGCGAGGCACGACTCGCGACATTACTGACCCAATTGCACCTGAAGCAGCAACCCTTTCGTTAAGCACTCACCAAGGCTGGCAAGATGTTGACTATGTAACAACGCAATTCAACGTATTTTGGGATACTGAATTCATGGGTGCAGAGCACCGCTGGGTATTCGGTTTTGAATACACAGATGAATCTGTAGACAATGGTGTGTTTAGCGTTGAGAACTTAAACCCATCAAATTGTTTAGTCGGAGGTCGCCGTGGCGTATCTGAAGGCTACTGTATTATCGACGGCAACGGTAATGAGGTTGATAATATTGGTCAACTTATGGGGCGCTCTTATACAAGAGGAAGTACTGACGCGCTATACGACATTGAAACATACTCAGTGTACGCGATGGACACTTTCTCATTAACCACAGACCTTAATGTATTTGTTGGTCTTCGCGCTGACAGCTATGACTATAGTAATGACACCACAGGCCGCGGTGGCGCCCAACTTTTCGAGGCTTCTGATGAATTGTTTAACGGTCACCTGGGCTTAGTTTACGATTTAACTGAAAATGGTAATCTGTACGCGTCATATAGCACAGCAACAAATATCAATGGCGGTGAATCTGACCTAGGTGCTAACTGTGGCTATGGTGGTCTATGTGGCGACCCAGAGCAGGCAGCACAAGCAGATCCAGAGCAAGTTGAAAATATTGAGCTTGGTACCAAATGGATGCTATTTGAAGACAAGCTAATGGCCAGTGCCGCTATCTTCCGCATCACAAAAAGTGATGTTCACGAAAGTGTTGGCGACGCTTACTCTACGCTAGGTACGCTGAACACAGGTGAGAACCGAGTTCAGGGGATTGAATTTGGCTTTAGCGGTGATATTACTGAAAAACTAAGTTTACAAGCATCTGCGTCATTCATGGACTCGGAAGTGACTGATTCTTATAACCAGAATAACGTAGGCCTTGCGCTAAGTAATTTTGCTGATGAAAGCATCTACGTACAATTACACTACCAATTGAACGACCAGTTTGCGTTCGGTGGAGACTACAGCTACCAGTCTGAAATGTTCGGTGGACAACCTGATACTGCCGCTGGATATAACAGTGATACTGGTGAGTACTCTATCGTTGTGCCTGACTACAGCGTGGTAAACTTGTTTGCCAATTACTATGCGTCAGAAAAACTGACATTCAGAGTTAACGTAGGTAACCTGTTCGATAAGGAATACTGGACAGCCGCTTACCGTTCAGGCTCATTCATGTATCTTGGTGACGGCAGAAACCTAACTGCAACAGTAAACTACGAGTTCTAATAGAGATAAAGGCGCTGAGATATGATCATTATCGACAACCTTCTATCACCTGCTGAAGTAAATCATTTCCGGCAGGTACTGACCAGCGTACCCTTTAACGATGGTAAAACCACCGCAATGGGTATGGCTGCAGGGGTAAAAAATAATGGTCAAGCTGATGCCCAGCACCCTGACGTGTTAACACTTACCAATCACTTATTGGCCAAGTTAGGACAACACCCACAGGTAGTGTCTGGCGCATTGCCTCAGCGCATTTTTCCGCCTTGTTTCAACCGCTATAGTGAATCTCAAACTTACGGTTATCATGTAGACGCTGCCATCATGCGCATTCCCAATACGCCCGACGTGTTGAGAAGCGATATGTCGATGACAGTGTTTTTATCTCATGAAGACGAATATGAAGGGGGAGAACTCGTTATTCAAACTGGATTTGGTGAACAACGAGTTAAGCGACCAGCAGGCGGAGCTATTTTGTATCCTTCATCAAGTCTGCACAAAGTGACTCCTGTTACTAAAGGTGAGCGAGTAGCCGCTATTACCTGGATGCAAAGTATGGTACCCGACCAGCAACTGCGGGAAACACTTTATGAACTCGACCAATCTATTCAGAGCTTAATCAACAAAGGTAATGCTGACCGCGACGAATTAGATCGACTGCACCACGTGTATCACAACCTTATTCGCAAGTTCTCTGTGATCTGATTCAAAGATGTTTTCGTTTTATCACTAGACAAAAATTTCTTTATCATCCATGTTATTACAAGCATCCGTACTACTGATGTGATGCGACCAAATACAATTAAATGAAATGTTTTCATCTTGGTTTGGGTCATGTATTAAAAAATGGAACCTTGATTCAAATGAGCAACCGCGCACTCTTTCTGTTGTTAATCAGTCTACTAGGCAGTTCATGGGTAGCTAATGCCAATGAATCTATCACGCTAAACTTCGCTATCACCGATGTTGAGGGTTCTCCAGTTCCCAATGGCGTCGTATTATTAACCCCAACCCATGGTGAATTTCCCCAATCGGAACCTGATAGTTTACCCACAGCTATCATGAATCAAATTGATAAACAGTTTGTTCCCCATGTGTTAGTGGTTCAAAAGAATACTGAAATTTCTTTCCCAAATGCTGACAACCTATTTCACCATGTGTATTCATTCTCGCCAACAAAACAGTTTGAGCTAAAACTCTACAAAGAGTTTACCGCTGAGCCCTTATTGTTTGAGCAGTCGGGTATTGTGGATATAGGCTGTAATATTCACGATTGGATGCTTGGCTATATTGTCATTTCAGATTCACCTTACTTTTTAAAAACTGATGACCAAGGTCTTGGTCAAGTGACTCTGCCAAAAGGCGAATACAGTATGCAGTTTTGGCACCCTGCTTTTTCATATGTCTCTGCTTTTGAAAATGATGTACAAACATTTTCAACCTCGACAACAATTTCAGTGTCTTTGGATGAAACTGTACCCAATCATTTAGGGTTTGATGACGGTTTTGGCGATTATTAATGCGAATACTTTTGTTCACACTGTGGTTTGTGGCTGGCATTTCTCATGCTGAGATTAACCTTCTTGTTAGAGCAAGTGCAGTAGCACAGAGCGATGAAACCAGCTTTCAAAGTTGGGGAGTTTCTCACCAACGTTTTGCCAATAACGACATAGCGCTTTCACAAGCATTACTGTCTTTTGACACTCTAGTGACCGATGATTGGTATATACATGGCGTTTTCAACGGTTACTCAGATGGTGAGGAAAAACTGGGGTTTACTCAACTGTACGCAAAATATAGGCCCCTAACAGCGAACAAAATCAAACCTGAGGTAAAAGTTGGTTTCTTCTACCCAGCAATGTCTGTGGAAAATACTGATATAGGCTGGTTGTCTACCCACTTTTTGTCAAACTCAGCCATTAATAGTTGGATTGGCGAAGAGCTGCGTACCGCTGGTATCGAGGTTAGCTTTCGTAAAAACGGGCGGCAAACCAGAAGCCCGTGGTCGTGGAAAGTCGTGGGCAGTTTGTACAAGGGCAATGACACCACAGGTACGCTGTTGGCATGGCGTGGGTTTGCGTTACACGACAGGCAGTCAATTCACGACGACCGCATAAACTTTCCACCTATTCCAGGTGTAGTAAACGACAATGGTATTGATGCACCAGCCTGGACCGACCCATTTAGAGAAATAGATACTAATATTGGATTTTATTTAGGTGGACACCTAGCCTATAAAAGGGACACAGACCTTCGTTATTACTACTACGATAACCGTGCAAATCCGCTAATAGTCGATCCCGACAGAATTTACGCATGGCAAACGCGGTTTCATTCGCTAGCTATTCGGCACAGAATTTCACCTGAGTTAACCCTACTCTCTCAAGGACTTATGGGTTCAACAAAAATGGGTTACGACATTGTAGATAATGACTTTTACGCAGCCTATGCAGCACTGATCTACACACAACAAAGCCATACCTATTCAGCTAGGTTAGATTGGTATCAGGTAGTAGATAACGACAGCTTCATGTACGACCCTAATGCGAGTCGTGGTGAAGCGCTAAGTTTACATTATGAGTATAAGATCAACGACCGTCTATCAGTTGCCACAGAATGGCAAACCAATCGAGGTAGAAAGGCAAACCGTCGTTTTTTTGTAACACGTGAGAACTACGTAGAAAACTCGTTGCAGCTTGCCCTTACCTTCAGGTATTAAGGCTTATCGCTATCAAAAGCGGCGTCAGGAACATTCTTAACCATCATGTTCTGACGACGTTTTGTCATCATTTTTGCTAACCTTCGCATACTTACTGTGGTGTCTTTCTCATCCACAATATCAACACCTAACAGTCGCTCAAGTAAGTCTTCAAGCGTAATTACGCCCTCTAGTCCGCCATATTCATCAACAACTAATAGCATGTGAACGTGTTTATTGAGGAAATGCTCGAATGTACTCGACAACGGCATACTCCCCAGTACGGTTATTAGATCCTTTGCGTATTCTTTCAATGACTTATCTGTATTGCCCCGGGCTTGCGCTACCAACAGGTCTGAACGCATCACATAGCCTGTAATTTTTTCTGAGTCATTGCTCTCATAAACAGGAATACGAGAAAACTCAATATGTGCGTGTTTATGGAAAAAGGTTTCAACTGTCATAGCGTCTGATACAGAAAATACCGCAGTGCGATGGGTGATAACCTCTTTTACTGTAAGCTCGTGTAAACTCAGAAGGCTTTGTAAAAAAGCAGCTTCATGCTTTGCTAATTGGCCTTCTTGACCAGAAAGCTCCGCCATAGCGTGAAGCTCAGTTCGACTTAAACCACGCAGTGGACTGTCCTCTTTAAACCCTTTGGTAAGAATGGCCGACATTACTACAAAGGGTTTTAAAATCAGCGTTAAATACTTCAAAAAATAAGCGGTAACCGGCGCTAAACTTCGCCAATATGTCGCTCCTAACGTCTTGGGGATAATCTCAGAAAACACCAAGATAAGTAGGGTAAGAATAGCTGAAATTACACCGAGATAAGCATCACCGAATACGGCAGCCGCTTGCGCTCCTGCACCGGCAGCCCCCATAGTATGGGCAATAGTGTTGAGCGTGAGAATAGCAGACAGCGGACTATTGATGTCATCGGTCAACGAGCGAAGTAATTTACCACTGGGCTTTTCTTCTTTCTCTAATACCGAAATATATGCCGACGACACACTGAGTATTACAGCTTCCGCAATTGAACATAAGAACGAAAAACCGAGAGCTATAAACACATAGATTATTAGAAGTAGCATGGATCCTTTCCATAAGTCAGCACAACACGTGCGGACCTCTATTATGGGTGCTACTCAGACAGATACAAGAGGTATAACCACCAAATTTGCCTAGTGACAGCAGCTCGTAGGTTTGTTTTGTGCTTGTTTAAGTCGATTAACTAGGTTGTTATATCCAAGCTTGAGAAGTAAGACTGCTAGCAATAATGCCGAAAGTACATACAACCATTTAGCACCGTCAGCGTGTTGATGCATACTGTGGTCTAATCGCACTAAATGCCCTAGGTCAAAACTCGCTATAACCCAATTTAGTGCATAACCAAAGGCGATACTGGAGCTTACTACGCTAAACAAGTAAAGCTGGAGTGTTCGTGTACCCATCTCTTGCTTAATCATTCCCATGGTAGATACATTGGTAGCCGGCCCAGCCATCAAAAATACTAAGATAGCTCCCGGAGATAGCCCTGCCGCCAAAAACCCAACGGCAATAGGTGTAGACGCCGTGGCACAGATATACATTGGGACGCCAATTAACGCCATTACTAGCATGGCGACAAACCCGTCTCCCCACTGGGTTAAAAAGTCGGTTGGCACCCAGGTTTTTATCACCGCGGCGAGAAACAACCCCAATAACAGCCATTTTGCTATATCTTCAAGTAACTTGCCTGATGCGAACTGCCATATGCCGTAGAGTGTCTGCCACCATGAGCGAGGTGTTTCCGAGGTAACCTCACTTTGATTCGATTCATGTGCTGAATGCTTGTGGCTACAACAGGACGATGTAGTGGTTGGGCCTTGAGTTTTGTTGTCACTGTCGAACCATCGAACCATCAACCCCGTAAAAATGGCACTGGTAACCGCAGCAAATGGTCTCACTATTGCGTAGAGGGGCCCTAACAACGCGTAGGATACTGAAACACTATCCACACCTGTTTCTGGTGTAGATACTAAAAAGGAAACCGTTGACGGTTTGGAGGCGCCGCTACGCCTTAAGCCTAAGGCAGCGGGAATAACACCACAGGAACACAAAGGCAGGGGAGCACCAAAAACAGCAGATTTGGTAATGGCCGACAAAGATGTACCGCCCATGTGTTTTTTTAAAAACGACAAAGGTACAACTTCGTGCATAATGCCGGCGACCAATAATCCCAGCAACAACCATGGAGCAGATTCCATAAATAGCATTACAAAGTTTTGTAACAGTAGTAATACATTTGTCATCACAATATCCCAGTAAACGATGAGGCATCAAATACAGTGTTATGCCTAGCGCAATTCTAGTCTATCAAAAGAGCTTTGAATGAGGAATCACCCAAGTGTGATTAGCCATTAACCGCAAAGTTATGTCAATTCTTCTTACAAAACAAAAATACACCTTTAAACAATTTATATTCTCGTTTATAACACCCGTTTGGTTCACATGATAAGAAGGCTTATGGCGTCCACAAAATTACATATGACATTTAGAAAGTATCATCGTTGGTTAGGTTTTTTCCTTGCAGGGATCATGGCAGTTTACGCTGTTAGTGGAATACTACTGATCTTTAGGCCTACTGATTTTTTAAAATTCGAGCAAACCCACGAGTATCAAATTGAAGCACAACTCAATGCCCAAAGTGCGGTTGATCAACTTCGTGTTAAAGGGCTAAGAGCGAATGGAGAATCGGATACACAAGTAGAATTTAATTACGGCAGTTATGACAAAAATACAGGCACTGCTGTTATCACCAAGAAAGACTATCCATTAATTTTGGCGAAAATGGTCAAGCTACACAAAGCCACAAACAATAGTCCTTTGTTTTGGTTAAACATTAGCTTTGGTATAGCACTACTCTTTTTTGTGATTTCTGCGTTTTTGATGTTTTTGCCCAAACTTCCAATTTACAAAAACGGGCTAAAAATCGCCGGAGTTGGCGCGCTATTTACCGTATTGATGCTAGTGTTCGGTTCGTAAGTCATTTAAAACGATCCGACAAGTCAGCACACACAAAAAAGGCGCTCAACGAGCGCCTTTCTTTTCAATGCTTAGTGTGCAAAGTCTAGATTAGTCTAGGATCTTCGCTACAACACCTGCACCTACTGTACGACCACCTTCACGGATTGCGAAACGTAGACCTTCGTCCATCGCAATCGGAGCAATTAGCTCTACTTTGAATTTAAGGTTGTCACCAGGCATTACCATTTCTACGCCTTCTGGTAGCTCTACTGCACCAGTTACGTCAGTTGTACGGAAGTAGAACTGTGGACGGTAGCCTTTAAAGAATGGCGTATGACGGCCACCTTCGTCTTTAGATAGTACGTATACTTCTGCTTCGAACTTAGTGTGCGGGTTGATTGAACCAGGCTTCGCTAGTACTTGACCACGCTCTACTTCGTCACGCTTAGTACCACGTAGAAGAACACCAACGTTCTCACCTGCACGGCCTTCGTCTAGAAGCTTACGGAACATCTCTACACCAGTACAAGTAGTCTTAGTAGTTTCTTTGATACCTACGATTTCTACTTCTTCACCTACAGTGATGATACCTTGCTCAACACGACCTGTTACAACAGTACCACGGCCTGAGATTGAGAATACGTCTTCGATTGGAAGGATGAACGGCTTGTCGATAGCACGCTCTGGCTCTGGGATGTATGAATCTAGGGCTTCACCTAGTTCAACAATCTTCGCTTCCCATTCTGCTTCGCCTTCAAGGGCTTTAAGTGCAGAACCTTGGATAACTGGTAGGTCATCACCTGGGAATTCGTACTCAGATAGAAGTTCACGAACTTCCATTTCTACTAGCTCTAGAAGCTCTTCATCGTCAACCATGTCACACTTGTTCATGAATACGATGATGTAAGGTACACCAACCTGACGACCAAGTAGGATGTGCTCACGAGTCTGAGGCATTGGGCCGTCAGTCGCTGCTACTACTAGGATCGCGCCGTCCATCTGTGCAGCACCGGTGATCATGTTTTTAACATAGTCAGCGTGTCCTGGGCAGTCTACGTGTGCGTAGTGGCGAGTTGGAGTATCGTACTCTACGTGTGAAGTAGAGATGGTGATACCACGCGCTTTTTCTTCAGGAGCGTTATCGATTTGATCAAACGCTTGAGCAGAGCCACCGTAAGTCTTTGCAAGAACAGTAGTGATTGCTGCAGTTAGGGTAGTTTTACCGTGGTCAACGTGGCCGATTGTACCCACGTTTACGTGGGGTTTCGTACGTTCAAACTTTTCTTTTGCCATTTTTCTCGTTTCCTAAGTTAAAAGTCCGACCCAATACAGACCGGACCGAACCTTCAATAAGATTAAATTCTAGACTCAATAATAGCCTGCGCCACATTGTTTGGCGCCTCAGAATAATTGAAGAACTCCATAGAGTATGACGCACGGCCTTGCGTTTGTGAACGCAAGTCGGTCGCATACCCAAACATTTCTGAAAGGGGAACTTTTGCACGGATAATTTTAATTCCGGCAACGCCTTCTTCCATGCCTTCGATCATGCCGCGACGACGGTTTAAATCGCCAACAACATCACCCATCCAGTCTTCTGGAGTAGTCACTTCAACTTTCATCATGGGTTCAAGTAACACCGGATTTGCTTCTGCGGCGCCTTTTTTGAAACCCATTGAACCGGCGATCTTAAACGCCATTTCAGAAGAGTCAACATCGTGATATGAACCATCGTACAAAGTAACTTTTACGTCAAGTACTGGGTAACCGGCAACCACACCACTACGCATCTGCTCCTGAATTCCTTTATCGACTGATGGAATAAACTCTTTGGGTACTACTCCACCAACGATTTCGTTCACAAATTCGTACCCAGCGTCTGGCTCTTGAGGCTCTAGGCGCAGCCATACATGACCAAATTGGCCACGGCCGCCCGACTGGCGTACAAATTTACCTTCCACTTCCACCGTACTACGAATGGTTTCACGATAAGCAACTTGGGGTTTACCCACGTTACACTCTACTTTAAATTCGCGTTTCATTCGGTCAACAATGATATCCAAGTGTAGCTCACCCATACCTGAAATGATTGTTTGACCTGTCTCGTCGTCAGTGTTTACTTGGAAGGATGGGTCTTCTGCCGCTAATTTACCTAGCGCAATGCCCATTTTTTCCTGATCTGCTTGTGATTTAGGTTCAACAGCAATAGAAATAACCGGATCTGGAAATTCCATGCGTTCTAGGGTGATCACGTTGTTTGGATCACACAAAGTATCCCCTGTTGTCACATCTTTAAGTCCAATCGCTGCTGCAATATCACCAGCGCGAACTTCTTTAATTTCTTCGCGGTCTTTTGCGTGCATTTGCACAATTCGACCAAAGCGCTCACGCTTGCCCTTAACAGGGTTGTAAACCGTATCACCCGTGTTAACTACACCAGAGTAACAACGGAAGAACGTCAGCGTACCCACGAATGGGTCTGTAGCAATTTTAAATGCTAATGCAGAGAACGGCTCGTTGTCGTCGGCATGACGCTCGGCTACCGTCTCATCTTTGTCATCAAGTACACCATTAATTGCCTTAACTTCGGTAGGCGAAGGTAAATACTCAATGACTGAATCTAGTACCGCTTGTACCCCTTTGTTTTTAAATGCACTACCACAAGTGGCAAGTACAATTTCGTTATTTAGGGTGCGTGTACGCAAGCCTTCACGGATTTCAGCTTCAGTTAGCTCTTCGCCTTCTAAATACTTATCCATGAGCTCTTCAGAGGCCTCAGCAGCCGCTTCGATCATTTCGGTGCGGTATTGCTCGGCTTTATCTAAATATTCAGCTGGAATCTCTTCGTACTCAAAGGTCATGCCTTGGTCGTCAGGGTTCCAGTTAATGGCCTTCATCTTGATTAAATCGATGACACCACGGAATTCTTCTTCAGCGCCTATGTTCAATTGAATAGGAACACAGTTAGCGCCTAAGCGTTTGCGGATCTGACCCACAACTCGCTCAAAATCAGCGCCAGCCCGGTCCATCTTATTGACGAACACAAGGCGTGGCACTTCATATTTATCAGCCTGTCGCCAGACTGTTTCTGATTGAGGCTCAACCCCGGAAGATCCACAAAATACAACCACAGCACCATCAAGCACACGTAAAGAACGTTCTACTTCAATAGTAAAATCTACGTGTCCTGGGGTATCAATAATATTGATACGATGTTGATCAAACTGTTGTTGCATCCCAGACCAGAAACAGGTGGTAGCAGCAGAGGTAATGGTTATACCACGCTCTTGTTCCTGTTCCATCCAATCCATGGTTGCCGCGCCATCATGCACTTCACCGATCTTGTGTGATAGTCCTGTATAAAACAGAACACGCTCTGTTGTAGTGGTTTTACCCGCGTCAACATGCGCAACAATACCGATATTACGATAGCGCTCAATTGAGGTCTTACGAGGCATACATCTCTCTCAGTTAAATAACGTTGATTACCAACGGTAGTGAGCAAACGCTTTGTTTGCTTCGGCCATACGGTGAACGTCTTCACGTTTCTTAACCGCAGAACCTTTGTTGTCAGCTGCGTCCATCATTTCAGCAGCCAGGCGCTGTGCCATAGACTTTTCACCACGTTTACGAGCAGCTTCCACCAACCAACGCATACCTAGAGCGTTACGACGTACTGGACGTACTTCTACTGGTACCTGATAAGTAGAACCACCTACACGGCGAGATTTAACCTCAACGGTAGGACGGATGTTATCAAGAGCTTCTTCAAACATATCTAGGTGTGCTTTGCCGGTTTTTTCAGCAACAATATCAAGCGCACCGTAAACGATTTTTTCAGCGACTGACTTTTTGCCGTCGAGCATTACGACATTCATGAATTTCGCAAGCAATTGTGAACCAAATTTTGGCTCTGGTAGGATTTTACGTTGACCTACGACTCTTCTTCTTGGCATCTTCTATTCTCCGTATGAATTCAGGGATAACCCAAAACTCTTAAACTTCAGTTTGGCCTTACTAACGGAGAACCGTTAAGACTTAGGCCTTTTCGCACCGTACTTAGAACGGGCCTGTTTACGATCGTTTACACCTGCGCAGTCAAGAGTACCGCGAACTGTGTGATAACGAACACCTGGAAGGTCTTTAACACGACCACCACGGATAAGAACTACACTGTGCTCTTGTAGGTTGTGTCCTTCACCACCGATGTATGAAGAAACTTCAAAACCGTTAGTAAGGCGCACACGACATACTTTACGTAGTGCAGAGTTTGGTTTCTTAGGCGTAGTAGTATATACACGAGTACATACACCACGTCTTTGTGGGCAAGCTTGTAGGGCAGCTACGTTGCTTTTTTCAACGGGCTTTCTACGCGGCTTACGCACTAACTGGTTAACTGTTGCCATTAACTAGCTCCTGATTAAAAACTACAAAAACCCAATCACTATGATTGGGTCCATTCTCATGGGATTTTTAAATATCGCCATGTTTTGTTACCCCTGTGCTCGTCAGGAATAACGTGGCATTGATACAAAAATCCGCGCACCATTTTCAACAGTATTTAATACTCTCAAAAATTGGGTCGCGGAATAGTAATGATCAATGCTGTGCATGTCAAGCTGTACAAAGGTTAAGCAGTTAATATTTATGCTTAATGTAAGCTTGTCTTGCCAATAAGCGCGAGTACACAGAAAGTGCACTCGCCAACTTATTATTCTGCGGTGTCTTCACCAATATCAGCGTTAAGAGCTTCTGTTAATGCTTGCTCAGCTTCAGCCGCTGAAACAGACATTTCTTCAATCTCTTCTTTGCGCTTCTGTGCACGACGCTCGTGGTAAGCGAAACCTGTACCCGCTGGAATCAATCGACCAACGATTACGTTTTCTTTCAGGCCACGTAAGTCATCTTCTTTACCTTGTACTGCCGCTTCGGTAAGTACGCGCGTTGTTTCTTGGAACGACGCAGCAGAGATAAATGACTCAGTCGATAGTGACGCTTTAGTGATACCTAGTAACTGTGTTTCGTACTGGGCAGGGATCTTACCGTGTTTTTCAATTTCACGGTTAGCCACTTTAACGTTAGACACTTCAACTTGCTCACCTTCAAGGAACTGGGTATCACCAGCGTGTGTAATGATACACTTACGTAGCATCTGACGAATAACCACTTCGATGTGCTTATCGTTAATTTTTACACCCTGTAGGCGGTAAACTTCTTGAACTTCGTTCACGATATAGTTAGCAACCGCTGAAATTCCGCGTAGACGAAGAATGTCATGTGGTGACTCTGGGCCATCGGCGATAACTTCGCCTTTTTCCACTTTCTCACCTTCAAACACGTTAAGCTGACGCCACTTAGGAATCATCTCTTCGTACGCATCACCCTCAGCAGGTGTGATAACTAGGCGCTTCTTACCTTTGGTCTCTTTACCGAAGCCTATAGTACCTGAGATTTCTGCAAGAATTGCAGGCTCTTTAGGCTTACGAGCTTCGAATAGGTCCGCAACGCGCGGTAGACCACCGGTAATATCACGAGTTTTCGAGCTTTCCTGAGGAATACGCGCTAGTACGTCACCTTCGTTAGCCACTTTGCCTTCTTTCGCTTCGATTGTAGTAAAGCTTGGAAGACGAATTTCTTGAAGACCGAACTCATCGCTCTCTAGAATTAGCTTAGGCTCTTTCGCATTAACTTTAGCAAGATCCTTAACAACGATACGCGTTAGACCAGTGAGCTCGTCTTGTTGCATTTCAGTGTTAGAGTCGTCGATGTCAGCAAAGCTAATTTTCGCTGCACGCTCAGTAATAATTGGGTGACTATGCGGATCCCAGTTAGCAACCACGTCGCCAGCTGCAATAGTCGCACCGTCATCAACGCTAAGTACGGCACCGTAAGGTACTTTATAACGCTCTTTCTCACGACCCTGCTCATCAATTACTGTCAATTCAGTTGAACGAGAAACAATAACCACTTTGTCGTCAGAATTACGTACGAATTTAGCATTGTGTAGCTTCAAGCTACCTGCAGTTTTAACTTGTACGCTATTTTCTGCTGACGCTCTTGATGCCGCACCACCGATGTGGAAGGTACGCATGGTAAGCTGTGTACCTGGTTCACCGATTGACTGTGCTGCAATAACACCAACCGATTCACCGCTACCCACCATGTGACCACGTGCAAGGTCACGACCGTAACACTTAGCACAAACACCGAAATCGTTGTCACAAGTGATAACAGAGCGAACCATAACTTGGTCAACTGAGTTAGCTTCAAGCATATCTACTAATGCTTCATCTAGCATTACGTTACGCTCAACAAGTACTTCGTCAGTACCTGGCTTAAGTACGTCTTCAGCAACTACACGTCCTAGAACACGCTCACGTAGCGGCTCAACAACGTCTCCACCTTCGATAAGTGGAGTCATTACAACACCTTCGAACGTGCCACAGTCATCGTTAGTGATAACCAAATCCTGTGCAACGTCTACAAGACGACGAGTTAGGTAACCCGAGTTCGCTGTTTTAAGTGCAGTATCCGCTAGACCTTTACGAGCACCGTGAGTTGAGATGAAGTACTGTAGTACGTTCAGACCTTCACGGAAGTTCGCTGTGATTGGCGTTTCGATGATTGAGCCGTCTGGCTTAGCCATCAGACCACGCATACCCGCTAGCTGACGAATCTGTGCGGCACTACCACGAGCACCTGAGTCGGCCATCATGTAAACAGAGTTAAATGATTGCTGCTCTTCTTCTTCGCCATCGCGGTTAATCACGATGTCAGTCTTAAGGTTATCCATCATGGCCTTAGCAACTTTTTCGTTTGCGTTAGACCAAATATCGATAACTTTGTTGTAGCGCTCACCGGCTGTTACAAGACCACTTTGGAACTGTTCCTGAATCTCGATAACTTCCGCTTCTGCCGCTTCGATAATGTCTTTCTTCGCTTCTGGGATTACCATGTCGTCGATACCAACAGACGCACCCGCGATCATCGCGTAGTGGAAACCGGTATACATGATTTGGTCAGCAGCAATAACAGTATCTTTCAAACCAAGGGTACGGTAACAAGCGTTAAGCAATTTAGAGATTTGCTTCTTGCCCATGGCTTGGTTGATGATTTCAAACGGTAGACCCTTAGGTAGAATCAATGAGAAAATTGCACGACCTACTGTTGTATCAGTCAGTGTGACTTTCTCAGTTTTAGTACCGTCTTCTGCAACGTCGTATTCAGTGATACGTACTTTTACACGTGAATGTAATTCCGCAGCGCCTGTACGATACGCTTTTTCAGCTTCGTGCGGGCTAGTAAACATCATGCCTTCACCTACACCGTTTACTTTGTCACGGGTTAGGTAGTAAAGACCCAATACAACGTCCTGTGAAGGAACGATAATTGGTTCACCGTTCGCTGGTGAAAGAATGTTGTTCGTTGACATCATTAGTGCACGAGCTTCTAGCTGCGCTTCGATAGTCAACGGAACGTGAACCGCCATTTGGTCACCATCGAAGTCGGCGTTATATGCCGCACACACAAGTGGGTGAAGCTGAATCGCTTTACCTTCGATAAGTGTTGGTTCAAACGCTTGTATACCCAAACGGTGAAGTGTTGGTGCACGGTTAAGCATTACTGGGTGTTCGCGGATAACGTCATCTAGTACGTCCCAAACCTCAGGTGCTTCGCGCTCAACAAGCTTTTTAGCAGCTTTGATTGTTGTCGCTAAACCGCGACCTTCAAGCTTGCCGTAAATAAATGGCTTGAACAACTCAAGTGCCATCTTCTTAGGAAGACCACACTGGTGCAAACGCAATGTAGGACCAACGGTAATTACAGAACGACCTGAGTAGTCAACACGCTTACCAAGAAGGTTTTGACGGAAACGACCTTGCTTACCTTTAATCATGTCAGCAAGTGATTTCAGAGGACGCTTGTTAGAACCAGTGATCGCACGGCCACGACGACCGTTATCAAGTAACGCATCAACCGCTTCCTGAAGCATACGTTTTTCGTTACGTACGATAATATCAGGCGCCGCAAGGTCTAGAAGACGCTTAAGACGGTTGTTACGGTTGATTACACGACGATACAAATCGTTCAAGTCAGACGTTGCAAAACGACCGCCGTCTAGTGGTACTAGAGGACGTAAATCTGGCGGTAGTACCGGCAGAACTGTCATGATCATCCACTCTGGCTTATTACCAGACTGTTGGAATGACTCTAGTAACTTAAGACGCTTAGTGATTTTCTTGCGCTTGGTTTCAGAGTTAATTGAAGGCAACTCTTCACGCATTGCCGCTACGTCAGCGTCAACGTCTAGTACTTTAAGCAAATCGAATACAGCTTCTGCACCCATTTTTGCTTCGAACTCGTCACCGTGCTCTTCTAATGAATCTAGGTATTCTTCTTCGGTAAGAAGCTGGCTGCGCTCAAGGGTAGTCATACCCGGCTCAGTCACAACGTAAGATTCAAAATACAATACGCGCTCAATGTCACGTAGCGTCATGTCTAGCATCAAACCGATACGAGACGGAAGTGATTTAAGGAACCAAATGTGGGCAACTGGACTCGCCAATTCGATGTGACCCATACGCTCACGACGTACTTTAGTTAGGGTTACTTCAACACCACATTTTTCACAAATAACACCACGGTGCTTCAGGCGCTTATACTTACCGCAAAGACATTCATAGTCTTTTACCGGTCCAAAAATACGCGCACAGAACAAGCCGTCACGCTCTGGCTTGAACGTACGGTAGTTAATGGTTTCAGGCTTTTTAACCTCACCGTAAGACCATGAACGAATCATGTCTGGTGAAGCAAGACCAATTCGAATATTGTCGAATTCTTCAGTCTTGTTTTGTTGCTTTAGAAACTTTAATAAGTCTTTCACATTACTCTCCCAGCGGAGTCAGTCTCTAGAACCCGGCGCAAGCACCGGGCCATCTCAAGTCAATACGTGGCGATTGCCGTGTTACTTTTCTTCAAGCTCGATGTTGATACCCAACGAGCGAATTTCTTTAAGTAATACGTTGAAGGATTCTGGCATGCCAGGCTCCATTCTGTGGTCGCCATCGACGATGTTCTTGTACATCTTAGTACGGCCGTTAACGTCATCCGACTTAACAGTAAGCATTTCCTGAAGGGTATATGCTGCACCGTATGCTTCAAGTGCCCACACTTCCATCTCACCGAAGCGCTGGCCACCGAATTGTGCTTTACCACCCAGCGGCTGCTGTGTCACCAAGCTGTACGAACCGGTAGAACGGGCGTGCATCTTGTCATCAACCAAGTGGTTAAGCTTAAGCATGTACATGTAACCAACCGTAACTGGACGCTCAAACGCGCGACCGGTACGACCGTCGAACAGTGTGATCTGACCGCTTTCTGGAATATCAGCCAGTTTAAGCATTTCTTTAATTTCAGATTCACGAGCACCGTCGAATACAGGTGTTGCAATCGGTACACCTTTACGCAGGTTTTCTGCAAGGCGCTTCACTTCGTGATCAGTGAAGTTATCGATATCAACTTCCTGGTGGTTTTCACCTAGCTCGTATACTTCTTTCAAGAAGCTGCGAAGTTTTTGCATTTCTTCGTGCTCTTTAAGCATACGGTCAATCTTCACACCTAAACCGTGCGCAGCCATACCCAAGTGAGTTTCTAGAATCTGACCGATGTTCATACGCGACGGTACACCTAGTGGGTTAAGAACGATGTCTACCGGCGTACCGTTTTCATCGTATGGCATGTCTTCTACTGGCTGGATAGTCGAGATAACACCTTTGTTACCGTGACGTCCCGCCATTTTGTCACCCGGTTGGATGTGACGTTTAACAGCTAGGTAAACCTTAACAATCTTAAGTACGCCAGGTGCTAGGTCATCACCTTGTGTGATCTTGCGACGCTTAGCTTCGAATTTCTTATCGAAGTCGTCTTTGATCTCACCGTGCTGCTCTGCAATCTGGTCTAGCTCAAGTTGTGCATCTTCGCTGCTAAGTGCAATCTCAAACCACTTCTCACGAGGTAGGCTATCAAGCTTAGCTTGGTCAACACCTGCGCGTAGTAGTGCGTTTTGTGCACGAGCAAAGATACCATCTGCAAGGATTTCAAATTCGTCAGTAAGGTCTTTCTTAACCTGACGAAGTTGCATATCTTCGATTTCAAGCGCGCGCTTGTCTTTCTCAACACCATCGCGAGTAAAGACTTGAACGTCGATTACAGTACCGTGAACAGAGTTAGGTACACGTAAAGACGTATCTTTAACGTCAGACGCTTTTTCACCAAAGATTGCTCTCAATAGTTTTTCTTCAGGCGTAAGCTGAGTTTCACCCTTAGGTGTCACTTTACCTACTAAGATATCGCCACCTTTAACTTCTGCACCAATGTAAACAACGCCTGATTCATCAAGCTTGCTCAATGCAGATTCGCCCACATTCGGGATATCAGAAGAAATTTCTTCTGGCCCAAGCTTAGTATCACGAGCGATACAGCTTAGTTCTTGAATGTGAATAGTAGTGAAACGGTCTTCTTGAGCTACACGCTCAGAGATAAGGATTGAATCCTCAAAGTTGTAACCATTCCAAGGCATGAACGCGATACGCATGTTTTGACCAAGTGCTAGATCACCCAAGTCAGTTGATGGGCCGTCAGCAAGAACGTCACCAGCAACGATTGGATCGCCAACATCACAGGTAGGACGTTGGTTAATACACGTGTTCTGGTTAGAACGGGTGTACTTAGTCAGGTTGTAAATGTCGATACCTGCTTCACCTGGAAGCATTTCATCTTCATTCACCTTGATTACGATACGGCTAGCGTCAACGAAATCTACGGTACCACCACGCTTAGCAACTACGGTAACACCCGAGTCAACAGCGATGGTTCTTTCCATACCAGTACCTACTAGCGGCTTATCAGCGCGTAGTGTTGGTACTGCCTGACGTTGCATGTTCGCACCCATCAATGCACGGTTTGCGTCATCGTGTTCTAGGAACGGGATAATGCTTGCAGCGATAGATACGATTTGCTGTGGTGAAACGTCCATGTATTTGATGTCTTCTTTAGGCATCAAGGTTGTTTCACCGCGGTGACGACATGGAATAAGGTCGTCAAGCAATGCATTAGTTTCAGTAAGTGCTACGTTTGCCTGTGCAATCGCAAACTGACCTTCTTCAATGGCCGATAGGTAATCGATTTCGTCAGTCACTACACCGTCAACAATGCGGCGGAAAGGCGTTTCAAGGAAACCGAAATCATTGGTACGCGCGAAGCTTGCCAATGAGTTAATCAAACCGATGTTTGGACCTTCAGGAGTTTCGATTGGACACAAACGACCATAGTGAGTCGGGTGTACGTCTCGAACCTCAAAGCCTGCACGTTCACGAGTAAGACCACCCGGGCCTAATGCAGAAATACGACGCTTGTGCGTAACTTCTGAAAGCGGGTTGTTTTGGTCCATGAAC
>Ga0256829_1001233_pt1 | contig 21656 bp, 21 predicted proteins | sample 131447metaG_FD_185979 | JGI IMG/M metagenome (GOLD analysis project Ga0256829, IMG submission 185979) | Hydrothermal vent microbial communities from Lau Basin, Pacific Ocean - 131-447 | ecosystem: Environmental > Aquatic > Marine > Hydrothermal vents | place: Pacific Ocean: Lau Basin | collected...
TGATACGCCCATCCAGCCCCAGTTCCCCAAAAACATAAAGCTGAGGCTCATCAAATGCCTTTTTGTTCATAGCAATCAGCAGTGCAATGGGAAGGTCAAAATGACTGCCGGACTTCTTCAACTCCGACGGTGCAAGCCCTATCGTTATTTTTAACGGCGGAAAGACAAAGTCGTTGGTCAGCAGTGCTGACTTCACCCGCTCCTTTGCCTCCTGAATATCCGAACTGGCAAGCCCCACAACCGTAAAACCAGGCAAACCTTTTGTAAAGGTCGCTTCAACTTCTACTACCTGCGCATTGACACCCTCCAGTGTTGCGCACAAAACCCGGTTGACAATCGCATCCTCTTTGGACTTCTGCTTGATTTTGAGCTGTTTTTTTTCTACATTGTTTTGTTTTGCATTCATGGTGCCATTATGCAGCAAAGAAGAAGAAAGGTGTAAAAATATTTCATATTGTCATATTTTTACACCTATGGTTAGATGTTATGAAGGGTTTAATGTATGTCTTGAAAGCGTATCCAAATACACCTTCATCATCATTCTACGAAGCTTTTTTTCTTTTTTTCCACTCTTTTTCAAACTTTTTACGTTTGATGAAAGAGAGCTTTTCAATAAATACATGCCCTTCGAGATGATCGATTTCATGCTGCATTGCAATGGCGAGGAAGTCATTATCTTCAATGATATGCTTTTCACCGTGGCGGTCATAATATTCGACTTTGACATGTTTGGCGCGCTCCACCTCTTCGTAGATACCAGGAACCGAGAGGCAGCCCTCCTGAAACTTGGTAGAGCCGTCTTTTTCGATAATAACCGGGTTGATCATCTCCAGTGTATTTTCGCGCGGCTGCTCCTCTTCACCTTCAGGGATACCTTCAAGCGGGATATTGATGATGAGTACACGTTTGTCAATACCCACCTGAATGGCAGCGAGGCCTACACCGTTTTTTGCACGCATCGTATCGTACATATCATCGAGCAGTGTATGAAGTTCTTCATCAAAATGCTCCACCGGTTTGGAAACCTGTTTCAGCCGTTTGTCGGGATAGACAACGATCTCTCTGACCATACTTCTGCCTCCGGTCTATATAAAGCTTTTGGTCAGTACCTGATCGATCAGGCCATACTCAACTGCCTCTTTGGCCGACATAAAATTGTCTCTGTCGGTATCTTTCTCGATCTGTTTGACCTTCTTGCCTGTCTTCTCCGCCAAAATATGGTTGAGGGTATCTTTCAGGCGCTTGATCTCTTCAGCCTGAATAAGGATGTCTGTCGCCTGACCCTGCGCACCGCCAAGAGGCTGGTGGATCATAATACGTGCATTCGGCAGAGCGTAACGCTTGCCGTCTGTACCCGATGCCAGCAAAAATGCACCCATCGATGCCGCTTGGCCGATACAGATAGTCACAATATCAGGTTTGATATAGTTCATCGTATCGAAAATGGAAAATCCGCTGGTGATCACGCCACCCGGAGAGTTGATGTAAAAGTAAATGTCCTTATCGGGATCCTGCGCTTCAAGAAAGAGCAGCTGTGCAACAATAGAAGAGGCGACAGCATCATTTATCTCACCGCTGAGCATGATGATACGGTCTTTAAGAAGTCTCGAATAAATATCGTAGCTGCGTTCACCTCTGCCGGTCTGTTCGACTACGTAAGGGATATAACTCATAGGTTTGCCTTTATATGAATGGTATTAAAGTGATTTATTTATATGTAAAGAATATACAAAAAAAAGATTAATGGGAAGCGGCGGCCGGTTAACGGCACATCCGCATGCTTATTTCTCGTCGAATCCGAGGAGTTTACCGAAGAGTTTATCTTCGATCATTCCCATCTTGACTGCCGGAAGCAGGTTGTTCTCCTGGTAGTACTTAATGATTGCCTGAGGATCCTGACCACTGATCATTGCCTCATAGTAGATTGCCTGGGAAACTTCCTGGTCATCAACAGTGACACCGAGTTCTTTTGCCAGTGCATCGACGATGAAGGTCGCTTTGACAGACTTTTCAGCCTCTCCTCTGACTTCTTCACGCAGCTCTTCTACTTTTTCAGGATTCTCCTGATATGTTTTAAGCTCTTCTTCGCTCATCTCTCTTGCTTTGGCATTGATCTTCTGGTCGATCTCCTGCTCAACAATGTTGTTCGGCAGAGCAAAGTCAAACGCTTCTACGAGTGCTTCTACCAGTTTCGGCTTGAGCTCTTCCTGATAGAGTTTGGAAAGTTTTTCATTGACGATCTGATCTTTGAGTCTCTCTTTCAGAGTCTCTACTGTCGCTTTTTCGTCATTGAGGAGTTTCTGAGCCAGCTCATCGTTGATTTCGGCAGGTACCTGCTCCTGAATTTCGTGAAGCTTCACTTTGAAAGTTGCCTCTTTTCCTGCAAGCTCTTTTGACTGATACTCTTCAGGGAAAGTGACTTTGATCTCTTTTTCTTCATCGTATTTCATACCGATGATCTGATCTTCAAAGCCGGGAATGAACTGTCCGGAACCGATTTTGAGTGCGAATTTCTCCGCTTTCCCGCCCTCGAAAGGCTCTCCGTCAAGGAAACCTTCAAAGTCAATAATAACAGTATCACCGTCTCTGACCATACGCTTACGCTTGATCTTTTCCAGTTTTCCCTGCTGCTGAGCGATCTCTTCAAGTTTGGCTTCTACCTCTTCTTCCGTTGCTTCAGGCTTTTCATAAGAAGGCACTGCTTTTTCATACCCTTCGGTATTGACTGCCGGTCTGAGAGAAACTTCAAGTTCAACATCGATTTTTCCGTCTTTTTTGTCGTACTTCTTGAAGTTCGGTTCACCGATAATGTCAGCTTTGTCAATCCCCGCCTGGGAAATACCGAGGTCGATCAGTGCTTTGAGTGCGTCCGCTTCGGCATCCTGCTGCAGTTTGTCACCATGCAGTTTTTTTACGACATTTGCCGGTACTTTGCCTTTTCTGAAGCCGTCCACTTTCATCTGCTTGCCCGCTTCTCTGGCAAGTCTGTCGACGTTTGTATCGATCACACTCTGTTCGATCTCGCCGTTTACAGATACATTTGCATCGTCAATCTTTTTTACTTCAACTTTCACAGTTATCCTTTTTACATTAAATAAAATTGGGTGATTTTATCGAAACTTTGATAAAAAACCTATTTTGCATTCTTCTTGTCTCTCTGAACACGCTTACGCATTGCCGGATCGAGATGTTTCTTTCTGATACGGATACTCTCCGGAGTAATTTCGATCAGTTCATCATCTTCGATCCACTCCATGGCGATTTCCAGAGACATCTCTCTTGGCGGTACCAGTTTAATGGCATCATCTGCACCCGAAGTACGCATGTTGGTCAGCTGTTTTCCCTTGAGAGGGTTAACTTCAAGGTCTCCCGGACGTGCCGATTCACCAATGACCATACCATTGTAGACCTTGTCCTGCGGTTTGATGAAGAGAGTACCGCGTGCCTGAAGGTTGAAGATGGAGAAGGCAACGGCCTCACCGTCATCCATAGAAATAAGTGCTCCCGGAGTACGGCTGACAACCGTACCGCTGTAAGGTCTGTACTCAAGGAACGAGTGGTTCATGATCCCTTCCCCTTTGGTGTCGGTCAGAAATTCCGAACGGAATCCGATGAGACCGCGTGCCGGAATTTCAAACTCGATACGCACCGTACCGTCAGGCATAGGTGTAAGGCTTGTCATTTCTGCTTTACGCTTTCCAAGCTTCTCAATGGCAACCCCCTGGAACTCTTCTGGAACATCAACAACAAGATGTTCGAACGGCTCCATTTTGACACCATTTTCTTCTTTGACAACGACTTCAGGACGCGCCAGCAGAAATTCAAACCCTTCACGTCTCATATTTTCTGCCAAAATACCGATCTGAAGCTCCCCACGGCCGGAAACTTTGAAAGAAGCATCTCCCATCGGTTCCATACGCATAGCGATGTTGGTTTCCATCTCTTTTTCAAGACGCTCACGGATTTTGTTGGAAGTGACATGTTTCCCTTCGGTTCCTGCAAGAGGGCCGTCATTGACAGACATAATAACTGAGAGTGTCGGCTCTTCGACATGCATCGGATCGAGCGGTACAGGATTGGCAGGATCACAGATGGAATCACCTACATCGATGTCGGCAAATCCTGCAATGGCAACAATGTCACCCGCTTCTGCTTCATCAATCTCGATACGATCGAGTCCCTTAAATCCGATCAGTTTGCTGACACGGGATTTGACCTTTTCTCCGTCAGCCTTGACCAGCATATACTCGTCACCTTTTTTCACCTTGCCGTTAAAGATACGGGTAATCCCGATACGTCCGACAAAGTTGTCACTGTCAAGTGTGAAAACCTGAGCCTGTGTCGGATTATCCGGTGATCCTTCGGGGTAGGGGACTTTCTCCAAAATCGCTTCAAAGAGCGGTGTCATGTCTTTGTTTTCATCTTCAAGGTTCCATTTGGCATACCCGTCACGCGCTGCTGCGTAGAGTACCGGGAACTCCAGCTGCTCTTCGTTTGCATCGAGTGCAACGAGCAGGTCAAACATTTCATCGAGTACACGGTCAGGTTCTGCACCGTCTTTGTCGATCTTGTTGATAACGACAACCGGAATGAGTCCAAGCTCAATCGCCTTTTTGAGAACGAACTTGGTCTGAGGCATAACCCCTTCCTGTGCATCGACCAGCATCAATACGCCGTCGACCATTTTCAGAACACGCTCAACCTCACCACCGAAGTCGGCGTGACCCGGAGTGTCGATGATGTTGATCTTGTGATCACCATAGGTAATGGCAGTGTTTTTGGAGAGAATGGTGATCCCTCTCTCTTTTTCGATGTCATTGCTGTCCATGACACGCTCGTCTACCTGCTGGTGGGCAGCGAAAGTACCCGATTGCTGGAGAAGTTCGTCTACCAGTGTGGTTTTGCCGTGGTCGACGTGTGCGATAACAGCGATGTTTTTGATTTTTTGCATGAAAATTCCTATCGTATCAAGGGCGTGCAGCCCTCTAATTTTCGCGCATTATATCCAAAACTTACTATATTTGGGATTTAGAGTGAAAGCCCGTAGAGTTCATGGTAGGTTTTCATTGCGTAGCGGTCGGTCATGGCGGCAAGATAATCGGCAACCACCCGGTGCGGGCTGCGTATGTCAAACAGTGCTTTCTGATGAGAGGGTAGCAGGTCACAGTCTTCGCTAAACGCTTTGTAGAGTCCCTGCATGCACTGTTTCCCTGCATACATTTTCCGGGCAATCTTTTCATGTTTGTAGAGCTGTCTGAAAAGACGTTTCTTCAGCAGTTTCAGCTGAGTTGCTGTTTCTCTGGAGAAGGTTGCAGGCAAAGGTTCTTTCGCATCAATGGTCGCACAAATAGGCTCTTCTTTTCTGTAATACGCAGTCTTCTCTCGAGAATTTTCAATAAAATCTTCTACCAGAAGTTTAATGAGCCCTGCAACAAAACGGTGACGGTAAAGCGGTTCATCACGGGAGACGCCTTCCTCTTCCACCATCGCATCTACACATTGACAAAGCGGCTCTTCGAGCAGGTCGTCAAAGGTGATGAGTCCGTACTTCACCCCATCATCTATATCGTGTGATGTGTAGGCTATTTCATCGGCATGGTCGACCACCATCGCCTCGAGACTGGGATGTTTGTCAAGTGCGAAACGGGCATCTATGTTTTCGAGAAAAGGTTTTTCATAAGGATAGGAGTGCTTGAGTACCCCCTCAAGCGTAGCAAAAGTAAGATTGAGTCCGTCAAATTCCTTGTAACGCTTTTCCAGCTTTGTCAATACACGGAAGGACTGAAAGTTGTGTTCAAATCCCAATGGATGCCCGTCGGCTTTGAGCAGACGGTCAAGCTCATCTCCGCCCACGTGTCCGAAAGGTGTATGACCCAGATCGTGTGAAAGAGCAATCACTTCGGCAAGTGTTTCGTTAAGTCCAAGCTGGCGTGCCAGTGTTCTGGCAATCTGGCTAACCTCCAGAGAATGCGTCAAACGGGTACGGAAATAGTCTCCCTCGTGGTTGAGAAAAACCTGTGTCTTGTACTCGAGCCGTCTGAAAGAGCTGCAGTGGATGACACGGTCACGGTCACGGGAAAAAGGGTCTCTGAAGTCATTTTGAAAGGGGTAAAATCGTTCATAGGGTTTCATATTTTTCCTTGGGAAATGTCGCGTTATTTTATTTTGCTATAATTGTACCTAAAATCAAACCGGAGCGGGCTATGGACAGCGGCAAAACAAGCGAAAAGTACCACATTCTCTACAAAAAACCCGAAGTGACCCTGCTTCAGGAGAGCGGTCTCGGTGTTGCCGAGATCGCTGCACGCACCTGCTATGACAGTTTCGAAAACTCCGAAAACGCATGTATCAAAGCCGCTCCCGAGCAGCTCGATACCGATGCCATCAATGCCATTGAACGCTCCGATCTACTTGCCAACCTTGCATGGGTACACCACCACCACTCCATTATCGAACACGCCACGCTCAGCTACCTCATCCGCGGTACTTCCAGAGGTGTACTTCAGGAGCATGCACGCCACCGGATACAGGCCATTTCCGTACGCTCCACACGCTATACCATGTCTTCGGTCATTAATGCGTTTGTCGCGTCACGTGAAGCAAATGAAGGATTTCATTTCTTTCTTGAAAAGATGCTTGCACTTGATCTTTTTGTCATTGCCGATGAAGCGTACCTTGCCATCGAGATCCGTGCCATCTACGACAAGCTCCACTTCCAGCTTGAGAGAGATGAAAATTTCATCACCAATGCCGTAGCCAAATCCTCTCTACCCCTGATTGAAAAGCACAAAGGCGATGCCCAGGCACTCTACGAAGCACTCGAGTGCGGCAAGAAAAAGCGCAATGTCGGTGATGCTTTCAAGCACATCGTCTCGGACAACTGGAAAGTTGACATGGTCGTCACATTCAACATCCGCAGTCTTAAAAACTATTTCGATCTGCGAGACAGCGGCGCAGCATGGTTCCAGATACGCTGGCTTGCCGAAGCGATGAAAGCGGTGACTCCGGTCAAGTACCTGCAGCTGATCGACAAACAGTACAAATCCCTTTAAGGACACATTTACGTGAAATTTTTACAACCCGTTATACTTTTACTGCTTGCATGCAGTCTCTCTTTTGCACAGCCTCTCACGCTGGAAAACATCACTGCCAACCTCAAGCAGGGCATTGCTACCAAACTCAAAGGCAGAGACGGTGCCATTGTCAAAGAAGTGTATGCCAAAACCGGAAACAAACCGCTTTGGATCGGTGCGGAGAATCAAGAGAAAATGGCACAATTGATCCAGGCGCTCAAAGATCCGCTCTTTAACTACAAAAACAAACATTTTGACCAGAAGGCGATCAAAAAGCTGCTCTTCTATCTTGACAACAATGCTATTTCACCTGCGAAGAAGGCCGCCGTCTATGCACGGCTCGATCTGCTCCTGACAAACTCCTATGTCAGACTGGTGCGCTTCATTGTTGAGGGTGATGTTGACTGGGGACTGGTACAGAAAAAATTCAAAGCCCTCGAAGAGAGCAATGACATTAAAGCTGTCTGGGAGATGCACCCCAAACGTTTTCCACCCCACGGTCCGCTTATTGCTGCAGCCAAAAATGGCAATATCTATCCTTACCTGACTTCACTTCTTCCTTTGGAAAAACGCTACCGTAAACTGGTAGACCTTCTCAAAGAATACCGCCGTATGGATACATTTCCAAAGATTCCCTATAGCAATACACCCCTTAAACCCGGTGATTACTCCTCCCGCGTCAAACTGGTCAAAAAACGGCTTCAGATTTCCGGAGACTACCCCAAAAACGCTCCTATCGACAACAGATTTGATGAAACACTCCGCCGTGCAGTCATTACCTATCAGAAACGGTACCTGCTCAAGGTAACCGGTCAGGTGGACAAGACAATGACCTGGTACCTCAACCAGCCTGCGCGCAAGAACATTCAGGCCATCATCGTCAATCTTGACAAAACCAAACTCTATCCCAAACACTTTGAAGACGAATATATTGAAGTAAACATTCCCGATTTCAACCTGCGCTACTACAAAAACGGGGAGATGGTCATGAAAAAAGGGGTCGTTGTCGGGCGTATAGACCGTCCTACTCCTATTTTTGACGACAAACTGGAGTATGTGGTCATCAACCCTACCTGGACCATCCCGGACAATCTCATTAAACGTGACCTTATTCATGTACTGCGTGAAAACCCCAACTATCTTATCGATCACAACATCCATGTTTTCCGTGGCAGCAAAGAAGTTGAAATTACACAGGAAGACCTTGACCCCTATGAGCATAGTGACAAGAAAGTGCCATGGCGTTTTGTGCAGTTCCCCGGAGACAGCAATGCACTGGGGCGCATTAAATTCATGTTCCCCAACAAATATGCCGTCTATCTGCACGATACCGACAACAAAAACCTGCTTGACCGCCGATACAAAGTCTACTCTTCAGGCTGTATGCGTGTCGAACAGCCTTTCGATCTTGCCCGCCTTGTACTCGAACATGCTCGCAGACACTACACGCAGGAAGATATCGACAGAATCATTGCAACAGACAAGCCGACGACCATTCGGCTCAAACGCCCCATTCCCATACACATTGTCTACTTTACTGTCTACGAAGAGAATGGCCTTGCCTACTTTAAACATGACATCTACCTCTATGACAAGATCATCGAAGAGTCGACAGCAGGACACAAAAAAGAGACCTTTACCGTTCCCAAAAAACGTTTTATTATTATGAAAGAACAGAAAGCTACCCAAAAACCTCTGAGCAACTGATCTATGTTTTGCGCATCTTCACCCGCTGAAGGTGTGTGAGCGCAATTGCCATAGCATCGGTAATATCCAGCGGTTTGATCTCTTTTTTGATCCCCAGAAGCCGTTTAACCATAAATGCCACCTGCTCCTTTGCCGCTTTTCCGTTGCCCGTGACCGCTTTTTTCACCTGCAGCGGCGTATATTCGTAAAAATATCCTACCTCCTGCAAAATTTTCAATGAAAGTGCTCCACGGAACTGTGCCAATTTAAGCACTGTTTTGGGGTTGTAGGCATAGAAGATGTCTTCAATGGCCACTTCATCGATAGTATGGGATTTTAAAATGATATCAAACCCCTCCACCAACTCTACGATCTGTTCCTGAAGCACGGTGGTTTTAATCTTGAGCAGCCCCGCTTCTACGAGTGAAAACTTTTTCCCGTCCCAATGAAGGATACAATAGCCGAGATTACGGCTTCCCGGGTCGATTCCCAAAATATTCATTCACACCTTTGTTCACATCGTGAATAAAACTGTTCACGATGCGTTAGTTGCCTTATTTTAGCTAATCTAAGCTAAAATTGCATTAGTTATTCACATCTTCTTTTCACCCCTATATAAAATGTGAAAATCTTTGGCAACAGGCGGTTTTACCCCCATGAATATCGGACAGAAAGTACTTTTTGAACTGAAAAAAGAGATTCCTCAGACGGAATATGAACGCTACATTAAAAAACTGGTGTACGATACCCGGCGATCCAAAAGCAATATTGCCGTTTTCAATGCACCCAATATGCTGGTAGCCAAATATATCAAAACCAAATACAGTGACAAACTTGCCCATCTTTTTGAACTTCAAAACGATGTCAAACCGCAAATAGAGATCACCGTTGGAAAAGCCAGAAGCAAACAAAATGCCTCTGCACCCAAAGCTGTGGTAGAAAAAAGCCATGGCAAAAGTACATACCTCAACCCCTCACTGACCTTTGAAAGCTTTATTGTCGGGGAATCCAACCAGTTTGCCTATACCACGGCCAAAGCCGTTGCCGAAAAGCCCGGACGTCTCTACAACCCGCTCTTCATCTACGGGGGAGTAGGGCTGGGGAAAACCCACCTGCTTCAGGCTATTGGAAATTACCATGTTACCATCGGCAATACCGTCATCTATACCACACTTGAACAGTTTATGAACTCGTTCACCTCCCATCTGCGTTCACAGACCATGGACCGTTTCAGGGAAAAATTCAGAGAGTGTGACCTCCTGCTGATCGATGATATACAGTTTCTCTCAAGAAAAGAACAGACGCAGGAAGAGTTTTTTCACACCTTCAACGAACTGCACAATGCCAACAAACAAATTGTCATGACTGCCGACAGACCCCCCAACAAAATAGCAGGACTTGTCGACAGACTGCGAACACGCTTCGAGTGGGGTATGATGGCCGACATCCAGCCTCCGGGACTTGAAACCAAGATTGCCATTATCCAGAAAAAATGTGAACTCGACGGCATCAAACTCTCCAACGAAGTGATCAACTTCATCGCCACACATATGGGAGACAATATCCGGGAGATTGAAGGTACCATTATCCGTATCAATGCCCTTGCATCGATGCTCAACCAGGAAATCACCCTTGATTTTGCACAAAACGCCATTAAAGACCAGCTCAAAGAAAAGAAAGAGCATGTCACCATTGATGACATCGTTAAAATCGTCTCACGTGAACTCAATGTCAAACCCAGTGACATCAAATCGAAAAAGCGTACCAGCAATGTTGTCAATGCCCGCCGTACCGCCATCTATCTGGCACGAAACCTTACACCCAACTCTATGCCGCAGATCGCACTCTATTTCGGTATGAAAGACCACAGTGCCATCTCCCATGCTATGAAAAAAATTGACGAAATCATCGAAAATGATGAAAACTTCAAAGTCCTTCTTGAAGAACTATCCAACAAAATACATACCGATACCGAAAAGACGGCTCAAAAGTGAGAAAAAACCACTAAAAACTTGAATAAAAAAAAGATATAATTATACACAGTGAACAAATGTGAAAAAACAAAAATGCCAAATAACGCTGTAAATAACGCTGTAAAGGGCTTTGGAACGTTTTTTCACATTTTCATGGCGGGCTACTGCTATCTACTAAAGTTATAAAAATTAAGGAGAGTCAATGAAGATCAAAGCACCCAAACAGATCATCGAATCGATACTTATCAACCTGCAGCCTTTTCTTGAAAAAAAAGACGCCAGCCAAATCACCTCCCATGTGCTTTTCAAAACAGAAGGTGAAAAATGTGTCGTTAAAGCAACTGACGGGGAGATTGGACTTCGTATTATTACCGATCATATTCTTATAGAAGCCGAAGGGGTATTTACCGCAAACGGTAAAAAGCTGCTTGATATTATTAGAATTCTTAAAGAGGGTGATATAACACTTGAACTCCTTGATGATACCCTTATTATCAAACAGGGACATTCCAAATTCAAACTGCCAACATTTAACCCCGAAGGGTATCCAGCTTTTCCTTCTTCAGATGAAAAACCGAAAATTTCACTTGACTCTCTCAGCCTTATTCAAAATTTGAAAAAAATCTCTCCGGCAATCGATACTAACAATCCCAAATTTGAACTTAACGGTGCATTGATCAATATTAAAAACGATGCAACCGATCTGGTAGGTACAGATACCAGAAGACTTGCCATCGCTACCATCCCAAGTATCAGCGAAGAGACACTTTCACTTATCGTACCTAAAAAAGCGATTCTTGAAATTCAAAAACTTTTTCTTGACCAGATCGATATCTTTTATGATGAAACCAATCTTATTATTGCCAATGAAAACTACTATTTCTATACCCGTTTGATCAACGGAAAATATCCTGATTATCAGCGTATAGTTCCTGCAAGTGTCAAGCACAGTATCAAACTGCCTAAAAAAGAGATGGTTGACGCAATTAAAATGATTACAACGATCTCCCAGGATATTAAAATGACACTTTTGAGTGATGTCATTCTTTTCAATTCATTAAGTGCCGATAATGTAGAGGCAAAAACAGAAATCGAACTTGCAACAGGACTTCAGGAAAAATTTGAGATCTCTTTTAACAGCAGATACATTCTTGATTTTATCTCTCAGGTAGACGGAGGAGAATTCTTCATGGAATTCAATGAATCAAGTACCCCTTTCATTGTCAAAGAGGGCAATTTCATCACTATCATCATGCCGATTGTAGGATAAGGAAACTATGCATATGAATGAAAATTCAACCAAATATATTTTTGTGACAGGTGGCGTACTCAGTTCTCTGGGAAAAGGTATTACTGCTGCAAGTATCGGAACACTGCTTAAGCATACAGGTGAAAGGGTCGGAGTCCTTAAACTCGATCCCTATATCAACGTTGACCCCGGAACCATGTCTCCTCTTGAGCATGGAGAAGTTTTTGTTACCAAAGACGGTGCAGAAACAGACCTTGATCTTGGACATTACGAACGGTTCCTTGATACGTCATTGACCCAAAACAACAACTTTACGACAGGTCAGGTATACAAAACAGTTATTGAAAATGAACGTAAAGGGAAATACCTTGGCAAAACCATTCAGGTTGTTCCCCACATTGTAAATGAGATCAAAGAACGGGTATTCCGTGCGGGTGAAGGGAAAGATATTCTTATCGTCGAACTTGGCGGAACGACCGGTGATATTGAAGGACTTCCCTTTCTTGAAACCATCCGTCAGATCAAGCATGAACTGGGCAAAAACAATGTTATGAACATTCATGTCACACTGTTGCCGTATATTAAGGCAGCAGGAGAACTGAAAACCAAACCGACACAGCATTCGGTACAGGAACTGCGCCGTATCGGTATTGCCCCGCATATGCTGGTATTGCGTGCGGAAGTGCCTGTAAGCAGTGATATTAAACGTAAAATCGCTTACAGCTGTGATGTGGAAGAGGACTCTGTGATCGTTGCAGAAGATGCTGCTACAATCTATCAGGTACCGCTGAATTTCCTCAGACAGGATATTTTAACTCCTATCTGCAAACAGTTGGAATTGAGTGAGTGCAAACCGCAAATGGACGAGTGGACAGATCTGGTACACAAGATCATTATGCCACAGGGGGAAGTGAAAATTGCCTTTGTCGGAAAATACCTCGACCTTAAAGAGTCTTACAAATCATTGACTGAGGCGCTTATCCATGCGGGTGCACATCTTGACAGCCGTGTGAATATCAAATGGGTCGATTCGGAAAAGGTGGAAGAGGATGGTGCAGCAAAATATTTGTCCAATGTTGACGGTGTACTGGTTGCCGGAGGTTTTGGCGAGCGCGGTGTAGAAGGAAAAATTCTTTCGATTCAGTATGCCAGAGAGAACAAAATACCGTTCCTTGGTATCTGTCTTGGTATGCAGCTGAGTATGGTAGAGTTTGCCAGAAATGTGCTTGGGTATGAGGATGCCAACTCTGTAGAATTTGATGAACATACAAAACATCCTATTATCTATCTGATCGATGAATTTATCGATGCCAGCGGCTCCAAGCAGGTACGTACTACCACTTCTCCTATGGGCGGGACACTCAGACTCGGTGAATACGAGTGTGAAACCAAAGAAGGAAGCAGACTCAGAGAAGCATATGATGCTCCTGTGATTTATGAGCGTCACAGACACCGCTATGAAGCGAACCCGAAGTACCGGGAAGCTTTTGAAGAAAAAGGGATGGAAATTACCGGTGAGTCACACGGTCTCATCGAAGCGGTAGAGGTCAAAGACCATCCGTGGTTCCTCGGTGTACAGTTCCACCCCGAATTTACTTCACGTCTGCAGCATGCCAACCCGGCTATTTTGGCATTTGTAAAAGCAGCCATGGCAGCATCCCAAAAAGATGCCTGAGCCCCTTACCCTCAATAAACTCTCCTCTCTGCTTCAGGCACGCTTTGAAGAGGGTTTTCTTACCCTAAACGATCTTCCTAAACCGCATACGTTCAAAGATATGGAAAAAGCGACAGCGCGTATTGTCGAAGCCATCCAAAATAAAGAAAAAATCACTATTATCGGGGACTATGATGTGGACGGTGTCACCTCTACTACATTGATGCGTCTTTTTTTTGAAGAGATCGATTACCCTGTTGCATGGATTATTCCCAACCGTTTTACAGACGGCTATGGACTCTCGGCAAATATCATTCCGCGAATCGAAGATACCGATCTTGCCATTACCGTTGATAACGGTATTTCCGCAGTATATGCAGCGAAGCTGTGCAAAGAGAAGGGAATTGATCTGATCATTACCGACCATCATCTGCTGCCGCCTGAACTGCCGGAGGCCTATGCCATTATTGACCAGAAACAGCCTGAATGTACGTTTCCTTACGATGAAGTGTGCGGTGCACAAATAGCGTGGTATTTGATCGCTTCTTTGAAAAACAGTCTGAATGTGCCGATCGATATGAAATTCTATATGGAGCTGGCAGCGATTGCCATTATTGCGGATATGATGCCGCTTAGACATATCAACCGAACCATGGTGATTGCGGGATTGCAGTCTCTTTCCAGAAGCAATCGCCCTGCCATCAGAGCCTACAGAGAATATGCACAAAAAGAGATATTGAGTGCAGAAGACATAGGTTTTTTTCTCGGCCCGCTGCTCAACAGCGCCGGACGTATGGAAGATGCTTCCTATGCCGTTGAGTTTCTTACTGCTTCAAATATTTACGATGCCAGAGTACGACTGCAGCGGCTTATTGACTTCAACGAAGCACGGAAAGCGACAGAATCGGAAATTACAAAAGAGGCTCTCGCCGCAGCCGACAAAGATGCTTCCGTGATTGTGGTTGCCGGAGAAGCGTGGCATGAAGGGGTTGTGGGTATCGTTGCCGCAAGAGTGGCCAGAGCATTGAAGAAACCGTGTATTATATTGAGTAAAAGCGAAGAGGGTGTGCTGAAGGGGAGCGGCAGGAGTTTCGGCAGCTGCGACCTTTTTGCGCTGGTAGATAAAACACGTCCCTTGCTTATGAAGTTCGGCGGCCATGCTGCAGCAGTCGGTTTGAGTTTGGAAGCGTGCAACCTACACTCTTTTATCGATGCGCTTCAGGAACATTATGAAACTACAGATGACCAGATGGCGCTGGAAGATCCTGATATTGTCGGCAGTTTGCATTTTAATGACATCTCTTTCAGTCTTACCGGATTGCTAAAAAAATTTGAACCTTACGGACAGGGAAATCCTGTACCGAAATTTCTTACGCGGAATGTACAGATTCTTCAGGCAGGCAAAATGGGAAAAGAGGGAAACCATTTGCGTTTTCTCTTTGAACAGGACGGTGTGACGCACCAGGGAGTACAGTTCAAGACAGAAGCAGTCTATGAACCCGGAATGAGAGCCGATATTGTCTACACTGTCAGTGAAAACCATTTCAGGGGCAATACGACACTGCAGCTGATGGTAGAAGAGGTTAGGGTAAGTCATTGAAATAAAATATGTTTTGGCAGGGGCTTTACTTTTCTATGTTTAAATTGATACCGTTTTCGCCACCCGCATGGCACTTATCCAGGCGAAGTGAAAGTTGAATCCGCCTCTGTCACCGTCTACATCGAGGATTTCTCCGGCAAAATAGAGATTTTTCACAATTTTTGACATCATTGTCTCAGGGTTCACCTCGGAGGTATCAACCCCGCCGGTTGCCACTTCGGCATGTTCGAAGCCTTTGGTATCCGAAATGCTAAGTTTCAGATGCTTCAGGGTATAGACAAGCTTGCCTATCTCTTTTCTGTTCAGCTCTTTTTCCGTTTTGGCTTTACATTTTGACACGTCAAGAATGTGCGATACCAGTTTTTTGTGCAGAACACCCTGCAGCCAGAGTGTAATGGGTTTGTGGCTTGCGGCATCAATCCTGCCAAGCAGCAGATTCGTCAACTGCTCTTTGGTGAATCGGGGCATTAGATCGAGTGAGAGTTCACAATAGTCAAACTGTGCGAGATGAAGGCTTACTTCCCGGCTAAGATCAAGTATGGCCAGACCGCTGATACCGTAGGGGGTAAAGAGCAGATCGCCTTCTTTTTGGGCTGTCTGTACCCCATTGGCAAAGAGGGTGGCGATGCCGGGCAGTTTTACCCCCGCACACTGCTTCACCCAGCGCTCTTCACTCACAAGCTGTACAAGCGAAGGATGTCGTGGTACAAGGGTGTGACCCATGCGGGTGGCAAAGGCATAACCGGCACTAGAGCCGCCAAGTTTGGGTGCAGCCACCGATCCCGAAGTAAGCAGCAGCCTGCGGGTTGTGTAGGTTCCCTGAGAAGTCTCTACTGTAAAGTGGTTGTCAATATTGTCAATATGCTTGACAGTACAGTTGCAGACAATTTTGGCACCTGCCTCCTGCGCGGCAAATGCGAGCAGTTCGACGACACTGGCAGCCTGCATTGACATGGGAAAAAGTTTGCCCTCTTTTTCCTCGACAAGTTCGAGTCCGATGGCGTGAAAAAACTTCTTTACAGTACTGGCATCGTACCCTTGGAGAACCTGTTCTACAAAATCTGGGTTTTGGGAGTGGAAACGTTGTGTAGAGATATGTGTGTTGCCGATGTTGCATTTGCCGTTGCCCGAGACCAGGATCTTTTTGCCCACACGGTCATTTTGCTCAAGCAGTGTAACGTCAATACCGTTTCTGGCACAAAGTACAGAGGCTGCCAATCCTGCCGCACCGCCGCCGACAATGATCAGTTCATTTTTGCTTTGCTGCATTAAAATTTCTTTTCCAAGACCAATGAGTGGTGTTTAAAGTGAATGTCTGAAAAAGGAAGGTCCCCGATAGGAAGTGAAAAGTGCGTAGAAGTAGCATTCAATTCTTCGGAAACCTGACTTATGGGGTAGAGGACTTTATCGGCTTCATGACAGCCAGCTATGAAAATCAGTATGCAGGTAGGTGCCACTTTGTACCAAAGTTTATTCATCATATGCCTTCTGTTATTCTTGAAAAGATTATAACATACTCAGAAATATACCCTCTTTTTGTTTTTTGTTATTGTTGGGTATCTCTTTCAAGCTGTTTTAGATCCCACAGAAAAAGGCCTTTGGGTCTTTTTTTGAAATAAACAACTTTGACGGAGGCGCGCCCGTGACTTTCAATACCGCCTTTGTCTGTAATGCTTGGACGATAGTGCTTTGTTCCATAGAGTTTCATATAGCTTTCAAGTGCTTTCCAGCTGTTTACAGGGTAGCCGGAGAGATTGTTGAAACGGTCGTTGACAACAGCCATATATCTGTAATTTTTGGAAAGTCCGAATTTTGCAATACTGTAAAAAACCGGTTTCATAGCATTTTTCAAAGTTTCGGAAGGTTTACCTTCGCCGAAAATAGCGTTTGCCCCTCTGATTTTCAGCGATCCGTGAAATGTATAAATATGGCTATTATTTTCAGTGACATTTTCAACACCGGGGAGGTTTTCTGTTTCAATCTTCTTTGAAGGTTCTGTACAGCCGCTTAGAAAAAACAGAGCGGTGATGACCAAAAGAATATATTTCATGTTTTGCTCCTATTTGCTTTGTAGAATGGTGTGAATTTTCGCTTCGGACAAAGAGGGGTGTTTGTCACCTATGAAGAGAATGGATTCCAACTCTCCCTTGCCGTCAGTACGTACCAGCATATATTCCTGGTCTGCATACATACTCATTACATACGGATCGAGCAGTCCGACTACAATACCGATGGCAGCGCCTGCTCCGGCATACTTCAGCCCCTCCCCATAGAATCCTCTTGCAAGTGCCTGTGCTCCTTTTGACATGCCGTCAACGGCACCAAGCGTTCCGTGTGCTGCAACATTTTTTGAAATTTCGGTTACGTAATTGCTATAATCCGATACGGTACCGAAAAAGATCTCTTTTCCTCCCTGCATTGAGGGTGTTGTTTTGGTAACAATGGTTGTGTAGTCTGCCATAAGACTTGTCACTGTCATAAGGCCGATGGCAAAAATGTGTATGAGCTTCATAACATCTTCTCCCTTTTTGTAATGATGGTAATATTTTTCAGTCAGAGCTACAGAAATATTTGAAACTCTTAATTGAAAAGCAATATAATACCTCACTGCCAACGTCCCTGTCATTAACAAATGATAATAAACGTATATCAATTCAGGAATAATAGTTATAAAATGATTGCATTCAAAGCATTTATCTGTTCCAGGATCGGTGTCAGTGATGAAATGTGGCGATTGCTGGAAGAAAGTATAGAAACGGTTCATTTCAAAAAAGGTGACAGAATCATGTTCAAAGATGATATCTGGACGGATATCATGTATATCAATTCCGGATTGATCCGTTCCTATATCATCAATGACAAGGGGAAAGATTTTACACGACAGTTCTATTTCAATACATCCGAGTCACGTACGGCCAATCTTTTTGTGCTCGATTTGACAAGTATGTTGACACAAACACCGTCCAATCGCGGTTTCGAAGTACTTGCAGAGAGTGAAGTACTGCGTTTTTCCAGGGAAAAGCTTTTCTCTCTTTACGAAAAATATAAAACATGGGAACATATTGGGCGTCTGATGGCAGAATTTGCCTATATTGACATGGATACTTTTTACTATGCACTGTTGACAAAAACGCCCAAAGAGCGTTACCTGGAGCTTCAAAAAAGTATGTCCGGACTCATGACACAGGTACAGCAATACCATATTGCATCGTATCTTGGTATCACCCCTGTGACACTTTCAAGAATCAGAAGAGAGTTAAAAACCTATGAAAAGGAGTAGAAGATGAGTGCATTAGTAGAATTTTCGATGTTTCCGACAGAGAAGACACAGAGCAAAAGCGCGTTTGTCGCAAGGGTGCTTGACATTGTCGACCGAAGCGGGCTGGCGTACCAGCTGACACCGATGGGTACGATCATTGAAGCGGCAACGGTCAAAGAGGCGCTTGATATCATTAATGCCGCGTACGAGGAATTGCAAAAAGACTGCGGCCGGGTCTACAGCTCCATAAAGATCGACTGGAGAGAGGGACCTGTGGGCAGACTTGAAAAGAAAGTGGGCTCTGTCGAGGCGAAGCTCGGACGCAAGTTAAACAGCTAATTTTGGCTATAATACTCTCCAATTAAGACAGAAGGATTGTTGATGTTGTGTGCCGAAAGAATGCAGCGGATCGTACAGGCGATCATTTTGGGACTGATCATGGGACTGGCAGGCTCGAAGATGTTCGCTGCGGCGTTCATTGTGACTTTTTTAATGATGATAATGCTCTTCATTGCCGGCCTGACCGGTTTTTGTCCGGGGCTGATGATCCTGAAAAATATATTCCCGCCGTGTAAGTGCGAAGAGAAGAAGGAAGCGTAAATGTCAAACATTTCATACAAAGATGCCGGTGTCGATATCGATGCAGGAAATGAATTCGTAGAAGCGATCAAAGCGGATGTCAAATCGACGTTCGATGAAAATGTCATTGGCGGCATTGGGTCATTTGCCGGGGCGTATGCCCTTCCTGCAGGCTACAAAGAGCCGGTAATACTTTCTGCTACAGACGGTGTCGGGACCAAGCTCAAGATCGCCATTGAGAGTGGCAAGCTTGACACAGTCGGTATCGATCTTGTAGCGATGTGTGTCAATGACCTTATCTGCAACAACGGCGTGCCGATGTTCTTCCTTGACTACTACGCCACAGGCAAACTGCTGCCCGAAAATGCCAAGGATGTCGTAGCCGGTATCGCCGAGGGGTGCCGCAGAGCCGAATGTGCGCTTGTCGGCGGTGAAACAGCAGAGATGCCAGGCATGTACAGTGAGAATGACTTTGACCTTGCAGGCTTTGCCGTAGGGATTGCCGAACGCAGCGAGATGGATACCGTTTCCAATGTCCGACCGGGGCAGGTGCTTGTAGCAATGCCGAGTTCCGGGGTACACTCCAACGGCTACTCTCTGGTAAGAAAACTCTTCTTCGACAAACTCGGAATGGGACTTGACACAGAGTTTGAGGGCAAACCGCTGCTTGAAACACTGTTGGAACCGACACGCATCTACGTCAAAGAGTACAAAGCGAACAAAGCGAACATTAAAGCCTTGGCGCACATCACGGGTGGCGGCATTGTTGAAAACCTGCCGCGGGTTCTGCCTGAAGGCATCAGGGCTATAGTGAGAAAAGAAGATATCAGAGTCCTTCCTGTCTTTGAATTTATGCGCCAGTATGTTGACGAAGAGGAGATGTTCCGTGCCTTTAACATGGGTGTGGGCATGGTCTGGGTTGTAGAACCTGAAGATGTCGATAGTGTACTTGCCAATACTGACGGCTATGTCATTGGAGAGCTCGTCTCCGGCCAAAAGGGTGTGGAGCTGGTATAAAAACCGCTTCCTCTCCGAAATATAAACCAATCTTTTCCCAGCCTTTTATTTTTTAAAGTTAATTTTAGCTGTCGGGAGCTATAATTAACTAACCAGTTAATTGATAGGATAGTGTAATGTCTAAAAAAATACAGAAACGGGATGCCGAGGCGTCTAAGGCATTGATCATTACCCATGCAAAATCTCTTTTTTCGGAAAAAGGATATGCATCGGCTTCGATGGATGAACTCGCCAAACGCTGCGGGCTGAACAAAGCGATGGTCTTTTACTACTTCAAAAACAAAAAAGGGCTGTATGAAGCGGTCATGCGTGAAGTGCTTGTTGAGATACAGGAGGCGATCACAGAAGAGAATAAAACCCACAGTAAACCCATAGAAGAGCTGGAAGGTTTCATTCGTACCTATGCCAGATATGCGTGTGAACATCCGTATCTGCCGGCGCTGCTGCTTAAAGAGCTCAGTGACAGCGGTGCAGTCTTTCCGGAAATGCTTTTTACCTCTATGCGTCAGCTCTTTGCACTCTTCAGTGACATTCTCAAACGTGGAGAGGAAAAAGGATGTTTTGACAATGCGATACCCATGATCCTCTACTTTATGGTGATCGGAACCCTCAATCTGATGGTGACGACCAAACCGCTTCGGCTGGAAGCGGCCAAGCTTGAGGATATAGATCTGGATACGTGTGCAGGATGTGACATAGATGAAATTGCCGACTATATTATTATAAAAATCAAACAGATGCTCAAGGAACCCAAATGAAAAAAACCGTAACAACCTTAGGCGTTGCACTGATGCTTTCAAGCGCCGCTTATGCAACAAACATTACCACACTGCTCAATGCTTTGGAGAAGAGACCTGAGAACCGGCTCGATATGCTGGCAATCCAAAAGAGTGCGCTTGGAGAACAGGCTGTGAGTGACAAACTGCTGCCGAGTGCAACTTTGAATGTCGGTTATGAGATATACAACTCTCCAAACGGCATGGTACCGGTCCCTCCAAATGAGTTGATTCATATGGTAAAAAACAATCCTGCCGTACCGCAGCCGTTTGCCAAACAGATCATGCGGGAAGGTGCTTCTTTTACCTGGCCCATCTTCATCAAGTCCATTTTTACCCTGAAAGAGAAGGCACGCTTTCTCAATCTTGCCGCACGTGAAAAACAGAAGCTTTCGCTGATTCAGCGTGAAGCGGTAGTTGTAGGCAGCGTGGCGCAGCTGCGGTATCTTGAGGCACTTAAAATGGCACTCAGAGCCAAAAAGCGTTCCATATTGCAGACGATGGTAAGCACAAAGCTGAAGGTCAAGGAGGGCAGGGTACCCGAGAGTGCCCTGTTTGTTCTCAGCAGCCATATTAATGATTTGGATATTTCACTCAACAATATTGATCAGAATATCAACCTGCTTGCATCTAAAATAGAGACGCTTACAGGGGTGCATCTGACACACAGTGTGCCGCTTCATCTGAAGCATAATGTGCAAAGAGGAGAGATTTTTGCGCTCAAGCCTCTCAATGCAAGGGTAGAAGCAAGCAAAAAAGGGCTCAAAGCTGCGGATGAAGCCTACCTTCC
>Ga0256829_1001234_pt1 | contig 21641 bp, 22 predicted proteins | sample 131447metaG_FD_185979 | JGI IMG/M metagenome (GOLD analysis project Ga0256829, IMG submission 185979) | Hydrothermal vent microbial communities from Lau Basin, Pacific Ocean - 131-447 | ecosystem: Environmental > Aquatic > Marine > Hydrothermal vents | place: Pacific Ocean: Lau Basin | collected...
GTTGACGCATAGCGCCTTTTGCCTCGGTGAAACGGCACTGGATATCGAAGGGGTGCTCAAACAGGCCGTGCTTAAACGCGGCCTGCCGACTAAGTTGGTTATTGATAATGGTGCCGCTTACCGCTCCAGCTCGCTCAAGGGGATATGCGCCCGGCTCGGTATTCACATGATCTATTGCCGCCCTTATGCACCGGAGGGCAAGGGTAAGCTGGAGCGCTGGCACCGCACCTTTCGCAATCAGTTTCTCAGTGAACTGGATACGTCGCGTATCCAGAATCTTGCTGATCTCAATGCGCGGTTGTGGGCATGGCTTGAACTAGTTTACCACCAGCGCGTCCACAGTGCCTTGAATGGACTGACACCATTGGCGCGTTATCAGCAAGATCTGCCACGCATCCGTGCGTTGGGCAGCAAGGCGGCGATTCTGGATGAGATATTCTATCACAGGGTCAGTCGCAAGGTGCGCCGTGATGGTACGGTATCCTGGCTGAATAAACGCTTTGAAGTCGCATATGAACTGGCTGGTAAACAAATCAATCTGGTGATTGATCCCTATACGGAAACAGCGATTCGAGTGGTGGGTGATGATGACGAAGACCTTGGCGAAGGTCTCGGTGCGGTTACGCCGCTGGATGTGATCGCCAACTGCCACCGTAGCCGACGCAAACCCGAAGAAGTTGAAGCATCGGCTCCCGATATGAAAACCAACATGATTGAAGATGTGCTGGAACGATACGGCAAGCCGACCAACAAGGAGGATCAATAATGTACCGCCAACACTTTGGTTTGACTTGTCATCCGCTGGGTAAAGCAAACGCCCAGTTATGGGATGATGGTGCTATGGCTAACTTGCAGGAGCAGTTTCAATGGTTGCTGGAGAGCCCCGGTATCGGCCTGTTGACCGGCGAACCGGGCGTGGGCAAAACTGCCGCCCTGCGTCATATCACCAGTCAGCTTAATCCCCATCGGTATCAGGTTATTTATACGGCGGAAACCGATTTTGGACGGCTGGATATTTATCGTAGTCTGGCTCTGGCGTTCGGACTGGAGCCGGCCTATCGGCGTGCTTCGCTATGGCGTGATATTAAAGCGCATATCCAGCAGATGGCCGATGCAAAACAGCTCTTGCCGGTGTGGGTCATTGATGAAGCTCAGAACCTGCCGCCGGAGTTTTTCCGTGACCTCCCCGCCTTTCTCAACTTCGCCTTTGATTCCAAAAACCTGATGACCGTCTGGCTGGCCGGACACCCGATGCTGACCCATACGCTGAACCGCGCGCCTTATGCGGCCATGAACAGCCGTATCCAGGCGCGCATACAATTGCAGCCTGCCATCGAGCGGGAACGCTTTGCCGAAATGATGGCGTTCGCACTAAAACAGGCTGGCTGCCAACATCCATTGCTCAGCGATTCCGGCATGGAGTTGCTGCGACAAAGCTCACGCGGCTTGCCGCGTCATGCTGGACGCATACTCACAACTGCTATGCGCATGGCTGTGCCTAAAGGCTTGAATCATTTACCCGATGATTTGCTGCAACAGGCCATTGAGTTGTTACGATGATAGATGAAGAGCTGATGCCCGTGTTCACGGAGCCCATCTCTGATGAAACTGCCCATGCATTATCTGAGATATTGAGCTGGCTATCGATCACCTTCGACAATACTTACTACGATCAAATCCGCTGTCGCCATGATGAAATGAATGAGCGCAACAATGGCAACCCAGGCTTTCAGCCAGAATCAAAATAATCTGTGACGACACTATTATCCCATGCTGAATCAAAAAAATAATCTGATTCAGTGTGGGATAAATCCCTTTATTTCACCTGAAATAGGTCGCTACAATATGACTGGGATAGCGCGGGACGTAACAACGGGACGCAACCGCTACTGCATCTACCGGACCTCCGGCGAGGGCTTGCCCGATACATTGAATGATGAGATCGATCTTGAAAAAGGTCTGCGGCAAGCAATCCCAAAGGGTGAACTCCTCCTTTATTACCAGCCCAGGGTCAACCTGAAGGACGGCCTGATCACCGGCATCCATGCATTACTGCGCTGGGACAGAGGCAGTTCAGGCATACTGTTGCCCGACACGTTTCTGCCGCTGGCCAATAAAACGTGAACATCACTCGGATGGCATGCTGGGCTATCTCTCCAGCCCGCCGGTTCCGGGCGACGAAATTGCGCAACAGTTGAAAAACAGGAAACCCCTGCTGGATAGCAGCGTCGGAAGAAAAGAAAATTGAAGTGTAACAGCAAGCTCCATTACAACACAGAAATCTTGAATAAACCTGTGTACTTGTCCGGCCAGGTATCACGGTAACCATCACAGCCGGCATGGCCTTATCCCATGCCGCTATCCGGCCATGTATGTTCGCCCGGCATCTTTTGTGCCCCAGGGCACGAAAGATTGTCAAATGATTGTGTTACTTGCACCATTGAGGCTATGCCGAGAAAAATCATACAGCGTTATATGCCGGATCATGAGACGATTCGCTCGCATAAGTATTTACGTTGTTTTGGCACGCTGCTGCATAAGCCATCCCTGTGGCACCTGAATAGACGATCGGTAGCCACTGCTTTTGCGGTAGGTCTGTTCTTCGCTTTTGTACCTGTCCCGTTCCAGATGGTTTTGGCAGCCGGCGGCGCTATCATATTCAACGGCAACCTTCCGATTTCCGTGGCTCTGGTGTGGCTGACCAATCCGCTAACCATGCCGCCGATTTTTTATGTCGCCTACCTGTTGGGCGCATGGCTGCTGGATGTACCGAAAGGGAGCTTCAGTTTTAATAATCTTTCGCTTGAATGGCTACATTCGGGGCTGGCATCGGCCTGGCAACCGTTTCTGCTTGGATGTTTTGTATTGGGTGTGATGAGTGCCGTAATCGGCTATATCGGCATGCGCCTAGCCTGGCGACTGATGGTGCTCAAGCGCTGGCGGCGACGGCACAAACACCCGCTCTCTGCCTCCAGTTCAGTCCACTGACATGCTTTGGGCGGATGTAGTCCGCAGTATTACAGATGCTACGGGCATCCGTTTTCAACTGCAGGATGTTGCTCCAGTGAGCGGTGGCGGCATCAATACTGCTTTTTACCTGAATGGCCGCCGGACTACAGGGGAAACGGTCAGATATTTCGTCAAATGTAACCGTGTCGGGTTACTGGATATGTTTGTGGCTGAGGCGGACGGCCTGCGCGAACTGGGCGAAGCCGGAGCCATACGCGTACCATCACCTGTTTGTCATGGTGCGTGCGGCGGGCAGGTCTGGCTGATAACCGAATACATCGATTTCACCGCACCGGGTGTTTCATCACACGCCCGCCTGGGTGAGCAACTGGCCCGCCAGCATCGATCATCGGCAGACCGGTTCGGCTGGCGTCGCAATAATACGATCGGTTCAAACGAGCAGCTTAACACCTGGACTGATAGCTGGATTCGCTTCTTCCGCGATCAACGGTTGGGGTTCCAGCTGGATCTGGCAGCGCAACGGGGTTTTACCGGTTCGTTGCAAGATAAGGGCCAACACCTGCAAGCCGATCTGGCTGCTTTTTTCTCCGGCTACAGTCCGCAGCCATCGTTACTACACGGCGATCTGTGGCGTGGTAATCGAGGCTTTGACCGCGCGGGTGATCCTGTCATCTTCGACCCTGCAGTGTACTATGGTGATCGGGAAGCGGATATCGCCATGACGGAGTTATTTGGCGGTTTCGACGCTGGCTTTTATGCGGCATACCGTGAGGCATGGCCGTTGGACGATGCTTATTATGTGCGTAAAATATTGTACAATCTCTATCATATTCTCAATCATGCCAATCTGTTCGGCGGAGGATATGCGCGACAGGCTGAATCCATGATGGATCATCTGCTTGCCGAATGCTGAGCCATTAGCGATGCCTGATAGCTCTGCGCGACTCATTCATATCCTGGCTACCTTAGCCCAACAGAATATGAGAGAGTTCCGCAAACGATCCTCTGGCAGCATGATTTTTCGATATTTACTCATTTTACCGGAACGTTTCAATACTCAATGACTTTACCGTCGGAATATGGGGAGATGGGTCAAGTGAAGGAACAGATTGCTCTAATTGCCGAGGCGTTGAAAGGACAAGCCGTTAAATGTAATACTTGCGATGTAATACTTGCGGGGCGGTCTATTTAAATGTGTGTTTCCAGATGCCAATGGCGGCGCTATGTTAAACCACATTCGTCTGACACGCGCCTTGCTGAGAGACCCCAAGGCTGTCGGGGCATTGGTTCCCAGTTCGCGTTATCTTGCCAGTCAAATGGTGGATTTGTTGACTGTCGATGCTGAGGTTGTGGTGGAGTTTGGTGGCGGCACCGGGCCGGTAACAAGAGCGATGCTTGATTCCGGTTTTTTGTCTGAAAATATTTATGTATTCGAGCTGTCCAGACAATTATGCATGCACCTGAAAAGAAAATTTCCAGGGGTTAACGTGATCAATGCCTCTGCCTCAAGCATCAAAAGCCTTGACTGCGATGTTGGCGGGATCATATCTTCGCTGCCGTTAAGAAGCATTCCCGATGCGGCTGTAGCTGAGATATTGAAAGCTTCGCGAGAAAAGCTTCAGCCGGGTGGTTGCTTCGTGCAATTCACCTACGACCTGGTAAAATATCACCGTTCGTTTGATGTCGGTTTCCGGCATTTGAGTAAAAGAATTGTATGGGCCAACTTGCCTCCGGCGCGTATTGATATTTTCCAGAAAACTTAACCGCCTTCGGCAAAGCCGGGGTAGAGTGTCATACCACCATCAATAAAGAAACTAGCGCCGTTTACATAATCGGCATGATCCGAGGCCAGCCATGCTGCAGCGCGCGCAATATCCTCCGGTTCGCCAATGCGTCTGTAGGGAATCAGTTGCATCAATTTGTCGTACGCCTCGGGGGTGTCCCATGCCGACTGGTTGATGGGCGTACGAATGGCGCCGGGACAGACGCTGTTGACACGAATGCGGTGCGGCGCGACTTCCTGCGCGATACTTTTGTTCATTAGCATGACGCCGCCTTTGGAGGCGGCGTAATTCACATGTCCGCCCCAGGGAATAACCTCATGTACCGAACTGATACCGATAATTTTTCCGGCTGCGCAGGAAATCTCTTTGACCACGCCGCGTCGTTTGAATTCGCGTATCGCCTCGCGGGCGCACAGAAACTGGCCGGTAAGATTGACATCAATCACCAGTTGCCATTGCGCCAGCGTCATTTCATCGAAGGGAGCATCTTGCTGCAGACCGGCATTGTTGACCAGGATATCAATGGTGCCCATTGATTCGATAGCCTGGCGGAACATCGCCTGAACCTGATCCTCCTTTGACACATCGGCATGACAACTTCGGGCAGTGTTTTATTTTCTGGCTGTTTCATAGTTTCTCCTGGGGTTATGAGTCGTTCCATTCAGATGGGTGGTCCTGGATAAGGTTGGCGATCAGACCCGTCCAACCGGTCTGGTGGGATGCGCCTACACCGCGTCCGTTATCGCCGTGGAAATATTCGTGAAAGAGGATGTAATCTTTAAAGTGCGGGTCGTTTTGAAATTTGTCGTTTTTGCCAAAAACAGGGCGGCGACCATTAGTGTCACGTTGGAACAGCAGGGTTAATCTGCGTGAAATCTCATTCGCCGCTTCACCCAGAGTAATATACTGGCCTGAGCCGGACGGGTACTCCACCTTAAATTCGTCGCCATAATAATTGTGGAATCGATGGAGGGCGGTAATCAGGATAAAATTCATCGGGAACCATATTGGACCACGCCAGTTGGAATTACCGCCAAAAATACGTGTACGTGATTCAGCCGGCCAATAATCAATCTGAATGGCTGAATCTCCGTAATGGAATATGTAGGGCTTATCCTCGTGCGCTTTCGACAAGGCTCGAATACCGTAAGCAGACAGGAATTCCGTTTCATCCAGCATACGTCTGAGTAAATGGGTCATGCGGTTACCGCGTAACAGCGATATCAGGGTGCGACCATTGAACCCCGGTTCATCCCAGTGGGAAACAAGGGCGTAGAGTTGCGGCTTGTAATTCAGGTACCATTGCATGCGCCGCTTGAATTCAGGCAGTTTATCGAGCACTTCCATGTCCAATACTTCCACGGCGCATAGCGGAATAAGACCGACGATGGAGCGCACTTTCAGCCGCGTTTTCTGCCCATCCGGCGTGTTCAGTACGTCGTAGTAGAACGAGCTTTCTTCATCCCACATCTTAATGCCGATATTACCGATATTATCCATCGCAGCGGCAATGCGCAGGAAATGCTCAAAAAACTTCGTCGCCATGTCTTCATATACATGATTTTCCAGAGCCAGTTCCAGCGCAATGCGCATCATATTCAGACAATACATGGCCATCCACGCCGTACCGTCCGCCTGATTGATATGGCCACCGGTAGGCAAAGGCACGTTGCGATCAAACACGCCGATATTATCGAGCCCCAAAAAGCCGCCTTGAAAAACATTGCGGTTATCGGCATCCTTTCGATTGATCCACCAGGTGAAGTTAAGCGACAGCTTATGAAAAATACGCTCCAGGAAATCCCTGTCGCCATGACCATCATTTTGCTTACGGTCTATGCCATAGACTTCCCATGCCGCCCAGGCGTGAACCGGCGGGTTTGCATCATCGAAGGCCCACTCATAGGCTGGAAGCTGGCCATTGGGATGCATATACCATTCACGGGTTAGCAGGGTAATCTGGTTTTTGGCGAACTCCGGATCTACAAGCGCCAGCGGCAGGCATTGAAAGGCAAGATCCCAGGCTGCATACCAGGGATATTCCCATGTATCAGGCATGGACAAAATGTCGGCATTATTCACGTGCTCCCAATTGCAGTTGCGACCATGTTTGCGCGCATCCGGAGGTGCGGGCATAGTCGGGTCGCCTTTCAGCCATTGCGGGATATCGATATGATAAAATTGTTTGTTCCATATCATGCCGGCCAAGGCCTGACGTTGAATCAATCGAGCATCTTCATTGCTGTTGTCGGCCTGAACCTCGGCGTAAAAAGTATCCGCTTCACTTATGCGGGCTTCAAATATCGCATCGAAGCCATCAAACGGATGTTGTATGGCAGTTCCGGCAAGGCGCAGTCGTAGTGTCCGCATGCCGCCCACCGGAATCTCGGCGATATAATGCGCCGCAGCTTTGGTGCCGGTTTTATCAGGGTTGATAGCGTCTTTTTTATCGTGAATCAGGTAATCGTGGAATGCATCCTTAAAATATCCTTCACTTTGCATGCCGTAAAGCCGATCAATATTACTGTCGTTATCGCAAAAAAGTAATTCCGGTGCATCTTCAATATACCAGTGCATCTCTCCCAATTTGGGGTGACAAATGTGCACTTCCTCCGACCGCGTTGCAGAAAGGGACGGGCGATCATCCTGATATCCCCAACTCCAGGTGTTGCGAAACCAAAGTTGCGGCAAAACATGCAGGCGGGAAGCCGAAGGCCCGCGATTATAAATATTGATGCGCATAAGGATGTTATCGGCGTCTGCTTTGGCATATTCCACAAACACATCAAAATAGTGGTTGTCATCAAACACGCCGGTATCCATCAACTCGAATTCGCCCTGATCCATGCCGCGCTTGTGGTTTTCTTTAACCAGATGTGCGTAGGGGTACTCGGCTTGCGGGTATTTATAGAGGTATTTCAGATAGGAGTGCGACGGTGTCGCATCCAGGTAATAGTACAGTTCTTTAACATCCTCGCCGTGGTTGCCTTCACTGTTGGTCAGTCCGAACAATCGTTCCTTGAGAATCGGGTCACGTTCATTCCACAGTGCCAGCCCCAGACAAAGATGCTGTTTGTTGTCACTGATGCCTGCGAGCCCGTCTTCGCCCCAACGGTAGGCTCTGCTGCGTGCGTGATCGTGCGGGAAATAATCCCATGCTTTGCCATGCTCGCTGTAGTCTTCGCGAACAGTGCCCCACTGCCGTTCGGACAGGTAAGGCCCCCATAGCGACCAGTCTTGATTACCTGCCCGCTGATCTTGCATCCTTGCCGATTCCGGGTTGTTCCCTGTTTGTGAGTTAGGCATGGGTGTTACACTCAGGATACGACATGGCGTCAGTTATCGTTTTTCTTTTCATATAGCATATCCTTATATTCCGGTTGGTGCAGTAGATGAATAAACCCGGTTGAAGCTTCACAGACAACGCGTTCTATCATGCCATCTTACCGCTGTCATCTAAAAGGGAAACAAACGGCACGGCACTTTAATTCAAGGTAAGGGCCTCGGAAAAACAAATGATCCAAAGGGTGGCCGCATAGAAGTTCAGATTCAAGGCGCAGAGACAGGCTCATAAGCAAGCCCTGAATGGACGCCATAGCCTTATTGCTTTCAATAGTAACTGGTTCTGCAACGCAGAAGGCAAGCTTATAGACCAGCAGTACGGATGATTTAGTTTTCCGTGATCCTAACCTAACTATTCAGTATCTCTTGCCTGATCCATTGATGTAGCTTAGAAGCTTTCTCATGGCGCTGAAATCGACAATCTTCAAAGCAGAATTACAGATCACCGATATGGATCGGAATTACTATCAGGATCACCAGTTGACTATGGCGCGGCATCCATCTGAAAATGATGAGCGGATGATGGTGCGTCTGTTGGCTTTTGCGCTTAATGCCAGTGAGTCATTGCAGTTTACCAGAGGCTTGAGCAGCGATGATGAGCCGGAGCTGTGGCAGAAGAGCCTGAGCGGTGAGATTGAAGTGTGGATTGATCTGGGGCAGCCGGATGAAAAGCGTATTCGCAAAGCCTGCGGCAGGTCCGGGCAGGTGGTGATTTATACGTATCAGCAACGCAGCAGTGCTGTGTGGTGGGCACAGCAACGAAATAAGCTGGAACGATTTGCGAATCTCGGAGTGGTTCATCTGCCCGATGATGTGGTTACGCAACTGGGACAGATGGCGCAGCGGGCCATGCGATTGCAGTGCACCATTGGCGACGGTCAGTTATGGTTCAGCAATGGTGAGCAGGCCATTGAGATCGCGCCAGAAATCTGGAAACGGACTATAAGAGTGACATCATGAAATTCGATCAATACTATATTTCTGCGGATATTAAAAAGAATCTGCATGCTCTGGGCTTTATACGGCCAACCGACATCCAGTTCAAAGCGATTCCATCGATTCTCGATGGCGAGGATGTGCTGGCAATTGCCCAGACAGGTACGGGTAAAACTGCCACTTTTGCTATCCCGGTGATTGATAAAATCCACCGTTTTAAAAGCAGCAGTCGCTCCTACGGCATCAAATGCATTATCATGGCTCCGACCCGCGAGCTGGCCGTTCAGATTGGCGAGGTATTCAAAAGCATTGCTAGGCATACCCGCGTGAAGGTATTTACACTGCACGGCGGAGTGGAGCAAGATCGGCAGATTGCCAAACTGCAGGATGGCATCGATGTACTGATTGCCACGCCGGGGCGTATGTTCGACCTGATTAACCAGCAGGTAATCAGGCTGGAAGGGGTTTCCACACTGGTATTGGATGAAGCGGATCATATGCTGGATCTGGGCTTCATTGAGGATATCCGCTATATCAAGAAGATGCTGACGAAAAAACATCAGACGCTGTTTTTTTCCGCCACTATCAATGATGCGATCAAGAAGCTGGCTTATTCGCAGGTGAAGAGCGCTGCCATCCGTATTCAGATATCGCCGGAAGATCGTATCTCCAGAAATATCAGTCATTTTGTCATGTTTGTGGAAATGGATGATAAGCGTTTTTTTCTTGACCGTTTTTTGCAGGATCATCCTGAGGGCAAGGTAATTGTGTTTGTGCGTACCAGGGTGCGCGCCGAGCGTGTAAGCAAAGCCATGGCGCGCGCAGGTTTTGCTGCGGTGAGTATTCACGGTGATAAGGATCAGGCGGAACGCTTTGAGGCTATGAAGATCTTTCGCGCCGGTGATTGCCGTGTTCTGATTGCGACAGATGTGAGCGCGCGCGGTATTGACGTGCCCGATGTCGATTATGTGATCAATTATGATCTGCCTGAGAAGGCGGAGAACTATGTGCACCGCGTAGGTCGTACCGGGCGTGGCGTCAATATGGGTGATGCTATTTCATTTTGCAGCAGCGGGGAAAAGCCTTTGCTGGCAGCTATTGAGGATTTTATTGCCAGGCCGGTTGCAGTGATGGATGTGAGCAGGGAAGGTTATGCCGGCATTACCGGAACCCCGGATAAAACCGCAGAGCAATTGCAGGCGCTGGTAGCCGAGCAGGAAGCCTGGCTGAGCGGCGTCGGCAAAAAGAAGAAAAAACGCTAACTATTCAGCCACGTGAATGATGAAGGATGTATTGCGGGTAAAGATAACAAACAAAGGCTGGGCAGTATTTATTGAACAAGCGGGTTATGGAGCTGATATGATAGAAGAGACAGTTACAGGGATGTTAGCTGCGCATGAAGCGCGGGTATTGGGTTGTTTGATGGAAAAACAGATGACCACACCGGATTATTATCCGCTGACCCTCAAGGCCTTGACTGCGGGCTGTAATCAGAAGAGCAGTCGTGTGCCGGTGATGAGTCTGAGTGAAAGTGAAGTGGGCGGGGTAGTGAACGAGCTGCGTGGCCACGGATTAGTCACCGCCCGCATGGATGGCCGGGTAGATCGTTTTGAACAGCATTTATCGCGTAAGCTGAGCCTGTCCTCGAAAGAACGGGCGGTGCTTTGCGTGCTGATGTTGCGCGGCACGCTTACCGTCAATGAGATTCGCATGAACACCGGACGTATGGTGTCATTTGATGACGCGGAAGAACTGCAGGCCGTGCTGGATGCCTTGATGGCCCGTGATGAAGCTCTGCTGATGCGTATTCCACGCGCCGCCGGCCAACGGGAAGATCGCTATGCGCATCTGCTCTGCGGCGAGCCGGATATTGAAGTTACGGCAACGACGGGTCCGGCAGACAAGGCGGCGTCTGAGCGTATGAATCGGCTGGAAACAGAAATAGCCGATTTGAAGGAAGAGGTTCAGCTGCTTTGGCAGCTAACAGAACTGACAAAGCCTGAATAAACGCGATCATCGGCCTGCCTTTAGTATGTTATTCATGTCTTCCCCTGTTTGTCCTTTTGCAAGTTGGAGAACTACGACGTTAATAAATTTCTCGAATACCAGGTAATTTTATAAGCTTCATACGAAATCATCATACTTAAATGGCCCCGTATCGTAAGATACGGGGCCATTTATTACGGACAGGAAATCAGATTTAGAATGTATACTGCGTTATGACGCGGTTATAGACGAACTGGTCTGCACCGTTAGTTCTATGACCCCGACTGATTTCGACGCGATCACGCAAGGACAAGCCCTTGAGAGCGCCGTGAAACGAGTAGGTGGCGTCGAAGTAGAGATTGGTACTGTTGCCCTTGAACTGTGTGGTGTATTTGGTAAATGCCGCAACCAGTTTCAACTGGTCGTTCAGGATTTTGTACGAACCCTTGATCTTCCATGCGTGACCCGGACCAAGCTCGACCAGACCGCGGATCATTGACGTGGTCCACAGTGGATCGGTTGCGTAGTTGGCTGTGAACGGGGAGATGACCACGCCGCCACCAAACGCATTGGCCCGATAAAGGACCTTGTCGTAGGACAGGGCAAGCATGCCGTGTGGCACTTTAACGCCTATCATAGCGCCCTCGGTGGTTGAATCAACATTGCCGCCCAGACCATTGGGTTTTACATTGTACTGATTGAACATGCTGTTGCTCTGCTGCTGGCGCATAGCCTGGATACCAATAACAGGGTTGAAGCCTGTGCCTGTATCGTAGGTATATTTGGCCTCGCCGTAGAAGGTGCGGGCGAACTGGTAAAAGTTATAATACCATGCCTGCGCTTTTAATCCCATGTTTGCATAGGATGCGCCGAAAGCCAGCGTGCCGGAAGCCCGCTGAGAGGTGTTGTTGACAGTATATGGCTGGCCGCCATAGGAAGAGTCGCCGCCCCATGTGCTTGGGTAGTAGAGGTTGTTTTTGAAGTAGTTTTTGGAAGTACGACTTTTCCATGCGATCTCGCGGATGCCATAAATATGCAGGTGCTCGATCGGCGTAATATCAACCAATGCGGCCTGAAATGAAACCGGCATCACGCGAGAATCAGATGCGTTCATCCATGGCGTATTGAGAATCTGATCACCGACGCGGACCATATACAGGGGTTGCTTGTATTGGAGGTATAGCTGGCCAAGTGCGGTAACCTGACTGTCGGGGCCCATTAATGTTGAATCGGGGCGGGATACATTATGTCCCAGTGATTGAGCTGTTAACAGCGTAGCGCCTATGCCAAAGCCGCCGGCGAAGGGCGCGGTGGTCACGTTCAAACGAACAGCCAGACTGAATGCATTGACGTTGTTCTTCTTTGACGTGGCTTGAGGAGTAAATTGACGCGTGAAATAATAGGCGCGGACATTGCCATCAACCTTGGTGTGCTGGACGATATCGCCAAGTGTTTGCGCTTGTGCTGTGCCGACAGCAGTACAGATGCCGGCGCCTGTCAAAGCTATTGCCAATGACAGGCCTTTCAAGTATTCTCGTGCTCTGTGTTGTCGCATTTTTTGCTCCTTATTAATATATAATCTTAAATTAGCGGACTAAAAGCAGTGGCTATAATCTGGCATAGCAAACTCAATCCTGAGCCTGCTGTGTCCTTCCCTCAGACGCGGGGCACTATGCATGCTGTTTATGACACCGTGATGACATGCTTTTCTTCTCTCGGAATACTCTCGGAAGTTGGTACTATTTATGAGCGCAAGTGTAGTTCATCGGCCATATTCAGCGATGGACTGCAGCCAGTTAGCGACTATCTGTCTACCATAATGCTGCATAGGTTCGAGATATAGTGATGTGTTCTTGTGTAACAGGCTGATGCCTTCGATGCCCAGATGCTCGCGTTCGCTTGTCCCATACGCGACCCAGGATTCTATCATCGACGCGTTGACTTCGACATGGCATTGCAGACCATATTGAGCTTGCCCCAAACGAAACACCTGCGCCGGGACATCAGGATGGGTGGCGAGCAGTGTCATGCGATCAGTGAGAGCGAATGTTTCACCGTGCCATTGGAAGACTGTCAGAGTATTCGGTATGTCCCGGAACAGCGGGTCATGTTCAGCTCCAATAGTGTGATAGATCGGGAACCAGCCCAGTTCGCGTACAGGTGATGGTATCATGACAGCGCCTGCGGCTTTGGCCATAAGTTGCGCGCCAAGACATATGCCCATCATCGGTAGCCCTTCATCAACACGTTTTTTAAGCCATTGCAATTCATCGCGAATATAGGTGAGATGGGTAGCATTGGCTGATTGCGGCCCGCCCATGATAATGACGCCGCGCAGTTCGCTTGTATCGGCAGGCAGTGAGTCACCCGTGTCTACATGCAGCGTACGCAGGCTATGACCGGCAGCGCTCAGTAGCTCGCCAATCAGAGCCGGCGGCTCAATGTCCAAGTGTTGGATGACCAGAAAATCCATACGTTAACACTACTGCCGCACATTCATTCCGACAATCATCAAGCAGTTCACCGGCATCAGGAAACAGATACCAGTTGTTTCCAATAGTTGCCGGCAGTGGTACAAGTCGCGTATGAATATTTCGACAATGATTAAACAGGTGGCGCGAGGCCGACACGGTGCGGAAAACCTGTCTTTGGGCGAGGCAGAGGCTGCTTTTGGCGCGTTGCTGCGTCAGGATGCTGACCAGATGCAGCTGGGCGCATTTCTGATCGCCCAGCGTATGAAGGGCGAGACAGCGGAAGAATTGGCTGGTTTTGTTCGGGCGGCTCGCAATAGTACGGACGGTTATGAACATCTTACCGTTGCCGATGCGGTGGATTTACCCTGCTATGCAGGTAAGCGCCGGGCTGCGCACGTCTATCTGGCAGCGGCACTGCAGGCGCGCGATGCCGGTATTCGCGTATTTGCGCACGGGGTGAAAACGATTGATGGGCGGGTGAGCGCCGGACAGGTGCTGCAGGCCGCAGGCGTGCGAAGCGTTGGCAGCCTGCAGGAAGCGGTACAGGTATTGCAGGCGGAAGGTATTGTTTACGCGGATCTGTCTGATCTGTGTCCTGACCTGTTTCGCCTCTATCAATTGCGTGCCCGGCTTGGCCTACGCACCGTTGCCAATACTGTGGCACGGCTGCTTAATCCGATGCGTTGCGCCGGACAGCTCAACGGTTTTTTCCATACGCCCTATGCGGACTATATGGGCAATGCCAATGTCTTGCTCGGGCAGCTGCGCTCGCTGGTATTCATGGGCGCGGAAGGCGAACCGGAGTTATATGCGGACCGCCAGAAGCTGATATTGATGCAACAGGGTGATGCGCTATCGCATGTGCAGTTTAAGGCGGCCGGCGCAGAGCCATACCCACGTACGGGGATGGATTTGTCCTTATTGCAAAAGCAGAGCCTGGCGCTCTTTGGCGGACAAACATGTCCGCGTGAGGATGCTGTTATCGGACGCATGCGCGAGGCTTTTGGCTGGGCTGCCGATGGTCAACTGCCGTATGGATGGACAGAGAAGAGACAGCATGAAGGAGGATGGAATGACTAAAGTATTGGTACCGTTTACCACAGGGGTGGAAGAAGTCGAGTTGCTGGCTATCGTAGATATATTGCGGCGTGCGGATGTGGAGGTGTGCATGGCAAGTCTTGATGGACAAGCTGTCACAGGACGCTCCGCCGTGACCATTGTTGCCGATGCAAGCATTATTGATGTGCTAGCGGATGTATGGGATATGGTAGTGCTGCCAGGCGGTCTGCCGAACGCGCATTTGCTGCGCGATAATGTCGCAGTGAAGGCCTTGGTGGAGCGCTTGCGTGCCGAGCGCAAATCGATTGCCGCTATTTGCGCAGCCCCAACTACACTGGCGGCCTACGGTATTACCGCAGGTCGGCGGGTAACCGCCCACCCCGCTTGCCAGCCGACGATGGAAGCCTTGCAACCCTCATCTGTGTATGTCGATGAGGCGGTGGTTGAGGACGATTTTCTGATTACCAGCCGCGGAGCAGGCACGGCTATCGACTTTGCCCTGCGTCTGGTAGCCCGTTTGTGCAGCGAAGAAAAAGCTGCCGCGATACGCACCGACATCGTGGCCTGATACTCACACTGGTTGCAGTGGGTATTCGTGAGACGGTTTCCCTCACCCGCTTGAAAAAGTGTGGGCTTTGACAGGTGTACGCCATGGCTGACTGTGCATATACTTTCGCGCCATGACTCAAGTAGCCCTTATTTTACTGTCCGCCGTGCTGGTGAATAATTTTGTATTGACCAAATTCCTTGGTATCTGTCCGTTTCTCGGCACGTCAGGGAAGGTTGAAACGGCCGTTGGTATGTCGTTCGCCGTAATGTTTGTGATGACGCTGGCTTCTGTCTGCTCATGGTTGATACAGGAATTTATTCTGGTACCGCTGGGTCTGGAGTACCTGCAAACGATATTTTTTATTCTGATTATTGCCGCGCTCGTCCAGTTTATTGAGATGATGATTCATAAAACGAGCCCAGTATTGTATCAGGCGCTTGGCATCTTTCTGCCACTGATTACGACCAATTGCGCAGTGCTTGGCGTGGCCTTGCTGAATGTACAGCATAAACAGACATTTGTTACTTCGGCGTTGTACGGCTTTGGCGCAGCGGTCGGTTTCGCGCTGGTGCTGATATTGTTTTCGGGTCTGCGCGAGCGCATTGAAGTGTCGCCCGTACCCGCTTTATTCAAAGGTTCTCCATTAACCCTTATTACTGCTGGCATGATGTCGCTGGCCTTTATGGGTTTTTCCGGCCTGGTTAAAGTTTAATCCCGGTGACCGGCTTACTGTATGCCCTGTCGAGTCTGGGCGCATTTGCCTTGCTGGCCGGTATTGTGCTGGCGATTGCCCAGAAGGCATTTCACGTCGATGGCGATCCGATGGTGGATAAAATTGATGCCTTGTTGCCGCAGACCCAGTGCGGGCAGTGCGGCTATCCGGGCTGCAAACCCTATGCCACTGCCATAGCCGCTGCTGAAGTGGAGGTGAATCAATGCGTGCCGGGCGGTGAACGGACCATGCTGGTACTTGCCGACCTGATGGGAGTTAAGCCGAAAGCGGTGGAGCAGGAAGCCACCGCGCCGATGCTGGCGTTTGTGCGCGAAGATGAATGTATCGGTTGCACCCTGTGCATCAAGGCTTGTCCCGTGGATGCCATTATCGGTGCGCCTAAGCAGTATCATACGGTGCTGGCCGATCATTGCACCGGTTGTGAATTATGCGTGGAGCCATGCCCTGTAGATTGTATCGATATGCTGGTCAAACCGGAATTAATTGAGCATTGGGCGTGGCCGCTACCGATGACCCGCCGTTCCAAACTCGGACATGCGAGGAGAGATCATCATGCCGGCTATGCTTAGAAACCTGGCCCAACGACTAGGCATGATGGCGCATGGCTTTACCGGCGGCATCCACCCGGAAAATCACAAGGTTTCAGCGACACTGAGCAGTGAGCCGTGCCCGCTGTCGCCCGTACATATCCTGCCAATGAAAATGCATATTGGCGAGCCCTGCTCACCGCTTGTGGCGGTGGGCGATCATGTACTGCGCGGTCAGAAAATTGCCAAATCCGAAGGCTATGTATCCGTGCCTGTGCATGCCCCGACCTCCGGGCGCGTGGTGCGTATTGAGCAATATGCCATACCGCACCCGTCCGGTATGGGCATCCCAAGCATTTTTATCGAGTCCGATGGCGATGATGTTTCCGATGACAGCCTTGAGCCGATCGATGACTGGCGCAATACCGATCCGGCCCTGTTACGCGAGCGCGCCCGCAAGTGCGGGCTGGCGGGGCTGGGTGGTGCCGTGTTCCCGACGTTTATCAAACTGGTGCAGGACAGTCGTTTTCCCATTGAAATGGTGGTGCTCAACGGCATTGAGTGTGAACCCTGGCTGACCACTGATCATCGTCTGATGCTTGAGTATGCCGATGAAATACTGTCCGGACTAGCTATTACCATGCATATGGTCCATGCCGGGGCGGCCATTATCGCGATCGAAGATAACAAGCCGGATGCTGCGACAGCGATGCGGCAGGCGCTGAGTGAGCGTGAGGGGATGGATGACGTGCGCGTGGTTCTGCTGCCTACCCGTTATCCGCAGGGCAGTGAAAAACAACTGATTTATGCGTTGACCGGGCGCGAGGTGCCGGCCGGTAAATTACCAATGCATGTCGGCGTACTATGCCTGAATGTTGGTACGGCACGAGCCTTGTATCAGGCGGTGGCGCTGGGTCAGCCATTAACCGAGCGTATGGTCTGCATCAGTGGCGATGCCATGCCGCGACCGGGAAATCTGCGTGTACGCATCGGTACGCCCATGCGCTATGTCTTCGCGCATCAGGGGCTGGAAGATTTTGAAAGCGTACGCATCCTGCACGGCGGGCCGATGATGGGCGAGCTGTTGCCCCATCCGGATGTGCCGGTGGTTAAATCAACCAATGGCATGCTGGCGATGCGTAAGGCATCATTTGTCGGGGTGCATACGCAGGAGCAGGCATGCATCCGTTGCGGCCATTGCGGCGAAGCCTGCCCGGCAAGCCTGGTACCAAACCTGCTGGCTGATCAGTGCAGATCCGATCAATTTGACAAAGCTGAGTCTTATCATTTATTTGATTGTATCGAATGCGGTGCCTGCTCCTATGTGTGCCCGTCCAATATCCCGCTGGTGCATTATTTTCGTTACGGGAAAGGGCAGATTGCTCAGCAGCGGCGGGAAAAAAGTTTTGCCGAGGCATCCAGGATGCGCTCCGTCGCACGCGATATGCGTATCGAGCAGGAGAAGCAGACACGCGCAGCCCGCCGCTCCAGCGTGCGCAAGACGCATGCGCCGAAAGATGCTCCGAAGGCGGAGGCTGGCGCTGAAGTCAAGGCGATAAGTCAGGCGGGGGAAAGCGGCGCAGCAACAGTTGCCGACAAGACGGAACAGGAAAATAAAGACTGATGCTGGTGATGCTTTCTTCTCCCCATGCGCATGGCGGCGATTCGGTGCGCATGATGATGTTAACGGTGGTTCTGGCTCTGATGCCGGCAGCCGCAGTCAGCGTATACCTGTTTGGCTGGCTGGCGGTGCTATTGATTCTTGTATGTATGTTTAGTTGTTTGGCTACCGAAGCGGTCTGTCTGAAGCTAATGGGCAAGTCATTAACGACTTTGCTGGATAACTCTGCTGCGCTGACCGGTTTATTGCTGGCCTTGACGTTGCCGGCACTGGTGCCGTGGTGGATGGCCGTAGTGGGCAGCGTATTTGCTATTGTGCTGGGCAAACAGGTATATGGCGGGCTTGGTTATAATATATTTAATCCAGCCTTGTCGGCGCGCGTTATCTTGCTGATTTCATTCCCCTTGCAGATGACCACCTGGCTGACGCCGATGTCCGCCGCCGTGCCACCGGTAAACTTGTATGATCTCTCCACCTGTCTGACACTGTTTTTTGCCGGTCCCGACGCATTAAAACTGGGGCTGGATGCGATCACGATGGCTTCGCCGCTGGGTCATGTCAAAACCGAATGGACGCAGGGCGTGCCGGTAGCTCAGGCACTGAGCAACTATCATTATAGCTATCTTAACGCTTTTCTCGGTCTGGAGACCGGCAGCATCGGTGAAACAAGCGTGCTAGCATTGCTGCTTGGCGGCATATTTCTGCTGGCCAGACATAGTATCACCTGGCATATCCCATTCTCTTATCTGACCACAGTAGGCGTACTAGCAGCCCTGTTCAGCAGTATCGATCCGAATCATTTTGCCTCGCCGATGTTTCATTTATTTGCCGGCGGTCTGATGCTGTGCGCCTTTTTTATGGCTACCGATCCGGTATCCTCGCCGGTTACGCCGGTCGGACAGATTGTGTTCGGTATCGGCTGCGGTGTTCTGACATGGAGCATACGCAGCTTTGGCGGTTATCCGGAGGGAGCGATGTTTTCCGTACTGTTGATGAACTGCGCTGTACCGCTGATCGACCACTACTTCAGGCCGCACGTGTATGGTTATGATAGCCGAGTGGATGATGATGTTTGATCGTGAACAGTTGCGTATGGTGTTGGCTCTGTTTGTTGTGGCAGTGATTGCCGCTGTTCTGCTGGGACTGACCAATATGGCCACCCGCAAACCGATTGCTATGGCGCAGAAGCAGACGCTGCAACGTGCGTTGCAACAGGTGTTGCCCGAGCATAATAATGATCCGCAGGCCCAGGTTATTGATGTGGACGGCTTTGCGATCTACCCGGCCAGAGAACATGGGGTATTGGCCGGTCTGGCCTGGCAGGTGATTGCGCCGGATGGTTATTCCGGTGCAATCCGCATTCTGGTCGGCGTGCATCCAGACGGTCGGATACTGGCCATTCGAGTGATTTATAATAAGGAAACGCCGGGCCTGGGCGATGGCATTGTGCACAATAAGGCGTGGGTGAACAGTTTTCGCGGTCGCGGCCTGGAGGGGGTGCGCTGGAAGGTGAAAAAAGATGGTGGCGACTTTGATCAGTTTACCGGCGCCACCATTTCACCGCGGGCGGTAGTCAAGGCAGTCAAGGGGGCACTGATATTTTACCGAGACAAGCGGGCTGTTATTATGCGCCGCTTGAGCGGGAAGCTGAGCAGAAAAGTGAAAGCCCCCCCCCCCCGCAATCAATCCGTAATGTGACGATTCAGAACCATTAACCGCAGAGTTACGCAGAGTGACTCGCTAATAAGAGTTCCGCAGGAGGCGGCAGATGAATAAACAAGCAGTTTTTGCCGAAGGTTTCTGGCATAACAATACGATTTTTGTACAATTGTTGGGTATGTGCCCGTTGCTGGGTGTTACCACTTCGGCTGAAAATGGATTCTGGATGGGCGCAGCTACGCTGCTGGTATTGCTCAGCTCAAATCTGGTGGTGTCCATGGTGCGCGGAGTTATTCCGAAGAATGTACGTATTCCGGCCTACATCACGATTATCGCCGCATTGGTGACAGTGGTTGGCATGGCCATGAATGCCTGGGTGCATTCGATGTATCTGATTCTTGGTCTGTTTATCCCGCTGATTGTCGTGAACTGTTCGATTCTTGGGCGCGCTGAAGCCTTTGCCAGCAAGAATAGCATCGTCGATTCTCTGGTGGATGCGCTGGCGGTCGGGCTGGGATTTACCCTGGCCTTGCTATTGCTGGGCGGGGTGCGTGAAATGCTCGGGCAGGGAAAACTATTTGGCTTCCCTGTGTTCGGTACATCTTATCCTGATGTGCTGATGTTTGTTTTGCCACCGGGAGCCTTTATTGCGCTGGGCTTTATTCTGGCCGGTATTAACCTGATTAACCGCCAGATGGCAGCTCGCACCGCTGCGGCTAAAAAAGCGCAAGTTATGCGGGCTGAGGCCGGCAGCGTGGGTACGGCGAGCGTCGGGGTGGAGGCAGGCTGATGGATGCACAATTTGCAATGACCATGGGGAGATCGTGCCAGTGACGGTGCGTGAAATCCTGATCCATCCTGATGAACGCCTGCTGCAAGTTTCCAGACCGGTTGTGTTTCCGCTCGGTGAAGAAGTGAAAGAGCTGATCAGGGATATGGTAGATACGATGTACAATGCGCCCGGCGTAGGGCTGGCAGCGCCTCAGATAGGCACATCATTGCGTGTGGCGATTACCGATACGCTTTGGCGTGAGAAGGAAATACGCCATGATGACAGCGTGCCGGGTGGCCAGCGCGACCTGAAAATATGGATTAATCCGGTATTTTCCTGGAAGTCTGATGAAATAGCGACATGGGAGGAAGGGTGTTTGTCCGTGCCTGATACCTATGGCGATGTAAGTCGACCCCAGGCCGTGCGTCTAAGCTGGTTTGATGAGCATGGCGTGCAGCATGAACAGGATTTTGAGGGGTTTCAGGCAGTGGCTCTACAACATGAGTTTGATCATCTGGACGGCAAGTTGTTCATTGATTACCTCAGCCCGTTAAGACGCAAGATGATTACCAAAAAGATGAAAAAACTCTATAAAAGATGATCATTCCGAACAGCCCTGTTTTTCCTTTACCTGCGCTGTTACGATAAAAGATTTTGTCTCAGCTCAGGAGGACAGAAATTCACGGAAGGAGTCGCGCAGTATATGAAAGCGGTAAGGCTTCTGGATAAAGCCAGCCAAGCCCTTGCCGGCAAAGCGGCTGGTGGCATCCTATTCGCTGTAACCGCTGGATAGAATCACCTTTACATCTGGCTGGATGCGACGCATTTCACCAAACGCCTCATCACCGCCACATAAGGCTACGTTCGTGCAAGCATTATTTTACCGTGGACAGTGAAGGTTGCATGGACTGCATCCGTAGTGGTCACATTATCGCTTGAAGGGTTTGTTCTGCAAATTATAAATACCTAGTACGGCTAGGCAGTATGGGGTCACAAAAATAATAGTGGTACAACTTATTTTCCCTTGTGCACAAAGGTGATTTGGTCACTTCTTACTGAAAGTGGCACAAGTTTCGCTCCGCGACAACAGTAAGGTATGGTACAAAAATCACTATCACTCTTTCCGTACCGAAATTGATGGTATGCAACGCCCATAAATGCCAGTCGGCATTTCTAACCTTGCACCGCATGAACAAGCCGCGTGAAAAGAAAAACGCTGTGATTGATA
>Ga0256829_1001235_pt1 | contig 21627 bp, 21 predicted proteins | sample 131447metaG_FD_185979 | JGI IMG/M metagenome (GOLD analysis project Ga0256829, IMG submission 185979) | Hydrothermal vent microbial communities from Lau Basin, Pacific Ocean - 131-447 | ecosystem: Environmental > Aquatic > Marine > Hydrothermal vents | place: Pacific Ocean: Lau Basin | collected...
CGAAGCCCCACGGCCCACTATTAGTCTCAAAGCGCCGTTTTTATCAGGATTAGAATCCCTATGAGTAGTATCACCAGATTTATGACCGGTTTTAACATTTTCTTTTCCATCCCAGAACCCACGTGAGTCCCAAGGTAAACCCCCGGAATCGTTCCCGCTATCAATAGGCCGGCCAGATTGTAATCCACGCTCCTCATGCTCGCATAGCTTAGAAAGCTCATGATGGATAAAGCCAAACCGTAGAGTATCGTTATTCCAACGACCTCTCTCGGATTAACCCTCGCGACGTTCATCAGGGCGAAGCTAACTATAACCCCTGCTCCAACCGAAGTGAACTGGACGGTTAGGCCAACGATGAAGCCGAGGAGGTAAACGTAGGCCCACCTCGGCCTTAGGGGGATCCCCACTTCCCCCTTCAGTATGCCCAATGTTGCCGTAACAACCAGGATTGCGCCCAGAAGAGGCGTCAGGTAGCTGTTGAGGGCCTCCTTTGGAATTTGCCTAACTGCGTAGCCCCCCATGAGCACCGCTGGAACACTCCCTGCGAGGAGTCTAAGGACTATGCCCCTCCGCACGTGCCCCTTCTTGCCGTGGAAGAAAACTCCAAAAACCCTTGTGACCGTTGCGTAGAGCAAGTCGGTTCCCACCGCGGTTAAAGGATCCACGCCGAGAAAGATAAGAGAGGGCGTCATCAGGGAGCCCCCACCCATGCCGGTGAGCCCTATCAGGAAGCCCACAATGAAGCCGAGGACAACGAAGAGTATCACCGAATCACCTCAGTGGAGGTAGCCCAGCTCCCTTGCCTTGGCTATGACGGCCTCGACTTCTTCTTCCGGCGTCATCTTCGAGCTGTCCACTTTGACCTCTGGATTCTCCGGTTCCTCGTAGACCCCATCGTAGCCAGTTAAACCCTTTATTTCTCCCATGATTGCCTTTGCGTAGAGCCCCTTGGGGTCGCGCTTGATTCTGACTTCAAGGGGGGCATAGACGTAGACCTCAATGAAATCCCCTATCTCCTTTCTCGCGTATTCTCTAACTGCCCTATACGGCGAAATCAGGGAGACTATCGCCACAACCCCGTTCCTGCTAAGGAGCTTGGCCATGTGGATTACAATCCTGTTGTGCATTTCCCTGGCTTCCTTGGAAAAGCCGAGCTCTGGGTAGAGGGTCTTCCTTATCGTGTCCCCGTCGAGTATTTCAACGCGGTAACCCATCTCCCTCAGCCTTTTTGCTAGCTTTACAGCTAAAGTTGTCTTTCCAGCCCCGCTGGGCCCGGTGAGCCAGATTGTGAATCCTTTCTTGAGGTTCTTGAGTCCGGTCATTTCAGCTCCCCCCGATTCTAAGGGGTGGTTGGAATAGTGGGAAGGGGTCAGAGGATGCTCCTGCCCCTCAGCCCATTGGCTTCCTCCTTCAGGCCAAAGAGGGTAAGCACCGTCGGGGCCACATCGTATATTTCGAGTTGTGTCTGCTTCCCCTCATCAAACCCCGGCAGGTAGAGCGAGAAAACCCCAACCTCCGAGTGATTGGCGTCGTCCGGACCGGTGTCGTTCTCAGGCAGGTAATTGCTCGGATGGCCAACGGTTCCTGCCGCACGCCAGTTCAGGTTGTCGAAGTAGACCATGATGTCCGGCTTGCTACCCTTAGTGACCGGGTAAATATCCTCAGGGTAGTAAACCCGGGTGTCCCACTTCTCACCGTTCGGACCCCTAATCGAGCGTATCTGCTCCGCAACCTCATCCCTCACCTTTTCAAACTTCGAAAGCGGCACTCTCCCCTCTTTCTCCCTCCCAAGGACGTTTAGGAAGACACGCGAGTAGTAGCCGCCCCAACCCCAGGCCGTTGTCTCCTTCCAATCCACATCAAGGCGCTCGAAGCGCTTGACTTTCCCGTCGTGGAGAACCTCAGGATCCCTCACCTTCAGCAAACCCTCCTCAGCCAGCCACTGGTTGACCGCGAAATTCCCGTGCATGCCCTTTATACCGTGGTCGGAAACTACCATAACGGCCGTTTCACCGAAGTCAATCAGCTTGAGCGTCTTCCCAATTTCCCTGTCCAAGAGCTTCCAGTAGTCGGGAATAACCGTCTCGTATTTGTTCCCCCTTCCGGGGTAGAGGTGGTGCTCTGGATCGAAGTACCTCCAGAAGGCATGGTGAACCCTGTCGAGGCCTATCTCGACGAAGTGGAAGTAGTCCCACTCCTTCTCCTGGAGCAGGTACCGTATCACCTCAAACCTCTTCTCCGTCATCTCCCAGAGACCATCCCTAACCTCATCCTTCGCCTCCTTCCTGAAGGGGACGTCGAAGATGTACTCGCCAACGAGTCTCTCAATCTCACCCTTCAACTCCTTCGGGTAAGTGTAGTCCACGCTCGCATCTGGTGTTATGAAACAGCTGACAAGGTGACCGTTGATAGGCTTTGGCGGGTAGGTCGGCGGGACGCCAACTATAACCGACTTCCTCCCCTTCTTCCCAAGGTAATCCCAGAGCGTCAGCTCTTTAACCTTCTTGCTGTGGGCTATCCAGTAGTCCGTGTAACTGTATCCAGTCCTGTGCCTGAAGCCGTAAAGACCAAGCTCACCAGGCGTCTTCCCGGTAACCATCACCATCCACATGGGGATCGTTATAGCTGGAATCCCGGTCTTCATCGGCCCATGAATCGAGCGCTCGATGAGCTTCCTGAGGTTAGGTAGTTCGTTGTAGAACTTCCCGAATAGCAGTTCAGGCGGAGCGGAGTCAAGGCCTATGACGAAGAGCTTTTTAGTCTCTGCCATCCCTTCCTTAACCTTCTCCTCAAACATATCTCACCACCCCATCTGACTTTCTATAAGCTGCAATACCTCTTCAACCTTTCCTTTCTCGCAGATGCAACCCAAAACCTCCCTCTTTCCGCCCGCGTTCGCTCCAAGCTGTCTAACCCCCTCAATGAGGTTCACCATGTTGAACCCTTCCGCTACTTCCGGTGAAACCCTGAAGTAGAGCTGGGCTTTACCGTGGAAGTCCTCGTTGATGACAACCGCCCCCCGGTATTTCATTCCCCACACAAACCTTCTGGCAACCTTCGAGATTACATTGTATGGACTCCTGAAGCGGCTGAAAGCGAAGCCGTTCCTTTCTTCAACGACTGAAAGGGCATCCTCAATGGCTCTTCTTATCGCTTCTGCTTTTTTTACCCAGGGCTCATAGTCGGGGAGTTCTCTGATTTCGTTCTCAAGGAGAACCATCACCGCTTCCTCAACCGCCCCCCTGTCCATGGCTATATAATTGGAATCCATCAACTCGACGAGCTTTAGGGCCTCCTCCTTGGAAATTCCCTCCTCCTTCAGGAGCTTCCCAACGAACTCCAGCTCAAAGGCCTTCTCACCGATATCCCCAGCTACCCCGAGGGCGGTCCACGCGTTGAAGGTATCAAAGTGCTCCGAGACCACGAGGGAGCAGGAGGGGTAATAGCTGCCGTCCAGCGAGGGATTCACCTGCTTCACAAGGGGGTTCTTGATTTTCGGCTGGGTGTGGTGGTCTATGAAGAGGGTCGGAACCTTTACCTTCTCAACCTCCCCCGGCACGTTGAAGTCAAGGACGTAGAGCTTTTCCACCCCATCCATAACCCTCCATATCCTCCCGTCAAACCTGAACTCTCCTATTGGAGCAGTCATGTTGGTGAACCCTTCCATTCCCAGTGCCTTTATGAGAAGCGCCGCTGAGGTTATCCCGTCCGTGTCCCAGTGGTGAACTATGAGGTGCATAAGTCTCACCCACTTAGCCCTTGGTTGAATCTTTGAGGAATTCCTCCAGTTCCCGAAACTCCTCAAGAAGATAGAATGCATTAACCCCGTAGTTTTTGGCACTTTCGACCTGGAATTTGTCGTTTGAGACCAGGGCGCTCCTCCGGGAGTGAGCCACACTTATGTAGAAAGAGTCTATTGCCCGACAGCCAGTTTGAAAGGCAATTTCGAAGGAGATCTCCCTGAGTCCGCATGTATCAACTGTTTCTATCTTCCCGACGAGAAGCTCATACAGGCTCATGGCCTCATCCTTGGGCATCCTTCTGACTAGTTGGCCGATGAGTTCTACTTTGAAAATATCCGGTTCGGCTACTGGAATTTTCAGCTCTTGGATAAGTCGAAAGAGATTTTTGGCAAGTTCAGTTCTTTTTTTGTCGTATTCAAACAGGGCGTCGATGAACACTGAAGTATCAACCACTATCATCGCCGCTCCTCCAAGAACTCTTTGAGAGCATCTTTCTCAACTTTTCTGCTGAAGTTCTCGATGATATCTGCTATTCCCATCTCAATGATGACTTTCCCATGGATCCCCTCCTTGAATCGGACCTTCTTCACAGGCTTAAAGACCCCGTTCTTGTAAACGACCTCAATCTCCTCCATATTGTCCACCGAAATAGGATGGTGAAGGAAAGATATAACCCTTTCACTCCACGAACGGGTTCTCGAAGCTCCTGACGACCTCGTAAACCTCCGGCCGCATCATGTACTCCGGCGGCTGTTCGCCAGCCATTATCATCTTCCTGAGCTTGGTCCCACTTATGTGAACGTGGAATTCCTCACCATGCGGGCATATCTTGGCGTTCACCATTCCACCGCACTTCTTGCAGTAGAAGGCCTCCCTTATGAACATCGGCGTTATCCCAAGATCCGGGAAGTTGTCGAAGGTGTCCCAGGCCTCGTAGGGCCCGTAGTAGTCGCCGACGCCGGCATGGTCACGACCAACGATGAAGTGCGTCGCCCCAAAATTCTTCCTCATTATAGCGTGGTGAATAGCCTCCCGTGGGCCGGCATAGCGCATCTCGTAGCGAACCGTGGCCAAGGTCGCACTATCCCTGGGGTAGTAATACCTGAAGAGCGCCTCGTAGGCCTTTATTATGACCTCGTCCTTGTAGTCGCCTTTCTTCTTCCTTCCAAGGACTGGATTTACAAAGAGGCCGTCAACAAAGGTCAAAGCCGCTTTTTGGACGTATTCATGACCGAGATGGGGGACGTTCCTAGTCTGGAAGGCCACTATCTTCTTCCAGCCGAGCTCCCTGAAGAGAACCCTCGTTTCAACAGGCCTCAGTGTATACTTCGCGAAAGGATTCGGAACCTCGTTGAGAAGCTCAATCTCACCACCAACGAGATAATCCCCCATACCCATTACCCTAGCAACCCCTGGATGGGCGGGATCATCGGTTTTAAAGACCTTGACTGCGAACTCCCTCTTATCGTAAGTGTATATCTCTTCAACATGCATCCTCGCTACCGGAAGGTCATTGTAGTAGAGCAGTATCGCGTCCCCCTCATCGAAGTTTGGTTCCTTCACGTCGAGCACTATCGGGATAGTCCAAGGAGTGTCGTCGCTCAGGCGCATGTCGTCGAGAACACCTTGGAAGTCGTCGCTCGTGAGGAAGCCCTTGAGGGGAGAATAAACTCCATGGGCAATGTTCTCGAGGTCTATCGCCCTTCCATGCTCAACCTGAACGTGAGGATACTCCCCCTGCTCACTGAGGATTCTCCCACGGGTTCTCTCGGCGACTATCCTCCTTACAAGCTTGCCTCCATGGGGCTTTGAGACCATTCTACCACCTTCAACTCCAATTGAAAAATGAGGTCATCAATCAAGGTAACCGAGAGCGCGAAGCCTCTCCTTGACCTTCTCTTCCTCTTCCTCACTAAAAACTTCCTCCTTCTCCTCCTCTTCCAGGTTAGCTAGAACCTCGCGGAGGACGTAGGTGACGTAGTCGGAAACCGAGGTGAAACCAGTGCCCTCAATCCTAGCCTTTATCTTGTCATAGAGGGGCTTCGGAATGGAAACGGTAGTGTACTTCTTCTCGTCTGCCATAGCAAACACCTCCCACCTTAATGATATTTAATTAACTCAATGAATACCTCCCAAAAAATGTTAAAAAGATTTTGGCCCCTACATGGGCCCCCTTCTAGATGCCTCACCTGTTCAAACATTTCTCATCGGCGGGAATGGTCAAGTACGTCCCCTATCCTGAACACCCCCCTATCAAGCACCGTCTTTCCCTCGCTGTAGATGTACCTAACAACAACACTGCCGTTGAGGTTCTCTGGAAGAATGAACTCGTCCTTGCCCTTAACGTTAAACCACTTCCTGTACACCAGCGTCCCGTTGTCAAGGAAGCCATAGATTCCAACCCCCGTCCCCGTGGCGTTCGTAAACTTTAGAACGACCGAGCCGTTTTCCGCGGTGACGGCCACGTTCGGATGCTCAAAGCGGAAGATCTTGATAAGGCCGCCGTCCGAGTAAATCAGGTGATAATACGGGGGATACTCGTTTGTGAACATCAATTTGGCAAGGGCCGTGTCGAAGGCGTTTCTGTTCATGATCACGGCATAGCCGTAGTTCAGGTTGATGTAGGCGTAAACCGGCGCGGTTGGCGGGCTGGAAAGCACTACCCGAGTAAGGGTCTTTCCAGATTCAACGAAAACCACAGCGGGGATAACCACCTGACCCCTGAGGCTGACCTTCACGTCCCACGTCTTCCCGGGGGCGGCCATGAGAGAGTAAGGTCCGCTGGAGAACACGAAGATATCACCATAAGCGGAGCGGAGGGGAAGGATAACCAGAGCGTAGTCCCTCCCGTTCATCCCCGCGGTCTTCAGTACAGCTTCAAACTCGGTGAGGGTGTCGTAGGAGACGATGACGTAGTCAACACCCAAGTTCATCAGATTCTTGCTGGGAATGAGGCCGAGGTAGTACCTAGCGACCCACCTGTTTGGACCCCCCTGTGCAACCGGCGCCCTGTTTGAGAAGTAGGTCACCCAGTGGCCGTGGTCCCACCACGTTAGGACGACGTCGTTGATATTGGAATGCTCGCCAAGGTAGGTAAGGGCATCGGCCCAGTGGTCGTCAACAAAGGGGTGAACGGCGAGGGTCGAGGAGAAACCCTGGTAGGCAGATACCGATGGGAGGAGAAGGAGTAAAAGCACTGCAATGGCCGCGCGTTTCCATGCCACGTTCACCTTCCCAGCGGAGAAGTCAAAGGTATCGACAAGCCCTATTCCCGCTAAAAGGGCCACCGCCAGGGAGCCTATAAAGAGAAACCTCGTCCAGACGAGGGCCATGGGGATCAAAACTAAGGCGGTTCCTAGGATGAGGAAATCGGAGGTGCTGGGGCGCCTGAAGCGGAGGGCAAAGAGGAGGAACAGAACGCCGGAAACCCCGTAAGCCTCCCACCAGTTGGTCCAGTTGGTTCTCTGGGTCTCCCCTATCGGCGCAACGGGGAAGAGCGTGTTGAGGGCGTCATTCACAATGCCGTAGTACCTAAAAGTGAGAACCAGGGCAACGATTACCCCAACGGACGCAACAACCCACCGGATACGACGGTCTTTAACGAAGCGTGCGATTAGAATGAGGGCTAAGATGGCAAGAATGGACAGAGTCAGGGCGTACTTGAGGAAAACGATGAGGAAAACGTCCTTAAGGACCCCAAAGTGAACTCCGAGCTCTTTGGCCAAGTTCCTCCCGAGCCCCCTAGTCTCCCCCGTCATGCCGTAGCCGAGCCTTCCGCCTATCCAATTAGCGAGGAAAACGCCGGGAACCAGTGATAATGAAATTGCCAGTCCATCGAGAATCTTCTCATCTTTTTCGAGGAGGAAGGCCCCCAGGGTTAGGAGGAGGGAGTTGGCCAAGAAAAACGCGAATATTGGATAGTAAGCCTGCCAGAACGCGGAGGCGAACCCAGCCGAAAGACCAGGGATAATGTAAATAGCAAGGCGGAGGTAGCGGTTGCAACGGCAGGTGAGGGCGAAGGCGATGGCCGCGAGTCCAACCGTGTACCAGAAGAGCATATAGTTGTCTCCCCTGTAATAGCCGGCCATCGAGCGGAAGACATGGCCGAAACTCACTGCCAGGAGGAACGCCGCTAGAAAAGCCTCTCTTCTGCCGTAAGTGCGGAGGACAGTGAGATACACGAGGATTACCGTTAGAACACCGAAGATGACGGGGGTAAGCCGGAAAGCGTTGAAGAGTGAAACTCCCAGGGGGTGGAGCAGCTTATAAACGTAGGCTGGGGTCATCCAGAGACCAAGGGGGTGAAAGAGCTTTATCTGAAACCCCCATGGACCCAAGGCATAGGGAAAGAAGTTTATCCAGCCATGAGTCAGAGCGTAGCGGGTGTAGGCCAGGTGAAAGTACGGATCGTAGCCGAGGAGGTACTTAAAACGCATCGGAAGGAGGCGGATTGAAGCTGCTAAGATAGTGAGTATTATAACAGCATACCTCGGGCGCAGGATTCGGTCGCTCAATGATAGAAGCGTTTTAGATAATCTGCCGTCCCCCATGGTCTCACCAGCCGATATTTCATTCCCAGGATAGTACTCCAAGGAGTAATATAAGGATTGCGCATAACCGTTCAATCCCCCCGCTGTATCTTCGCGTGCCCTCCTACGAGGCTCTTCTTAAGCTCGAGGTTCCTTATCTCGCACTTCTCGTCGATGATGGAGCGCCATATGGTGGAGTTTCTTATGACGGTATCCCTGAAGATTATCGAGTCGCTCACGTCGGAGTTCTCGATGGTGCAGTTTTCGCCGATGTAAGCGAATGGCCCAATGAGGGAGCGGCCGAGGACTCTCGCTCCCCTCTTGATGATCACCGGTGGGATTATCTTGGAGTAGGGACTTATCTGGATCTCCTCAATATGACTCTCCTTAAGGATGGTTCTCAGGGCTTCAAGATAGCTGTCCGCCGAGCCTATGTCATACCAGTACTCGGAGAAGCGGTAGGCCCTCACCTCCTCCCCCCTTCCCAGTAGCCACTGGAGGAAATAGCCCGGCGAATCTCTGTTACCGTCGGAGAGGTACTCGTCGATGAACTCCATTGCCCCCCTTGGAAACGCATAAACGCCGGTGCTTATGAGCGTGGACTGAGGTTGAGGGGGCTTCTCCCGGAAGGAAACGACCCTGTCACCCTCAAGCACTACAACACCGTAGCGCTTCGCCAGTTCAGGGTCACCGATGTCGTAGACCGCTATCAAAGTCTTCCCGTCGTAGGCGCGGAGGAAGTCAAACAGGGAGAAAGAGAAGAGGTTATCGCCTGCTATAACCAGATAATCATCCAGCCCAAGCTCATCAAGCGCTTTTTTCATCGCCCCTATCGTGCCGAGCTTCTCCTCCTCGTGGAGGGTGTCCTCGACTATCAGCCCGACGCCGTATTTCTCGGCATAGGGTCTGAAGTGGGCCTCGAAGAAGCGGTTGGTTGAAATGTAAGTCTCAAGGCCAAGCTCGCCCACCTTTTCCATTATGTAGTCGAGTATTGTCTCTTCGCCGACTGGGAGCAGAGCCTTGGGGTTGTCCTTGGTTATGGGCCAGAGCCTCGTCGCGTAGCCGCCGGCCATTATGAGGACCTTCATTTGTTCATCCCTCCGAGATTTTTACGAAATCCGCAAGGGCCCCATCAGATTCCAAGGGTCTCCCTCCTGTAAAGATCAATGTAGTAAGAGTAGTCATGATACTCTGCCATCGTTCTCTCCTCAAACTCGCACCTTAATTTTTCATCCTTCGAGAAGAGTAGTTCCCCCCGATGACCCTGAATCTGAACTTTACAGGGGCATTGTTCAGGATTCTGACGTCCACGGGAAACCCCCACAATTCTGCTAAGCTCTTCTTCTAGTGTCTCTTCGTAGAACTTCTCGGTGGGCCCCCTTACGTAAACCGCCACGTCGATGTCCCTGAACGGGCCCTCTTCAAGGAAGGAACCGTGAAGGTAGGCAAATAGAACTTCGCTCCTTCCCATCAGGGCCTTCCGGAGCTTTACCTTTATCTTCTCCTTTTCCCTCTCTGGAAGCTCGTGGATTTCCATCATGATTCAGAATCCACAAAAGAAAGTAAAAAGCTTTTCCCCAAAGTTTAAGAGTATCCCTTCAATAGAATGCCCGGTGATATAAAATGGAGGTTCTCGTTACTGGTGGTGCCGGCTTCATAGGCTCCCACCTTGTTGACGCCCTGATGGAATCCGGAAACGAAGTTAGGGTTCTCGACGATCTGAGCGCCGGAAGCCTTGAGAACATCAAGCACTGGCTCGAAAACGAGCACTTTGAGTTTATCAAGGGCAATATGAGGAACCACGAGATCGTCAGAAAGGCCGTTGAAGGCGCTGACGTCGTCTTCCACCTCGCCGCAAACCCAGAGGTTAGGATAGGCTCTCAGAGTCCTGATCTGCTCTACGAGAGCAACGTCACGATAACGCACAACCTGCTCAGCACGGTGAAGGACTCAGACGTTAAATTCCTCATCTTCACAAGCTCCTCGACGGTTTACGGCGATGCGGATGTGATCCCCACTCCCGAGGACTACGCACCCCTTGAACCGATAAGCGTCTACGGCGGGGCGAAGCTCGCGGCTGAGGCCCTGATAAGCGGCTACGCCCACACCTTCGGCTTCAGGGCGTTGATATTCCGCCTAGCCAACATAATAGGCGAACGCTCCAACCACGGCGTCATCTACGACTTCATCAACAAGCTGAGGAAAAACCCAGACGAGCTTGAGATACTCGGTGACGGAACGCAAAGGAAGAGCTACCTCCACGTGAGCGACACAGTTAAGGGCATGCTTCACATCTTTGAACACTTCAAGAAAGAAAGCAAGATCGTCGACTTCTACAACCTCGGCAGCGACGACTGGATAACGGTGAGGGAGATAGCTGAAATCGTCAGCGGTGAGATGGGTTTAAAGCCGGAGTTCCGCTTCACGGGCGGTGTCGACGGTGGCCGCGGCTGGAAAGGGGATGTAAAGCTCATGCGCTTGAGCATAGAGAAGGCCAGAAAGACCGGCTGGGAGCCTAAGCTGAACAGCTATGAAGCCGTTAGGAAAACGGTCAAGGAACTCCTGAAAACCGAAAGGCATTAAAGCGGGTTGATGAAGAAAAGGGCGCGATGATGAGTGATGGGCGAACCGACGGGTGAGGAAGGAAAGGTGATCTCTGAGCAATCCTTTTAAGGCCCATCCTCCACCTTTTCTGGGATGATGAGTTCAGCCTTGTCCGAGCTGTGACGATGGAGTGACGGACTGACCGCACCTTTGTTTTTGTTTTCTGTTGACATCTGGCATTAAAGTCCCCCTTAAAGTCCTCAAAGCCTATCGCTCCTATCTCTATGTCGTCGCGGTAGGGATAGACAAAGCGCAGCCAGAAGCGGTAGTAGAAATCCCCAACCCTATAAACACCAAATCTTTTTCTTTCCCTCACCGCCACAGGGAACTCCCTCTGACCCTCCTCCCCGCCTTAGTGAAGGGTTAATTCGTTGGAACCCTCGCCGTTCACGGCGGGAAGGAGGTCAGGTTATCAATTCAAGCTTTTCGCACGATTTCCCGAAGGTCCTTCAAAAACGCCTCCAGATGTTCCCTCCTCACGTGGGGCATCATAACTATCCTGATGTAGCCGCGGTGGGCGCTTATGCCCCAGCCGCGCTCCTTCAGCTCTTCTTCCACTGTCTCAAGGTTTCTAGTCCCAAAGGAGACTATGTTGAGCACCGGTTCACGGATGAGGTAAACACCGGAAATTCTCTTTAGCTCCGCCGCGAACCACCTGCTCAGTTCCATGGCCCTTCTCACGACCTCTCTGTAGCCCTCAAAACCGAGGTGCTTGATCATGGCCCAGACCGCTAAAGCGTTAGCCCCGGGTCTCGTTCCGGTTATCGTAGCCTGCCATATCTTACCTCCTGCCAAGTAAGGGGCTAGAACGCTTATCGCGTCAATATACTTCCTCTCACGGAATATTACCCCCCCTGCCGGGATTGGAACCATACCCATCTTGTGGGGATCTATGGTTACGCTCTTAACGCCTTTAAGACGGAAGTCAAAGTCCGGGATCTCGTATCCCAAATCTTTGGCGAAGGGGATCACAAAGCCCCCAAAGGCCGCGTCAACGTGGAGTGGAATGCCATAGTCGAGGGCTAAATCGCTCAGAGATGGAATGTCATCGACAACGCCCAGTCCGGTCGTTCCTGCTATCCCAACTATACCGATGGTGTTGTCAGTGATCTTCTCCTCAACGTCCCGAACGTTGACGGAGTAATCATCGTTCAGCTCGGCCCAGACGAGCTTCACCCCAAGCATCTCCCCCGCTTTAATGAAAGAAAAGTGCGCACTCTCCGGGAGGATGAGTTCCGGTTTCTCGACTCTGGCAAGGTTCCTGAAGGCCCTTACCGCCAGGATGTTGGCCTCGGTGCCGCCGGAGACAATGTGCCCGTAGCCCTTTTCCAGGCTAAGGAGGCTCGCCAGCATGTTAACGGCTTCCCTCTCGACCCTCTGGCTCCCGACGTGAAGCCCCGGGTCGCCGAGGTTCCTGTCGAGGAACTCCTCAATGATTTTAACCGCAAAGGGGTGCGGATAGGTGCACATACTGCCCAGAATCCTTCCAGAGTCAAAGGTGAGGTCGTCCGCAGTTTTTGACCTCAGCTCTTCAAGAACCTCCTCCTCGTCCTCTCCGTTCTTCGGGAACATCCTCTCACCGGCGTGAGTTGACGGCATAGGATTTAAGCCTTTGCCCGCGATTTTAGCATTTTGATGTAGGTCTTAAAGAAGATAGGGGTCGTCAGGGCTGTGAGCATCGAGACTGCTATAACGCTCGCGAAGAGCGCCTGGTCAATTATCCCCGCGCTCAGACCGAAGGTGAGTATGGCGAGCTCCAGACTACCCCTTCCCCCCATTCCAATGCCTATTAAAGCTGAGTCCCACCAGTCGAGACCGAAGAGCCTGGCCCCAAGACCGCAGCCGAGGAATTTCCCTAGGATGGCCGCCAAGTAGAGGCCGAGGATGAGGACAAGGCTTATCCCAGCAAGTGGCGGGTTAAACATAAGGCCGACGTAGATGAAGAACAGCGGAATGAAGAACTCCGTGAGGACCACCTGGAGGTTTTCTATGAGTTCATTGAGCTTTATGCGCGTCACTATCATCGGGTCCTTCCTCTCGCGGAGCCGACTTATCGTTAAACCCGCCAAGTATGCCCCAATTATCTGATTGAGGCCGGCCCACTGAGCCAGTATCGCGAGGGTGAAGGTAAGTATGAGCGTGAACGTGAAGAAGACGTTGAGATCCCTGACAATGGAGTAGAACCACTTCGCCCTCTTGAAAACGTACTCAGATACCAGGAGCGTCGCGGCGATGAATGCGAGTATCTTGACGGTAAGGATTCCAAAGGATGGGAGGTTCATGCTTCCCCCCGCCATCGCGGTAATGATTCCAATGAGATAGACTGCCATTATGTCGTCGGCAAAGGCCGCCCCCATGAGTATCGACGATATCACCCGCTTAACACGCTCCCTGACGAGGACACCGCTCGTGACTTCTATGGCCGTGTTTCCAAGGGTGACGCCGATGAAAACGGCCGCCACCCAGCCATTTCCGAAGGCCATTACCGTGGTGAACCCCAGGAAGAAGGAGAACGCAACGCCAAGGGCCGCAACGACAATCGCTTTCTTTGTGTTCTGAGCTATGGCCGAGAAGTTGCTCGTTAATCCCATGTAGAGCATCATCATGATGAGTCCGAACTCCGCGAGAACCTTAAGGTCCCCTGTTGGTTTTATCCACCCCAGAACAAACGGCCCGAGGAGGATGCCGGTTAAAACGTGGGCTATTATCGGGTGTATTTCAAACCTCTCAAACAGCCACTCTATACTCTTCGCAGTAACGAGAAGGAGGGCAAGGGCAGCTAAGAATTCCACCTCATCCACCCCGCAACAGGAGGGCCGCGGCCAGCCAGAGGGCCATCAGGACTATCGCTAGAATTACAGCCAGCGTTGCCACACCCTTGTTCGTCCCAAAGACTATTGGAATCGGGCCTATCATAATAACTCCCCCGCCCTCCACGCTTCCCTCTTCCCCGGGGGTTGCTAACACCGTGCCGAGGAAGACGAGCAGGAAACCGGTCAGGATGAGAACCATGCCAGCGGTGATAAGCGCCCTCCCGTCCATACGGTATTCCATTCTCTAAGAACTTTTAAAGCTTAACGCACCCAAAGGATTAAAATGCATCGGGAGAAAAAGAGAACATGCTTGTGCTCGTTGACCTCGATGATACCCTCTGCAACACGTGGGAGGCCGGGAAGTACAGCATCGTCCGCCTCCTGCCATACCTCCTCAGACGGAGGAAGCTCAAAGCCTTTCTCTACATCGTGACCGCCCGCTACCGCGAGCTTGAACAGTCCCACGAGGTCTACACCCTCGACTTCGACAGACTCGTCGAGAGGGTCATGGGGAAGATATACTCAAAAGTCCACCCGGAGGAGCTTGAGGAAATAACCGAGCTGATAGACAGGGTCTTCTTCTCAAACATCAAGCTCTATCCCGATGCAATAACCTTTCTCCGTGGTGTGAAGAGAATGGGCGCCAGGCTCGTTCTCGTGACTGACTCTTCGAGCAAGTGGCAGAGGAAAAAGCTTGAACACCTCGGGATAAAGGATTATTTTGATGCACTCATAATAAGTGGCGAAACCGGGCACAGCAAGCTCGAACCACACAACTTCCGCCTTGCAAAACACCTCTTTCCAGACGACGAGGTCTACGTGGTCGGAGACCGGGACGACACAGACATGCAGGGGGGGAAGATGGTAGGTGCGACCACGATACTCGTGAGTAGAGGCTACTTCAGCGGCAGGCTATCAAAGCACGCGGACTACGTCGTGGGCAGCCTCTCTGAGGCCTTGGAGGTGATCAAGCGTGAGCATGAAAAGCGAGCTTAAGCGGAAGTCCCTCCATCTTGCAGGCCTGCTCGTTCCCCTCTCTTACTACCTCTTTGGAAAGGAGTTGACGCTCACCTTCATAGCCGTGACCTTCTTCGTCTTCGTCGTGCTGGAGCCCTTCAGGATCATCGAGGAGTTACGGGACAGGATAAAGAAGAGACTAAGGATATACGTCGATGAGGATGTTTTTGAGAGGATGGAGGAGATTGAGAGGCGCATCGATGAGATAACGAGGGAACACGAGCGCTACCGCGTTGCAGCCCATATATACTTTGCCGCGGCCTCGTTCACTGTCGTCTACTTTTTCCCACGAGATATTGCGGTTGGAGCAATAAGCGTTGCAACGGTCGGGGACGCACTAGCCGCTGTAGTTGGCAGATCCCTAGGGAGGCACCGTTTCTCCAACGGGAAGAGCCTTGAGGGGAGTTTGGCATTCTTCATCTCAGCGCTGTTGATTCTCTGGCCGCTCATCGGGCCTCCACTAGCGCTTGCTGGTGCACTCACTGGGGCCCTCGTGGAGTTCTACAACCTACCTCCCGATGACAACTTCTCGAACCAGATAAGCATTGCACTGGTGCTTTATCTGCTCAGTTTTATGCATTAAATTCAAAAATGGAAAACGAGCCTCAGTCTGAGGCCATGGTTATGGTGGAGAACCTAATCTTCAAAACATACACCACCCACTCATATGGTTATTATTAGGAAAAAGGTTTATATGCCTTTTCTTCGATATCACCAGCAGTGATAACAGCTCTACGGGTGGTCTTCAATGATAAACCTCATTTTTGGAATACACAACCATCAGCCCCTAGGAAACTTTGGATGGGTCTTTGAGAGCGCCTACGAGAGGTCATACCGCCCCTTCATGGAAACCTTAGAGGATTACCCCAACATGAAGGTCGCCACCCACTATTCCGGCCCTCTCTTAGAGTGGCTGAGTGAAAACAGACCGGAGCACCTCGACCTCATCCGCTCACTCGTGAAGAAGGGTCAGCTTGAATTGGTCGTTGCCGGCTTCTACGAGCCTGTTTTAGCGGCCATCCCTAAGGAAGACAGGATAGAGCAGATAAACCTTCTGAAGGGATTCGCGAAGAGGCTCGGCTACGACGCGAGGGGCGTCTGGCTCACCGAGCGCGTCTGGCAGCCCGAATTGGTTAAGAGCCTCCGCGCGGCTGGGATAGATTACGTCATCGTCGACGACTACCACTTCATGAGCGCTGGCCTCGCCAAGGAGGAGCTATACTGGCCCTACTACACCGAGGACGGCGGGGAGGTTATAACAGTCTTCCCGATAGACGAGAAGCTCCGCTATCTGATTCCATTCCGGCCGGTTGAGAAAACCCTCGACTATCTACACGGCCTTGACAATGGTGACGGGAGCCGGCTCGCGGTCTTCCACGATGACGGGGAGAAGTTTGGTGTCTGGCCCGGGACCCACGAGTGGGTCTATGGGAAAGGCTGGCTGAGGGACTTCTTTGACAGAGTCTCAAGCGACGAGAGGATAAACATCACCCTCTATTCGGAGTACCTATCAAGATTTAAACCTAGGGGCCTTGTTTACCTCCCGATAGCCTCCTACTTCGAGATGAGTGAGTGGTCCCTTCCAGCAAGGCAGGCAAAGCTCTTCGTCGAGTTCGTGGAGAGGTTGAAGGAGCAGAACCAGTTTGAGAGGTACCGGGTCTTCGTACGCGGTGGCATCTGGAAGAACTTCTTCTTCAAGTACCCGGAGATCAACTACATGCACAAGCGCATGCTCATGGTGAGCAAGCTGGTCAGAGGAAACCCCGAGGCGAGGCGCTTCGTCTTCAGGGCCCAGTGCAACGACGCCTACTGGCACGGTGTTTTCGGTGGGGTTTATCTCCCGCACCTCCGCAGGGCAGTCTGGGAGAATCTCATAAGGGCGAACAGCTTCGTTTCCACGGGCAGTTTCGTCCGCGACATAGACTTCGACGGAAAGGACGAGGTCTTTCTGGAAAATGCTAACTTCTACGCGGTCTTTAAACCCTCCTATGGCGGTGCCCTTTTTGAGTTTTCCTCCAAGAGAAGGGCCGTCAACTACAACGACGTTCTGGCCAGGAGACGGGAGCACTACCATGAGGTCCCGGAGGTTGCTACTCCGGAGGACGGGTCTAAAGACGGGGTTGCGAGCATACACGAGCTTGGAAAGAAAATCCCGGATGAGATAAAACGTGAGCTGGTCTATGACTGGCAGATGAAGGCCATTCTCCAGGATCACTTTATAACGCCAGAGACATCGCTTGACGACTACCGTCTTGTGAGGTATGGGGAGCTCGGGGATTTTATCAATCAACCGTATGGCTTTGAACTCGGGGAAAGCCTGAGAATGTGGCGTGACGGTCTGGTCGACTCAAAGCCTGGCAGGGTTGAGAAGAGCTTTGGGCTCCGTGATGATGGATTCAATGTTGAGTACGGAGTTAAAAGCCCTATTAAGGCTCTCTTCGGCGTCGAGATAAATCTAGCCGTCCACAGCGTCATGGAGGAACCCGCGGAATTCGAGGCTGAAATCTTCGAGGTGGACGACCCCTACGGCATCGGAAAGGTGAGGATAGAACTCGACAGGAAAGCCAGAGTCTGGAAGTACCCCATAAAGACCCTTAGCCAGAGCGAGAGTGGATGGGACTTCATCCAGCAGGGCGTCAGCTACACGCTTCTGTTCCCGGTTGATGGTGAGCTCCACTTCAGGCTGAGGTTCAGGGAGTTTTGACCTTTTTTATCTTAACCCTTTTTCCAGGGAAAAACTCAAAGAGAACGTACAGACTGATTATCAACCAGGCTATCGTCGAGTACATCCTCATCGGCAGGAAGGGATCCCTGAACTCACCCTCAATCTCTCCACTCCCGTTAACCGGAACGAGTGTAAGGCCAGTTCTATCATCCCTCAGCACCCTGGCTTCCCTTCCGTTTACTTCAATGTGCCAGTATGGGTAGTAGGCCTCTGATACACGAAGGAGAGTCGGCCCGTTGGCCTCAAACCGGGCGCGGTACATACCATCAGAGACGTTCCCCCCAATGTACTTAAATTTCCCTGTGTTTCCAGCGAGACTGACCAGGAGTCCAAGCTCGTAGCTCGAGTTCCAGTAGAGAGCATGGAAGAGGAGGTTTCCCCCGATGAGATAAAGTCTTCCCCTGCCAATGCGGACTTCCCCGATTAAGATCTCGTTCCCAGCCTTAACAATGGGTTTCCCCATCTTAAACACCGGGCCGTACCACGGCCCTCCTTCGTAGCTGAAGGGGGCAAAGTGGGACACATTATAAACTCTCGAACTGAGCGCGAAGCCGTTTATGGGTGCCATCTCCGCCCTTATTCCAAAAAGGTCTCCGCTCGTCTCGGGTATCCAGAGAACTGTCCCTCCCCTTTCAGTAAACTCTCTTAGAATTTTCTCAAATTTCCCTGAGGGCTGGCCCACATAAATAACCCCAGCGGCGCCGGGAGGCAGTAACTCAAGTTCTGAGGGGTTTTCAATGTATGCATAGTCCAAAGGCATTTCATAGAACTTCCCTACCAGGATAAAGTTCACCCGCTGGATGAAGGACACATTGGACTCATACACCGTGTAGTTTCCAATCCTTTCGACCGGATGATACCCCCACAGCGAGGTATTTAATGATGTTACAAAGAACCTAACAGCGTAGGCTTTGAGGTAGGGGGTGGCGTTACCGCCAGTATCCAACAGGTACCACATTGTCCACTCACCTTTACCTACGGGATTACCCTCATGGTACCAGCCGTTCATAGTAGCCTTGCCGCAAAGGGCCGGCATGTAGCTATAAAATGCCTCTCCAATAAGAGGATACATAACAAACCTCCAGTCACTTCCACTCTGCTCTTTGAGGAAGTCTGAAACTTCGATCAAATCCCTCGGGTAGTGGATGGTCTCCACGGGAGTCAGCACAATCCCGATGATGAGAATGAGAATGAGAAAGGATGCGGTCACGTACTTCCACCTAAGCGCCATACCGGTTAAGAGGTCGGAGACCATCAACGGAACGAGGAGGTTTGCCATGTCCATCCATCTGTAGGGGGGTATCATCGAAAGGGGAGGGATGGAGTGAATCCATGGAGTTGGGGAATACACACCAAGGGAGAGGTAAATAAAGACCAAAAGGAGCGCGGGCTTTCTCCACCCAATATTCCTCCTCAAGACGCCATCTAGAATCACCAGGCTGAGAATGAGAAGGGATGCTAATCCCGCAGGCTGAAGGAAGTACTCAGGCCTTATGCTGTAGCCTCTGAAAAGCCATACATCCGTGTAGATATTCCAGAAGTTCGTCCACCTTATATCCATAAAGAAGGGAACGTACCAGAAGGAGGTGAGAACAGTTACAAGCCCTGCGGCTTTTACGGAGTTGGACAGCGCATCAACCTCCTTGAGTTCATCCCACAGGAGAACGAGCGTCGTTAGTGTGAGGGGGATTATTATCGAGTGGTGCGTGAGCACGACGATGGAGATGCCAAGTGACGCTGCAAAGAGGTACCTCCTCCGGTGATCCGTGAGCCACAGTGCGGACAGTAAAAAGAGCGGGGAGAGGGCTATGGCGTTCGCCCTTGGGAAGTTACCCTCAAGGTACGCCACCCCAATGTGCCAGGGAAATAGGAGAAATAGAACAGGAGCCGCGTATCTCTCCTTTCCAGTTTTTCCAAGGTAAACCCACAGCGCGAGGGCGCCAACGATGGATGTGAGCATTAGGGTTGCGGCGTATCCCCGGATATCCGCTCCAAAGAGCTTCCCAAGTGAGGCCGCTAAAAGATAGGAAGCTGGAGGGTAAAAGCGCAGGAATGGAAATCCCGCGTACCAGTCCTCTATCCATGGCTTCCATCCAGCTGTCATAAGCTTGTGGATTTTAAAGAGGTGCCCGTTTCCATCAACTGACAGAGCCGGCGGCTGATTTAAGCTGAAGAGTGGGAGGAAGAGAATCACGGAGATTGCGGAAAGCAGGATAATGTAAGCGATATCCCTTTTCCTCACTCTCCACCCTCCAAGAGGTCAAGTAGCTCTGCAAGCCCCTCAATTGTGGCGCTGAAGACGGTACTCCGCCCGTCGGTCCCCATCCAAAGCCCGTGTGCGGCTCTGGATATGTTGTAAGTTGTTCCCGGAAGTTCAAGAAAGCCCTCCCCCTCAACCTCCACCTCCAGTGGGATGCTTCCCACAATGAAGGCCTTTGAAAGGTACTCATCCAGTCTCAGGAGCTCAGCAAGCACAACTTTAAGTGCTCCTAACCCAAACCACAGTATAACCTCGTTCTTCGAGTAGTCACACAGGAGCCTGATACCTCCACTAGGGACCGTGAAGTCTGCCGAATAGCGCTCCACACCCTCCCATTCGACCGTTCTACTTTTGACCATGAAGCGCTTCACAAACGCACGGATGTAGTTGATCCCGGTGATTTTTATCGTCGCCATATCTGCCTCTACCTAAGGATATTTATACTACTCTCTAAAAAATGTTTATCAATGAGTGTCTCAATAAAATTCCAGTCAAGCCTTTACCTCTACCTTCTAATCATCATCGGCATAGCCCTCATCCTGCCTCCAGTCTACGCTCTTGAGGCCGTCCTCCTGTTCCTTTTCCTCATGGTCTTTTCTGGAACCATCTTCTACTCCCTCCTGCTCCTTGCACTTGGGAGAAAATATCCATTCACTCACACGGAGATTCCCGACAACCCATTCTTTGAACCCCTCGTCTACGTCCTGATTCCCGCGCACAATGAGGAGAGCGTGATAGAGAGAACTGCAAAAACCGTTCTGTCCCAAAAATACTCCAACTACCGGCTCTTTTTGATAAACGACAGCTCAACAGACAGAACGATGGAGAGTATAGAACGCATCCGGGGAGAGCATCAAAGAAGGGTAGTTGTAATAAACGTGCCGCCCGATAGGGGCAGGAGCAAACCAAGGGCATTAAACTATACCCTGGAGATTATAAGAGAACACTTCAAGCGCCCGGATTATGTATTCATACTTGACGCCGACTATCTCCTCGAACCCAACGCCCTGAGGAAGCTCGTGGAAATACTAGAAAACGCCCCCAACTACGTCATAGGGATACAGGGCAACGTCCGCCCTAGGAACTGGAACAGAAACTTTATAACCCGCTTTATCACCCTTGAGCGCCTCGTTGGGTTCAACGTGGCCATTGAAGGTGATATGAAACTCAACGAGAACGGGAAATACGGGGGTACAGTGGCCCTCTTAAGGTTTTCCCATATCTCCCACCTGGGGATGTTTAGGGAAGATTCAGTAACCGAGGACACGGATCTATGGGCGCGGGCGCTTATCGCCGGCTACCGCTTCTGGTACTACCACGGGGTCATTGGCTGGGAGGAAGCCGTTGAGACCATGCAGGACTACGTGAGACAGAGGTCACGCTGGGCACAGGGCCACCTTCAGGCAATGGTTGAGTATTACTGGGATGTTCTAAGAAGCTGTTCCAGCGTTACTGAGGCGTTCGTAGAGCACTTCTACATAATAAGCTATCTCGTGCCGGTTTTCTGGCTCCTCTCAGTTGTCTTCAACCTCTATCTTATGGCAGTCGGCACCGTTCCCGTACAGTTAATAAGGCCAAGGATCTTCCTTGGCGTTTCTATTCTATCATTCCTGATTTTCTGGCTCTCCGTTGCATACTCAAACTGGATTGAACAAAAAAGGCACTCCTTCGGTGTCCAGTGGTGGTTCGTCTTCCTGTACCCTATCTACTTTGGTGTGTTTGTCATGGCAGGCGTTATCTACACGACGCGCGGCCTTTTGAGACTGGTTCTGGGAAAAATCCAGTGGGAAAAAACGCGAAGGTTTACCTGAACGGGTCCCTAATCTCCGCGGACTCAAGATCGCCTTCTTCAAGGGTGTAGTATAGAAACGAAGCCGCGGTTATGTTTATTCTTGACCTGTCGAGGAGATACTCAAAAAACCCCCTGAAGAGAAGA
>Ga0256829_1001236_pt1 | contig 21620 bp, 22 predicted proteins | sample 131447metaG_FD_185979 | JGI IMG/M metagenome (GOLD analysis project Ga0256829, IMG submission 185979) | Hydrothermal vent microbial communities from Lau Basin, Pacific Ocean - 131-447 | ecosystem: Environmental > Aquatic > Marine > Hydrothermal vents | place: Pacific Ocean: Lau Basin | collected...
GGATCGATGGTGTAGCGGAAAAAGCCGCCATTGATGTGGTCTTGTAGGTGCTGGGTTCGCATCTGCTTTAAGGTGAGTTGTAGCCAATCTTCCACTTCTTCAGGCAGTGTTGGCTGCTGTAAGAGGACGGTGAGTAGCGGTTCATTGGGGAATTTGCTACTACCGATGCCGCCACTGAGATCATCTTTGGCGAGTTCTAGCTGTTTAAATAGGGCTTGTTGGAAGGAGGGGACGGTGAGGGTCAGGGGCTGATTGAGGAGCGGCTGAGGCGGTGGAATAAAGGCTTGTGCCAATTGGGTCATCTTTTGCGGATGCTGTTGCCAGTAGGTGGCAACTTTTTGCAGGGTTTTGAGAAAGGTTTTGGGCGGCTGGTAGGTGAAGGCGATCACGGGGTAGCCTTGCGGGGTAAGAATGACATGCTGCGGCCAGCCCGCCTTGCCTGTGGCTTGCTCGGCAAAGTGAATGAGATAGGCATCGAGATCGGGGGAGAGTTCTCGGTCGATTTTGACGGCAATATAGTGTTGATTGAGATATTGGGCGATGTCAGGATTTTGGTAGTTTTCCCGTTGCATCACATGACACCAGTGGCAAGCAAAATAGCCGCTGGACAGTAGAATCAGTTTCTGCTCTTTTTGGGCTTGTTCAAGAACGGCTTTTGACCAAACTTGCCAATGCACAGGATCATGTCCATGCATGGCGAGATAGGGTGAGGGGTTATTGAGTAGGCTGTTGGCGGATTGGGTAGCGTGAGCAGGGTGAGCGGAGAGACAAAGAAAAGTGAAGAAAATTTGTAAAAATTGCCAGATTTCCCAGTCCTGAAGGTGTTTTTTAAGTAGTGCGAAGCGGGCTATTTGCCTGAGCAGGACTGGGAATTTTGACATTTTTTAACCTTTTTCGGGTTTGTTTGTGTCCTGTGTTTCGGTTTCGGCAGACGGCGTTTGCGGTACTTCCGTTTCAGTTTCGCGGCTCTGTTTTTCCGCTTCGTACTGTTTATCGAGAATGGCCATTTCGTTTTCGATTTGCTCAAAGGCGGCATCCCAGTCTTCATCATCTTCTAACTGGTCAGCATAGCGATCATCAAACTCAATATCGTCTGGGACAGGATTGGGTTCGAATTCAGATTGAGAGGAGGCTTGTGTTCCATCAGAACCACCATTCGGTTTTTTCGGCTGACCGCCGCCTGAAGGAGGAGTGGGTTCTGGGTCGTCATCGTCATTGGCTGCAGCATCCGATACACCGCCATTTAGGCTGGCTTGGAAGGCGGCTTCTTCTTCCGCTTCTCGTTTGGCTTTGGCTTCATCACGGCGTTTTTTCACGATGTCACCGACAATTACACCGACTTCGTACAGTAGCCACATGGGAACAGCCAGCAGGGTTTGGGAAATAACATCGGGAGGCGTAAGCAGCATTCCAATGACAAATGCACCGACAATCACATAGGGGCGGGCGTGTTTGAGTTTTTCGACCTTGACCATGCCGGTCAAAATCAGGGCGACCACCACGATTGGCACTTCAAAGGCAATCCCAAAAGCGAAGAACATTTTGATCACAAAGTCGAGGTAGAGGGCGATATCGGTCGCAATGGTCACACCATCAGGCGCAGTGGTGCTGAGGAATTTAAAGACCAGTGGGAAAACAACGAAATAAGCAAAAAGTCCACCCGCATAAAAGAGGAAGGAGCTGGAGAATAGGATGGGGCCAAGTAGCTGTTTTTCGTGGGTGTAGAGGGCGGGGGAGACAAATTTCCACACTTGATACAGAAGAAAAGGCATGGCCAAGTAGATGGCGAGGATAAAGGTGAGTTTAAATGGGGTTAAGAAAGGTGAAGCAACCCCAGTGGCGATCATGCTGGTGCCTTCGGGCAGGTAGCGATTGAGCGGTTCGGAGATGAAGGTGTACAGCTCATTGGCAAACGGGAAGAGGATGAAAAACATCACGATAATGGCAAGAATGCCTTTGGTGAGAGCGTCTCGTAACTCCAACAAGTGTTGGATGAGGCTCATCTCTTTGTCTTCTGGGGGAAGGGCGGTATGACTCATCTCAGACTCATTTAAGTGGTTTTTTCGACGATAGGTTCACGAATCGGTGTGTCAATCTTTGCTGCCGTTGCCTGTTCAGTCTGTACGGCGGTGTACTCAACGGCGTGTTCAACAGTGCGTTCAATTTTCTGTTCGCCATTGGCAGGTTGAACGGGATTTGCTTGTTGGCTGTGTGAGCGATCTGTTTGAGCCGCTTGAGAAACCGCTGATGTCTGTGTCTGTTTAGGTTGCGGTGGTTCAGGCATGGCAGGGGCTTTGCGGAATTGGCTGGGTTCGCTGGTGCTTGAACCAAAGGGGCTTTCTAGCTCGGAAAAATCGAGCGGTTCAATATCGTGAGTGGTGGATTGCAGATCTTGCTGAATTTCTTGAGAGAGCGAGGTGAGCTCTTTTTTCTGCTCTTCAAAGTCCACGGCCTCTTTGATTTCATTGACCGCTTGCTGAAATTCACCGTCCTGTTTGACCGAGTCGATAAAACGGCGAGTGCGACCCACGAAGCTACCGATTTTGCGGGCCACTTCAGGCATCCGTTCAGGACCGATCACCAGCAGTGCTACAATCAGCACCACTAGGATTTCAAGAAAGCCAATGTCAAACATGGAGAGTTAGATTAAGCTTTGTCTGATTTGTTGTCAGCAGGCTTTTTCTCTTCTGCGGCAACATCATAGACATTTTCGCCTTCTTTCTTTTCCAAAGTTTTTTCGGCAGGCTTATTTTCTTCTTCCTTGACCGCTTGTTTGAAGCCTTTGATGGCACTGCCTAGGTCAGAGCCGACATTGCGTAGGCGCTTGGCACCGAAAAGCACTAAAACGATTGCGAGGATGATTAAAAGTTGCCAAATACTGATACCCATTTTGAGTCTGTCTCCGTTAATTCAAATAAAGTGAAAAATTTGACCGCTAATCATAGCAGAATTTTAGTTGCCAAGTAAGTGGATGTGAAGATGGAAAATCTCTTGTCCACCACTTTCGCCCGTGTTGATGAGGGTTTTAAAGCCATCTAGGTTTTGTGCTTGTGCCAATTGAGGCAGAAGGAGCATCATGTGACCCATTAAATCTTTGTCTTCAGGCTTGAGGTCAAATAGGCTTTTGATGGGCTTTTTAGGGATGACCAATAGATGTACACGGGCTTTGGGGTTGATGTCATTGATGACGATACATTTATCGTCTTCATAAATGATGTCGGCAGGGATTTCCTTGTCGATAATTTTGCTAAAAATACTTTTTTCTTCAGTCATGTTTGACTCCTATTGATTTCGATTGGCCTTTTCGACATGGCCGCTCAAGCCAAAGCGGCGCTGTAGTTCTTCAGTGACGGCTTGGCTGGAAATATTTTTGTGCGCTAATAGTACCATAGTGTGGAACCATAAGTCGGCGACTTCGTAAATAAGGTGATCTTGGTTGTCTGAGGAAGCGTGATGTTCGAGGTCTTTGGCGGCCATCAGCACTTCGGCGGACTCTTCGGCGACCTTTTTTAGGATTTTTTCGGTGCCTTTGGCATAGAGGCTGGCGACATAGGAGTCATCGGTGGATTCCTGTTTGCGGGCTTCTAGCACTTGGTCAAGTTGTTGCAGAATATCGCTCATAGTCGTACCTCAATGCCTTGTTGTTGCATTGCTCGTTTGGCTTCTTCTACTGTGTATTCACCAAAGTGGAAGATGCTGGCGGCGAGTACCGCTTCGGCGTGTCCTTCGATAATGCCTTCAGCGAGATGCTCTAGTTTGCCAACTCCGCCTGAGGCAATGACGGGAATCTTGACGCTGTCGGCAATGGCACGGGTCAGCGCTAGGTCAAAACCGTTTTTGGTGCCGTCTCGGTCCATGCTGGTGACTAGCAGTTCGCCCGCCCCTAACTCTTCCATTTTTTGTGCCCACTCAATCGCATCGATGCCTGTGGGTTTGCGACCACCGTGGGTGAAGATTTCCCAGCGATCGTCTTCATCAGGGGTGGAGACTTTTTTCGCATCAATGGCGATGACAATACATTGGGAGCCAAAAGCGTCGCAGGCTTCTTGCACAAAACCTGGGTTGAAGATGGCTGCAGAGTTGATGGCGACCTTGTCTGCGCCTGCATTAAGCATGGTGCGAATGTCATCGACCGAGCGAATACCGCCGCCAACGGTGAGAGGGATGAAGACTTGGCTGGCGACCTCTTCGACCACATGCACCATGGTGCCACGGTTATCGGAGGTGGCGGTGATATCGAGGAAGGTGATTTCATCTGCCCCTTGCTGGTCATAGCGTTTGGCGACTTCGACGGGATCACCCGCATCTCGAATATCGACAAACTGCACGCCCTTGACGACACGGCCGTTGTCCACATCCAAGCAGGGAATAATGCGTTTGGCGAGGCTCATGCTGTCTGCTCCGCTGAAAGCTTATCGGCGAGTGCTTGGGCTTCGGCAAAGTCAAGGGTGCCTTCATAGATGGCACGGCCTGTGATGGCGCCTGTGACACCGTCTTTTTCTATGGTAGCCAAAGCTTTAATGTCATCAAGATTGGTGATGCCGCCTGAGGCGATAATGGACACATTGACCGCTTGGGCGAGGGCTTGAGTGGCTTCGATATTGACCCCTTGCATCATGCCGTCTCGACCTATGTCGGTGTAGATGATGGCTTCAATGCCGTCGTCTTCAAAGCGTTTGGCAAGGTCTTCGACACGGTGTTCGGTGACTTCTGCCCAGCCGTTGATAGCGACAAAGCCATCTTTGGCATCAAGTCCTACCATGATGTGGCCTGGGAAGGCATCACACGCTTGTTTAACGAATTCTGGGTTGTGAACAGCTTTGGTGCCAATGATGCAGTAGGAGACACCTGCCTCTAAGTAGGCTTGGATGGTGTCTAGGTCTCGAATCCCGCCGCCAATCTGAATGGGCAGGTCAGGATAGGCTTGGTGGACTTGATGCACCGCTTCGGCATTCATTGGTTTGCCTTCAAAGGCCCCATTGAGATCCACCATGTGTAGGCGACGCGCGCCTTGGTCAACCCAGCGTTTAGCCATGGCAACAATGTCGCCTGAAAAGACAGTGGCATCTTCCATAACGCCTTGGCGAAGACGGACGCATTCGCCGTCTTTTAAATCAATTGCAGGAATGAGTAGCATCTATTGTCCGTTCCATTGTATAAAGTTGGTGAAAAGTTGAAGCCCCACTTCGGCACTTTTTTCTGGATGTGCTTGGATCGCAAAGAGGTTGTCTTGGGCGACGGCAGAGGTAAAGGAGGTGCCGTGAGTGGTTTGTCCGCTAATAATGTCGCTGTGTTTAGGCTGAACATAGTAGCTGTGGACAAAGTAGAAGCGGCTGTCTTGTGGGATTTTATGCCAAAGCGGGTGGTCTTGGGTTTGGTGAACTTGGTTCCATCCCATATGGGGGATTTTTAGGCTGGGGTCTTCCAACTGAAATTGGGTCACGGTGCCTGGCAGAATATTGAGACAGTCCACCCCTTCATTTTCTTCGCTGTGGCTAAAGAGTACTTGTAACCCCATGCAGATACCGAGGAAAGGTTTTTCTTGCGCGGCTTGTTGGACAGCGTGTTCGAGCCCTGTGTCGATTAGGGCTTGCATACAGGCTTTGGCAGCGCCTTGTCCAGGAAAAATGATGGCATCGGCATTGTGAACGACTTGTGGGTCTTGGGTGACGGTAACTTCGGCAAGGTCTCCAGCAACATGTTCCGCCGCTTTGGCGACAGAGCGTAAGTTGCCCATGCCGTAATCGACCACCGCAATCTGTTTACGGCTGGACATTATAAGGCTCCTTTCGTTGAAGGGAGCTGGTCACCCATGCGCTCATCAGGGGTGAGTGCCATGCGTAGCGCCCGTCCAAAAGCTTTGAAGATAGTTTCCGCTTGGTGATGGGCATTGTGTCCTTTGAGATTGTCGATGTGTAGTGTCGCTTGGGCGTGATTGACAAAGCCTTGGAAAAACTCATAAACCAGCTCGGTATCAAACCGACCAATACTGGCTCGGGTAAAGTCAGCAGAGAAGGAGAGGCCAGGTCGACCTGAGAGATCAATGACGACGCGAGAAAGGGCTTCATCCAGTGGCACATAGGCGTGACCGTAGCGAGTAATGCCTTTTTTATCACCCACCGCCTCCTTTAAAGCTTGCCCCAGTGCAATGCCGACATCTTCAACAGTGTGGTGATCATCTATATGGGTATCACCATTGGCCTGAATATCCAAATCAATCATGCCGTGTCGGGCAATTTGATCCAGCATGTGTTCAAAGAAAGGGACACCGGTTTTGAGGTTGGCTTGGCCAGTGCCATCTAAATTGATGTGGATTTTGATTTGGGTTTCGAGCGTATTGCGTTTGACCGAGGCTGTGCGCATGAAGTGTTTCCATGATTAAGTAAAGTAGCCTAATAGTATAAAAGAACTGATGGTCGTTGTCCAAAACGGTATGTGCGGAAGGGAAATATAAAAACATTAGCAAACTCTTATAAGAAAAGATTATTGGCATGATAAAAAAATACTTGGGTTAAATCATAGATAGTTACTGCAAGTTTTGAGATAATTCGCTAGATTCGATTTGGTTTGAGTATCGCTTTGTCTGGCCGAATCGGAAAGTATTTGCTTAATAATTGATTTAGGTCAAGTTTAAAGGGGCTCCATCTTTCCTTCACACTTTGACTTGAATTATAATCTTGGGCGAAACGACCGTATCGCAGGCACTGATTGGTGTTTGCGTCAACAGGCAAGCGATACACTTTGTTTAAATTAAAGGGGGATCCAATAATGGATGCAACAACTAAACCACAATATGATAATGGCGTGGTGCAGTACCTATCTGTCGGTGCTGTCGTATTTTTGGTGCTAGGGACCATTTTCGGTACCTATGCGGCCTTTGAGCTGGCTTATCCAGCGTTGAATCTGGATATTCCAGAGATTACCTTTGCAAGATTGCGTGTTATGCATACCAATACCGTTATTTATGCATTTGGTGGAATGACTTTGATGGCAACGGCCTTCTATTCTGTTCAGCGAACCAATGGGGTTCGTTTGTGGAGTAATGGTTTGGCTTGGGTTACAGCTATCCTGTTTACCATCGGTCTTTTGGCAGTGGTACTAACCATCTCTCTAGGGATGACAACAGGTAAAGAGTATCACGAGCAAGAGTGGCCTTTAGCGATTGCGGTAGCGATTGTTTGGACACTTTACACAGTGAACTTTGTCATGACGATTGCGTCTCGTAATAAAGAGAAGGTGCCTAATGTTTATGTTTCAAACTGGTTCTTCTTGGGAATGATGGTTGCTGTTACTTATCTATATGTAGTTAACGGTTTGGCATTGCCAGTTTCATTGTTCCGTTCATACTCACTGTTCTCTGGTGTACAGGATGCGATGATTCAGTGGTGGTGGGGTCACAATGCGGTAGGTTTCTTCTTGACCGCTGGCTTCTTGGGAATTATGTATTACTTCGTGCCTAAGCAAGCGCAACGCCCAATCTACTCATACCGTCTATCCGTTATCCACTTCTGGGCATTGATGTTTGGTTATGTATGGTTAGGGGCTCACCACTTGCAATATACGGCATTGCCTGATTGGACAGGTTCCTTGGGTGCGGTGATTTCGTTATCTATGATTATTCCTTCATGGGGTGGGGCATTGAATGGTATGTTGACTCTGTCAGGTGCTTGGGATAGATTGCGTACAGATTACATCTTGCGTTTCTTAATTATCTCTCTGGCCTTCTATGCGATGTCAACTTTTGAAGGGCCTGTAATGTCTGCAAAAACAGTGAACGCATTGTCTCACTACACTGACTGGACAATCGGACATGTACACTCTGGTGCTTTAGGTTGGGTAGCGATGGTGTCTATTGGTGCGCTTTATCATATGGTGATGAAGTTGTGGAAGACGGAAATGTACTCTATGAAGTTGATCAACTTCCACTTCTGGTTAGCCACTATTGGTACCGTGTTCTACATTGTTGCGATGTGGGTGTCAGGGATTATGCAAGGCTTGATGTGGCGTGCTTATGATGAGTATGGTGTATTGGCTTATAGCTTTGCAGAATCAGTTGCTGCGATGCATCCTTACTATGTGATGCGTGCGGTGGGTGGTCTGTTGTTTACATTGGGTGCGGTTATCATGCTATACAATGTAGTCATGACGATTCGTATGGCAAACGCTAAGCAAACGGCTACTGCAGGTGCAGCTGCTGCCGCATAATGTTTCTAAGCTGGCAGAGCATCGCCTCTGTCCAGCCAGTAATCAATGAGTTGAGGAGCAAAAACTCATGGCTAATGAAAAACCAAAAAATTTACAAGATCGCATTGAGCGAAATATCTTTGCCCTGTTTGTTGCAACGGCTTTTGTCGTTTCGATTGCTGGGATTGTAGAAATCGTGCCTCTGTTCTACCTCAAAAGTGCGGTAGATTACACAGAGAAGGTCGATAAGTACGGGAATGTTAAAAATGATAAGTTCCCAGAATTGGTTTGGTCGCGTACTTTTAAGAAAGAAAACGGTAAAATCGTTTCTGACAAAAAGCTTTATGAGATCAAAAATGGTAAGGTCGTAATGCCTGACTGGAAGCCTGGTGATGGGGTGCGTCCTTATACACCACTTGAGTTGGCGGGTCGTGATATTTATCTTCGTGAAGGGTGTTATATCTGTCACTCTCAAATGATTCGTCCTTTCCGTGATGAGCGTGAACGATATGGTCACTTCTCTTTGGCAACTGAGTCTATGTATGATCATCCTATGCAATGGGGTTCCAAAAGAACTGGACCTGATTTGGCGCGTGTTGGTGGCAAGTATTCAGATGAATGGCATGTGATGCACTTGATGCGTCCACAAGATGTGGTACCAGAGTCTGTTATGCCTGCTTATCCTTGGTTGGCTAAGAATAGCATCGAGAAGAGTTTCTTCGGTACTAAACGCGATATGAAAAAGCGTTTAGAGGTCATGCGTACTTTAGGTGTGCCTTATACCGATGATGAGATTGCACATGCGGATGAAGCCATTAAGGGTAAAACTGAAATGGATGCTTTGGTAGCCTACCTACAAGTTTTAGGAACCATGGTTAAACTAGACGATTCCAAGTCCTACCGTGAGTAAGCTTGAATCCTATTTCAGTACTAACTGGTCAGCGATGACTGGCCAAGATTGGGCTGGATTGATCATAACAATTATCGTATTTTTCGGCATGCTCATTGCCTTTGCTCGGGTGCTAAACCCTAAGCGTAAAAAAGAGCTTGAGCAAGAAAAATATCGAATTTTAAAAGACGACGATTAAGTATTCTGAGGAGAATGACTATGGCACATCATAACCCATGGCCTAATGAAGGGAACACTGGGCATATCTGGGACGAAGATATTCGTGAACTAGATAACCCCCCGCCACTTTGGTGGATGTTGGCATTCTATGCTAGTTTTATTATGATTATTTTTTACGCACTTTATTATCCAACGATTCCTTTGGCTAATGGTTATACCAAAGGGCTTGCTGGATGGACAGCTGTAAAAGAATATCATGAAGATTATCAAAAGCTAAAAGATTGGCGTAAGGCTAAATTTGCGGATAAAGAAGAGAAGTTAGGCTCACTCTCTGCAGCACAAATTTTGCAAGATCCTGATCTGAAGGCTTACTCCATTGCAACTTCTAAAATGTTGTTTGGAGATTATTGTGCGGCTTGTCACGGTGTAGGTGGTCAAGGTAACCCTAACTTCCCTGTTTTGGCTGATGATGATTGGCTTTGGGGTGGAAAGATTCAGCAGATTCAAGCCAGTATCACCAATGGTCGTGTAGGTAATATGCCTGCTCGCGGCATGATGGGTAACTTGACTGATGAAGATATTCAGAATGTTGCTGACTATGCGCTTGCACTTTCTGAAGGTAAGGGCGATGATCCTCAATATGCAAAAGGTAAAGCCGTTTTTGCAAAAGGAATGTGTTTGGCTTGTCATGGTCCTAAAGGAAAACCTTTGGCACCAGCAGGGGCAGCGAACTTGACGGATCAGATTTGGCGTTTTGCACCAAACATGAATCCAACCAAAGAAGATATGCGCAAGTCTTATATCCATACCATTACTTATGGTGTGAATGTGAAGAAGAATGGAGAGTATCTTCCTGGAACGCGTCGTGCACAGATGCCAACATTCAAACATCGTCTACCTAATGCAGATGTTAATATTAAACGCTTAGCGGTTTATGTTCATGAATTAGGCGGTGGTCAGTAGGTTTAGACAGAAAGGAAGCTTAGGCTTCCTTTTTCTTATAGTCAAAACATGAGGAGGTCATCATGAATGATTTAAATAATGACTGGGTGCTTTATGGCACAATTTTTGCTGTTGTTTTCAGTATTGTCGCACTGTTAGGGTTTGCTTGGAAAGCTTTCAGAGGGATGGAAGGCTTAGAGAAAGATGAAACTCAGCAGTAATAATATTGTAAATTTATTTTAAAAAGGGGCTGAAGCCCCTTTTTTTTGTAGTAATCAATATTGTTGATAGCCTGGGTTGGCTCTACCGATTATAATATGCGCAGTATTTAAAAAATTCTGTTATATAGGAAGTGCTGAATAAATCTCTTCCATAGAACAAGATGATATTGGTCAAGGATAAAAAATGAGTGAACAAGAGAAGAAAACGGTTTATAACCGGGATGCAGGCACAGGCTCACTGTTAGAGGAGTTTGAAATCTCAAATAAGAACTTAGAGTCTATAGGTGTTGAGCTTTTAGAAGTGCATACGCAGGGAACGGTTCATGCTAAGCGTATTCCCGGTCGTTTTCGTACTTTGAAGTGGTTGGGTGCTTCTCTGTATTTGATTTTCTTTTTAGCGGTTTATTTCCGTTGGGATGGGCATCAAGCCATTCTATTTGATCTACCTAATCGTCAATTCCATATCTTTGGGCTGACTATATTGCCACAGGATATTTGGGTACTGGCCATGATTCTGCTGTTCTTTGCCTTAGCGTTAGCGGCGGTGACTGCGGTAGCTGGACGACTTTGGTGTGGTTACCTCTGTTTCCATACAGTTTGGACGGATGTCTTTACATATATTGAAGATAAGTTAGTAGGAGGTCCAAATAAGCTGAAAAAGGTTGATGAGATGCCAATGGGCTGGGCAAAAATTAAACAGAAACTACCCATTTGGTTGTTCTGGCTCAGTATTTCCTTCCTAACTGCCATTACCTTCGTCGGTTATTTTGATGACATACTCAGTTTGTGGGCGCGTTTATTTACTTTTGATTGGACAGCAACAGAAACGACTGCCATTTTAAGTTTAACTGTGGCGACATTCTTCTTTGCAGGGTTCTTGCGTGAACAAGTCTGTATCGGTTTCTGTCCTTATGCCCGTATTCAGGGAGCGATGATTGATATTGAGACGATTGTACCAACCTATGATCGGGATCGAGGAGAACCCCGTGGCCGGATGCGTCGTCCTAAGCCAGGTGAAGAGCCACCTAAGTTGGGAGATTGTATCGACTGTAACTTGTGTGTAGCAGTCTGTCCAACAGGGGTGGATATTCGTAAAGGTCAGCAGTTTGGTTGTATCACTTGTGGGCTGTGTATCGATGCCTGTGATTCGGTGATGGAGAAAATCAAAAAACCAAAAGGATTGATTCGTTATGCCTCTTTAGCTGAGTTGGGCGGCAAAAAACCTCATCCTTTATGGAAGCGGCCTCGGGTGATTGTTTATACCTCAATTATGACCTTAGCAGCTGCGGCCATGTTGTATGGTTTATCGACTATGTCACCGATTGATGTGAAGGTCTTGCATGAAAGAGCTCCATTATATGTACAGTTAAGTACGGGTCATATCCAAAATAAATATATTGTGAAGATTGTGAATAAGTATTCACAGCCCATGCAGGCGCATATTGATGTGAAAGGACCCAAAGGCACCATTGCAATTGCCGATCAGGATATTTCGATTCTGCCCGGTAATGTAGGGAGTTCAACCCTGTTGGTTAGGGTGCCTAAGAAGAATATGACAGATTCAGAGGTTCCGATTAAGATAATTGTGCAGGATAAGTTACACCCTCAGATCAAAGCAGAATATGAGAGTGTGTTTATCGGTCCTAGAATGCGCTAAAAATTATTGTGATTTAATCAGCGCTTCCTAAATTAGCGCCAGTTGCGTCGCCCTTTAAACCTTGCTCAAGAGTTTAAAGGGCGTTTTTCGTTTATAATATGCGCTGGTGCGAGATGTGTGTACAGCTAAATTTGCAAAAGGATGAAGAATGGCAAAGCAAAAAATCGATACAAGAGATTGGAGTGTGGCATGGAAAAACCCTTTTGTTGTGGGGTGGTTTGTCTTGTTGGTCATTGTTTTGTCGGTAAACTTTTTTATGGTGAGTGAAGCGATAGTGACCTTCCCTGGTCTAACGATTGAAGACTATTATGAGAAGGGGAAGGATATGGGTAAGATTATCGCCCAACGCGAAAAAATGAAGCGAATGGCTTGGCAGATTGATATCAATTTGCCTGTGTTGACTCAGAATGTGCCACAGCATTATACGATTTTAGTGAAGGATAAAACGGGTAAGGCTTTTAATGTGGATTCAGCCGTGCTGTATTATTATCGACCCTCTAATAAAAAATATGATGGACAAAGTGTACTCAAGTCGACGGGGAAAGTGGGGGAGTATGAGGGCGATATTGAGTTGCCTTTGAAAGGGAAATATGACTTTGTCTTGGAGCTTAAACGGGGCAAGGATCTTTTCCAAGTCGGTCGGACGATGATGGTTAAAGAGAATCCTCGTTCGCCTGTCCAACCTTCGTTGTAATCTTCATGGAGACTTCATTAGAAAATAGCTGTTTTCACTGCGGACAGCCGTTGCCTGAAGAACGCTCAGAAGTTGTTCTTCGTCAAATTAAAAATGAGTCTCGAGCTTTCTGTTGTCATGGCTGTGCAGGCGTGTGCGAGTCGATTTATGAGGTGGGCATGGAGGCCTTTTATCGTCGTACGCCAGAAGGTGAGTTGTTGTCACCTCCGCCTCCTCCCACACCTGATGTGGAGTTTCTGGACTATGATGAAGTTCAGTCTCAATATACCCGTACCGATTCTGATTCCCGAGAAATCACACTGGTTTCTGAGGCCATTCATTGTGCAGCTTGCATTTGGTTGATTGAGCACACTTTAGCTAAAATTGATGGCGTTTTGTTTGCCAAGGTCAACTTTACCAATAAGCAGATCAAAGTCCGTTGGGATAACCGCAAGGTTTCACTTTCTACCATTGTTAAAGCCTTAAATAAAATCGGCTATGATGCGACACCTTACGATGCCTCGGAATCGGAGGCGGCATTCCGTAAAGCCAATCGAGATCTGCTTTATCGGCTAGGCTTCGCAGGCTTTGCGATGATGAATGTGATGTGGTTTTCGGTTGCCCTTTATGCAGGGGCAGATGAAGACCAACAGTTTCGCCCTTATTTTCACTGGTTAGAATTGATTATCGCTACGATTACGCTAGCTTATTCCGGAAAACCCTTTTTACAAGGTGCTTGGCGTTCGCTAAAAGCGCGGCAAGTCAGTATGGATGTGTCCATTTCACTGGGGATTTTGACAACCTATTTTTATTCGTCTGTTGTCACAGTCGTCCCTCATTTTCCGGGTAATGTCTATTTTGATACGCTGATTGATTTTATGTTTTTTTTATTGATTGGTCGTTATGTTGAGGCGATTTCTAAAAATAAAGCGATTGATGCGACAAAACGATTGGCTGATTTACAACCTAAAGTGGCGAGAAAAATTAAACGCGAGGCTGTGGAAGAGCAAATTGAGATCACACCAGTTCGTCGGTTGAAAAAAGACGATTGGGTGCAGATTCTGCCAGGAGATAAAATCCCCGTTGATGGAGAGGTGCTTAAGGGGAGCTCGATGGTGAATGAATCAATGCTGAGCGGGGAGTCCAAAGAGGTGAGTAAGACCATCGGCGATAAAGTATCGGCGGGGACGATTAACTTAGATGGTGAACTGGTTGTTAAGGTCGAGGCAATTTTACAAGAGACCGCACTGGGACGCATTGTACACTTGGTGGAAGAGGCACAAGGCTCCAAAGCACCGATTCAATGCACAGCAGAAAAAATTATGCCATGGTTTGTGTCGGTGACCATTAGTTTGGCGGTGTTGAGTTTTGCCTATTGGTGGTTGAATGCCAATTTTGAGACAGCCATGATAGCGGCAACTTCCGTGTTGATTATCACCTGTCCCTGTGCTTTTGGTCTGGCGACACCGATGGCAACGGCGGTGGCTACGGGCGTATCGGCTCGATTTGGGATTTTGATTAAAAACAGTGCCGTGCTGGAAATCCTCAATGATGTGAATCACTTTGTCTTCGATAAAACGGGCACCCTGACAAAAGGGCAGATGAAAGTGGTGGATGAGGTTTTTGTGGATAAGTCTGGGGAAGACTTGGATAAAATTCTACTGGATGTGGGGCATATTGAGTCTCGGAGTGAACATAGTCTTGGAAGAGCCGTTTTTGAATCCTTAAAAGAGCGCTACCCTGAATTAAAGTCAAGGTTGAGTGAACTTGAACTGTTTTTGGTTCACCCTGGTAAAGGGGTAGAAGGCAAAGTGCGAGGTCATCACTATCTGATCGGGACGGCCAACTGGATTAAAGGTTATCAAGTTGATATTCCTGAAGCGCTGCTTGAGGCGCAAGAAGCACAAGGTCAACAAGGACGAACGGCAGTTTGGATTGCACAAAATGGGGTGGTGATTGGGATTTTGTTTATGGAAGATGAGCTGCGAGAAGATGCGCAAGAACTGATTTATCGCATCAAGCAGCGAGGTTGTCGGGTCACACTGCTTAGCGGTGACCGTGAAGTGGTCGCCAAAGCGGTGGCTGAGAAGCTCGGTGGCATGGAGGTGATTGCTGAAGTGCTGCCTGAAGATAAGCATGCGGTGATTGCTAATTTCCAAAAGCAGGGAGAGCAGGTGGCGATGACAGGGGATGGCATAAACGATGCGCCTGCTTTGGTTCGAGCAGATGTGGGCTTTGCTTTGGGGTCTGGTACTGATGTTTCCATGGACAGTGCAGATGTGGTCTTGTTGAATAATGAGCTTTTGGCGGTGGATACCACTGTGGGACTCTCGCAACGCACGATTAAAACGATTAAACAGAATATTGCAAGTTCGATTGTGTATAACTTGATTATGGTGCCTTTGGCGATGTCAGCGACTTTAACCCCATTGATCGCAGCGATCACCATGCCTTTAAGTAGTTTGGTGGTGATTGGTAATGCGGCAAGAATTCGTACCTATTACAGTGATAGAGCCATTGCCAAACGCAATCGTCAATATTGGAAAAACTAGAATAGGAGAGATAAATGGATGTTGTATATGGTTTGATTCCCTTGATGCTATTTATTGGTTTTATGGCCGTGGTGGTGTTTATCTGGATGGCGAAAAAAGGCCAGTTTGATGATCTGGATGGCGCTGCCCATTCGATTTTCCTGATTGATGAAGACACTCCTGAATCGAATAGCCATCCACATACAGAATCCAAGCAATCTAAGCAGCCGCCAGCTCAAGAAGCTAAAGAGAAATCGCAAGAAAAATAACGAATTTTGCTAAAATCCCCAGTCCTGAAGTACAAAATGTTTATCGGGGCTGGGGATTTTGGCGTTTTTGGGACGAGCTGAATGGGGTTGTTATCGTTGCTTGCTATTCTGAATGTTCTGAATGGGGATGGGTTTGCCGATGCCCCAGCCTTGGGCATAGTCCACCTTTAACTTGCTGAGCATGGCAAGGATATCGTCATTTTCTACAAACTCTGCAATCACTTTAAGTCCCGTTGCATGGGCGATTTCGGTGATGCCTTTTACAAAAGCTTGATGTTCTGGATTGGAAAGCAGGTCTTTAATGAAGCTTCCATCAATTTTTAGGGTGTCAAAATGTAGTTCTGTTAAGTAGCGGAAAGAGGTGAAGCCGACACCAAAGTCATCGAGTGACAGTCCAATTCCTGCTGCTTTCAACTGTTGAAGATTGTGTTTAACCTGACCTAGGTTATCAACATAGGCGGTTTCCGTCAGCTCAATGGTGAGCTGGTGATGTGGCACCTGGTGTTTTTGGAGCAGTTTTAAAACGGTTTTTGCCATTTTAGGGTGTTGCAGACTGGGAGCAGAAAGGTTGACGGCGAACTGGGTCTCGGTAGGAGAGGCTTTGAGTGCGATTAAGGCGTGTTCTAGCACCCAGCGATCAATGTCGTAAATGATTCCATGGTGCTCTGCAACGGGAATAAAGTGGTCTGGATAGATGGGATTGCCTGCTTCATCATTGAGACGAAGGAGGACTTCATAATGATGGATTTTCCCTGTTTCTATATCAGCAATGGGTTGAATCACTTGGTGGAAAGCATCCGTTCTTGTCAGGGCTTTTCTGATCCAGTTCACTAGCTCCAATTCCTGCTTCTGTTTTTCAGTATCGTCATCTAGTGCGGGGTTAAAAATATGCCAGTGTTGTGTGCTGTCTTCGTGTTTGGCTTTATACATGGCGATATCTGCCCAATGTAGGAGTTTATTGGGTTGATAAGTATGCGGTGGTCGAAGGATAACGGTACCCATGCTGGCATGATAGTGGACGGATTCTTGGTGTTCTGTGATGAGGGTGCCTTCAAGGTGCTGGCTGAACTCAGAGAGGTATTGGGTGAGGGTGTCGTCAGGGATGGATTGGTTGATAATGAGGGTAAATTCGTCGCCTGCTAGGCGGAAATGTTGCATTGGCACTGGCGTGTTGAGGATTTGGAGTTTTGTTGCAAAATCTTTGAGGACGGCATCGCCTACTTTGTGACCATAGACATCATTAATTTGTTTAAAGCGATTGAGGTTTAAAAAGATTAGCACGCCTTGTTGGGATTGGACAAGTTTGTTGAGTGATCGATAGAAGCTGCGGCGATTGGGCAAGCCTGTTAGGGTGTCATGATAGGCGAGCCACTCAAGTTGGTTGTGGACTTGCCCCATTTGCTTGAGGATTTTGCGAGATTGTCTGAGCAGGTTGTGAAGTTCGTCTTGTAAAAGAGGGGGGTGGTTGAATTTCAGATGATCAATGGCGGCTTTAAATTGGTTTTTGGCGGCAAGGGAGAGTGCTGACTCAAGTTGATGGAGGAGTTTGATACGGTTATGAATAAAGAAAAGTAAAATGAGTGCGATGATGAACCAGTTGATGAATACTTGAAGGTTGCTTTGAGACTTGAGCTTTTCCCAGTTGGTGAGTTCTGGGGTGATATTTTGTACTGCCCAGAGGTGGAGGTTGGAGGCATGTGATAGGGGAAGCTCAAGAGGGAGAGTCAACCATTTTTGCTGCTGAATCGATTCAATATGGGGGGTGGAAGTGAAGGTGAAGTGGGTTTGAGAGGGCTGGGTATAGAGTAGGGGTTGATTGTCGTTCGCTAGGGTGAGTAGAATTCGTTGTCGATTATTCTCCAGCAGCTGATGGAGGGTTTGAAACCATAGGCTGGCTTGTTGCACGATAAATAGGTTAAGGGGCTTACCATTGGTTGTGTAGGTGTGGAGATTAAATAGCAGAAAGCAGTTTTTTTGCGTACAACTCAGTTGAGGGGAGCTTTTAGGCGGTGTGGTGGGTAAGTTGAGTGAGGTTTGGTTGTCATCATGATAGAGAAGGCGGCGTTGGTTTGATTCTATTTGGTAAAGAGCAACAATTCCTTTATTGATAAATTGTGCCTCCATTTCTGCTTTGACCTCTGAAGAGGGTGTCTCTGTTTGATAGAGCGGAAGCAGGGCGGCAAAATCTTCTATGTTGGCTTGTAGTTCATTGAGCGTATTATTGACTAATCGTTGAAAGTTTTGGGTTTGGGAGGCAATCAGGTGGTTTTGGTAGTTGGTGAAGATGCGTTGGTACTGCCAGTGCCAACCGAAAGAGGCCATCATGAGGACGAGCGTGATGAGGAAGAGGGCTTTCCAGCGAAGGGAGAGATTGCGTTGTTTGGTCATAATGCTTGACACCTTTTCAGCACCATAAGAGGCGGTTGAACAAGCGAGGCAGGGAGATAGCCAATCGCACTGGGGGTGTTGAGCAATTGGGTTTGCATCTGTTTCCAGTCATTGACGATATTGGGGGTGCGGCCTTCCCCTGTAAAGAGGCTGCGTTGCCATCGACGCGCAAGGAATCGAGGATTCCAGTGAAGGCATTGACTGACAAACTGCTCATAAGCTTGTGTACTGGGGTCAAGAGTGAAGAGGGTGAGTGCGTCTCCTTGTTGATCAGTGGTCTGACGCATTAAAAAGAGGTTAAGATAGGTTCTGGGAGTATTGTTCAGTTGTACAGGGGGGTGAGCGACTAAGGCAAGTCCCTCCGCTTCAGCAGCAGCGATAATTGGGCTGAATAGAAGACTGACTCCACAAATGATGCCCAGTAGCATCGCTTGAAGGGTGGAATACGGTTTTGTATTCATCATGTTCGATTAGAAATGCATCTCAAACTGTCCCAGTGCGACAGTTTCTTGTTTGTGTTGGAGTGAGTCAAAAAATTGGTCAAGCTCTACACCGATAAAGTAGTGTTTGTGGAAACGATAGCGCGCATAGCCGATCCAACCGGTAGATTCACTATTTTGTGTCCCGTAATGATTCACTTCATAACGAAGGGTTGTTGACCATTGCGAGGTGGGTTGCCATAAAAGAGAGAGATACCAAGTTGGCTTTTGGCTGGAAGATCCAGTTGGAATGGCTTTATCGATATGTGGCTGCATCCATTCACCGCTGACTTGCCACTGTTGCCACTGGTATCGTGCCATAAGGACTTGAATGTCTATCGGCGTATTGTATGGCATTGTGATATTTCTAATACCCAAGCCTGTCACGAATACTTGAGCCGAAACGGTATTTTTAGTGTCGAGTTGTATATAGTTTGCACCTAATAGAAGTCCAGGTAGTTGGGCAGGCTCCCAAGTGACTTTGATGCCTGTTAGACTACTTTTATTTACTTCGAGTGACAGATGGGTGTGTAGTTGTATTTGAGCCCCTTCGCTTTGAGTGATTCCTCCGGTAAATAGCGTTCCTGTCAGTAGGTTGCCCGCGTTATCACTCCATTCTGCTTGAAGTCGAGCGCCATCAATACTATTCACTACCTGTACCAGACTACCTATATAGAGACGAGAAAAACGAGTGGTTTCTCTTAAAAGAGGGGCATCTTGGGCGCTGTTGAGACCAATGAGAGTGTTTTTTAGCCGCCCCAAACCGAGAGTTATCCCTCCCCAGTTGGCGGTATAAAGTGTTTGGTTTAGAGAGAGGATATTGATGTTGAGGTTTTGTGATTGAGGGCTTTTAGAGTGATAGTGCAGGTCTGCGATTAAACGGGTGGTGGGGCGGGCTTGCCAGTTTAAATTGAGACCTGCTTCGGTATAGTCTCCAATGAGGGTAGCATGTTGTTTGAGGTTGGGGTTGTCCACTTGAGACTGGGCGATGCGTTGGAGATAGCCATGCAGTTGGGCATGACCTTGTTGATCAAGTGAATAGGCGTGTGCAGAGAGGGAAAAGGAGAGTAAGCTGGAAAGAATAAGCAGTTTTTTCATGGCTAATAAAACTAAGGTTTTTGTGAAAAGAGTGGTGAGAATTGTAAGGCTTCGGGACCTTCTGGATCAAATATGAGTTCAAGTGCGTGTTGAGGATACCACCAGCGTTCAATTTTTGTTTCTGGCTCTTTGATCACTTGTGCGGGTTTGCCAAAGCGTTTTTCAATGGCGCGATAGGTGAGATTTTTTTTGGGAATCAGGGTCACGGCTGCAACATGAAATTTCAGCACTTTGGGAATATCTGTTCCCGAGAGTTTGACCTGTCTTTGTCCTGTTTGGGTGACAGTGGTTTCAATCCCTCGGTCATAGAGTTGATTTAGTGTCTTATCATCCGCTTGAAGAATGACGGCTAAAGCAGCTTTAATGCTATCAATATAGATCACGGGGAAATAGGCTTCTAAGCTTTTGTCGCTCTCATCTTTATTAGAAAAAAGACGAATCTCAACATCTTTGCCATATAGTTTCATTACCTGCTCAAGCGTATCCTCTGGAATATGAATCCCCAAGGCTTGCACCTTGCCATTTGGAAGCGCTTGAGCATGCCAAGGGAGTTGCTTAGGGTCAATCTCTTTTCTGTTTGGGGAGAAGGTGAGCATAATGGACATCAATCCAAACCCCATGACAAGTGTCCAAAAAAGTGGGGAGCGGTTTTTGATAAAGCTTTTCACTTAATGTGTATCCTGATTTTGGGTGTTGGGGGTTTCTTCCTCTTTTTCATCATGATACTCACCAATTTCTTCATTGGCGTTGGCATCGCGAGGAATCAATTTTTCAATGCTGGGATCAATAATCCCTTTTCCCGCATCGAAAACAGAAATCCCTGTTTGCATAAAGGTAATCAGAACGGCAACAAAAACGACGGTGGCGGCAAAGCGGACGGCGATGATTTCTCCAATATTGGTTTGGGAGTTGTCCATGGAGAAGTCATTCATGGTCATGCCGCCTGGGAAGAGTTTGTTGATTATCAGATAGCCAACAATAATCAATCCTGCCACAGCGTAGCTATATAGCAATACTTTGCACCGTTTCCAAGCAAGCTTCCAATGAGCAGCGACAAACCAGCTTTCTGTTTGTGCGACTTTTTTGCCACGGAAGTAGGTGTAGGCAATAATGAGCGAGGAGATGAATGGGGTAATGAGTAATTCTGACGAACCATTTCCAATCTCCAAAACAATCATGGGGATAAAGAGGTGAACTATGATAATGTTGAGATTGAAAATATGATGGGGAATTTTGGCTGCATAGGCCTCGTGTTCATTGATTTTGTATTGCATGATGACACTCCTGTTTGAATAATCTTGTCATTATATCAAGATGTGCTTTGTCTATCAGAAGCGTTGTTGAATTTCTTGGGCAGACATCGCTTTGCCATAGCGGTAACCTTGGAGAATATCGACGCCTTGTTGGCGTAGGAATGCCGCTTGTTCCGCTGTTTCAATGCCTTCGGCGATGATTTTGAGGTTGAGGTTTTTGCCTAATTGAATAATCGCTTTACATAGCGTTTTACCCGTGTCGGTATGCAGGTTTTTGACAAATGCTTGATCGATTTTTAGAGTGTCAATGGGAAAGGTTTGAAGGTAGGAAAGCGAGGAGTAACCTGTTCCAAAATCATCGATTGCCAAAGAAAGGTTGAGCGATTTGAGCTGTTGGAGCAAGGTTTGGCTCTTTTCAACATCCTGCATGGCGGTGGTTTCGGTGATCTCAAAATCCAGTAAGGGGGCGACTTGATCAAAGTGGGGTTGTTGTTGGATGGATTGAATTAGGTGTGGGTCGTTAAATTGGCGAGGAGAGAGGTTAATGCCAATATGAAGGGGGTGATCTTGATGTTGCCACTCGACCGCTTGGGCGATTGCTCTTTGGATAATATAACGCCCAAGTTGTAAAATGAGCCCACTGCTTTCGGCGATGGGAATAAAGTGTTCAGGAGAGATGGCTCCGAGTGAGGGGTGTTGCCAGCGAATCAAAGCTTCGACACCATAGAGGGTTTCATCTTGGGCAAAGACTTGAGGTTGAAATAGGAGTTGGATTTGGTTTTTTTCAAGCGCTTGTTGCAGTTCAATTTCTAACTCAAGGGCTTGATGAGCGGTGCTGTTGAGTTGTGTTTCGTAG
>Ga0256829_1001237_pt1 | contig 21602 bp, 15 predicted proteins | sample 131447metaG_FD_185979 | JGI IMG/M metagenome (GOLD analysis project Ga0256829, IMG submission 185979) | Hydrothermal vent microbial communities from Lau Basin, Pacific Ocean - 131-447 | ecosystem: Environmental > Aquatic > Marine > Hydrothermal vents | place: Pacific Ocean: Lau Basin | collected...
CCCGTGCAGAGAAATAGAATCTTTTTTTGCATGTATGGCCCCTTGTGAAGAAGATTTCTGAGTCGTGCAGGCTACTGTTTTGTTACAGTGGAGTCCGAATTATTGCCGATAATATCATCAGCTTGTAAGCATGCAGTTCTGTTTGCTCATGGTTTCTTAATGATGACACAGGCATGCTTCGCATCCGGTAATTTCCGCAGGTATGGACTATGACAAATAAACAGACAGACAAACAGACAGATAAACAGACAGACAAACAGACAGCAAGCGCAGCATCAAACGAACAATCACAACCCACATTCGCTGAACTGAATTTGCTGCCCGAGTTGCTTCAAGCCGTACAGGACGCGGGTTATGAAACGCCGTCCCCGATTCAGGCGCAGACGATTCCGTTACTGCTTGAAGGCAGAGACGTGCTCGGTCAGGCTCAGACCGGCACCGGTAAGACAGCGGCTTTTGCATTGCCACTGCTCTCGCGTATTGATTTAAGTCAAAAAAAGCCGCAGGTGATGGTGTTGGCACCCACCCGTGAGCTGGCCATTCAGGTGGCAGAGGCATTCAAAACTTATGCCCGTCATCTGAAGGGGTTTAATGTGCTGCCGATTTATGGCGGTCAGAGTTATGATATTCAGCTGCGCCAGCTCAAACGCGGCGTGCATGTTGTGGTCGGTACACCGGGCCGCGTGATGGATCATATGCGTCGCAAAACACTCAACCTGAGCAGTCTGCAAGCGCTGGTACTCGATGAAGCCGATGAGATGCTGCGCATGGGCTTTATTGATGATGTGCAGTGGATTCTGGAGCAGACGCCTGATGAGCGCCAGATCGCCCTGTTTTCAGCCACCATGCCGCCGGTAATTCGTAAAATTGCCCAGCAACACCTGAATAACCCGACACAGGTCACCATCAAGGTGAAGGAGCAGACAGCAGAAACGATTCGCCAGCGTTACTGGATGGTTAGCGGACGCAACAAAATTGATGCGCTGACTCGCATCTTGGAGGCTGAAGCTTTTGATGGCGTGATTGTCTTTGTGCGTACCAAAACGGCGACTGAAGAATTGGCCAATAAACTGGAAGCTCGTGGCTATGCGGCCACGGCTTTGAACGGCGATATCGCCCAGAAACAGCGTGAGGCGACTGTTAACCGGCTCAAGAAAGGCCATCTCGATATTCTGGTGGCCACCGATGTGGCAGCGCGCGGGCTTGATGTTCAGCGTATCTCGCATGTGATCAACTATGATATTCCGCACGATACCGAATCCTATATTCATCGCATTGGACGCACCGGCAGGGCAGGGCGCGAAGGTGATGCGATTTTGTTCGTGTCGCCGCGCGAAAAACGTATGCTCTATGCCATTGAACGGGCTACCAAAAAAAGCATCGAGCCATTCCAGATGCCCACTACCGAAGTGATTAACGATAAGCGCATCGCTGAATTCAAGGAGCGTATTAGCGAAACGATGGCATCGGGCGAAGATCTGGAACTGTTCAGCGATATCGTTGAGCAGTATCGCCAGGAGCATGATATTCCGGCTAACGAGATTGCCGCAGCGCTGGCTAAAATGGTGCAGGGCGACAAGCCGTTATTGCTCAAGGATCAGCCGCATTTAAGGGAGAGTTCGGGGCGCGAACGTTCCGGCTCAGAACATTCCGGACGTCAACCCCGTTCTGAACGTAATCCGCGTTTTGACGGGCCGGAAGATAAGCGTCGCAGCACGCGCAATCCATCCCGTGATCAGTATTCCGATGATGATATCAAGCCGGATCGTGAGCGCACCCCGCGCGGGCCGAAACCGGAACAGGGCATGCAGCGTTATCGTCTTGAAGTGGGTGAGCAACATGGCGTCAAGCCGGGTAATATTGTCGGCGCCATTGCCAATGAGCTTGGTCTGGAAAGCGAATTTATCGGGCGTGTGCAGATTCAGGATGATTATACTACGGTCGATCTGCCTGAAGGCATGCCCAAGTCCATTTTTAACGATCTGAAACAGGTGCAGGTATGTGGTCAGCGGCTCAATGCATCCGTGCTTGTATCCGGTGAAGCCGCACCTAGCCGCAGCCCCAAAAAACGTTTTAAACCCGGTGGCGAGGGTCGTCCGGGTCGGCATGGCTCAGCCGGAGCTCGCCCGACTGGCGGTGATGGCAGAAAACCGCCCAGACGTCGCAAAAAATAACTGCTGATAAAAAGCAAAGACAAAGCAGCATTTAATTCGCAAAGCATGGATGACGGGAGCAGGTGCATTCGACATAATACGCGACCCGAAATCCTCATGGTTCGGATACACAGTTTCAGGCGTTGAGTAATCAGCGGTTTTTATCAATTCTCAGGAGTTTACATGTCTGATCGCAGTCAGTTTTTTAATGCGCCGCTTGCCGATAGCGCGGTAACAGGCGCTATTGCCGCCGAACTTGGGCGTCAACAACATACGCTGGAGTTAATCGCCAGTGAAAATATCGTGTCCAGAGCGGTGATGCAGGCACAAGGGTCGGTGATGACCAATAAGTATGCCGAAGGCTATCCCGGTCGCCGCTATTATGGCGGCTGCGAGCATGTCGATGTGGTCGAGCGACTGGCGCAGGAGCGTGCGCGCGAGTTGTTTGGCGTAAAACATGTGAATGTGCAACCGCACTCCGGTTCGCAGGCCAATATGGCTGTTTATATGGCGTGCATTCAGCCGGGCGACACCATTATGGGCATGGATCTGTCGCATGGCGGTCATCTAACACACGGTTCGCCGGTGAATTTCTCCGGACGTCTGTATGAAGTGGTGGCGTATGGCGTGCGCGAGGATGACGAACTGATCGATTACGACGTCATGCAGAAGATGGCGGAAGTGCAGCGCCCAAAAATGATTATCGGTGGCGCTTCAGCCTATGAACGCCAGATTGATTTTGCCCGTATGCGCCAGATTGCCGATTCGGTCGGCGCGATTCTGATGGTGGATATGGCGCATTATGCCGGTTTGATTTCAGCCGGCGTCTATCCCAGCCCGGTTGGCCATGCGCATGTGATTACTACCACGACGCACAAAACCCTGCGCGGACCGCGCGGCGGCATGATTTTAACAGACGATGATGATCTGGCCAAAAAGATCAATTCGCGCATCTTCCCCGGTATTCAGGGCGGGCCGTTGATGCATGTGATTGCCGCCAAGGCAGTGGCTTTTGGTGAGGCGCTGGGCGATCAGTTCAAGGCCGATCAGAAACAGGTGATTGCCAATGCACGCGCGCTGGCAGCTACCCTGAACAAGGGCGGCCTACGCATCGTATCCGGCGGCACAGATTGCCATATGTTCCGGGTGGATGTGCGCCCACAGAGTATCACCGGCAAGGTGGCAGAAGAGGCGCTGGAAGCGGCCGGCATTACGACCAATAAAAATACCATTCCGTTTGATCCGGAATCGCCGTTTGTAACCTCCGGTATCCGTATCGGCGCATCTGTGATTACGGCGCGCGGTATGCAGGAGTCCGAAGCGCAGCTGATCGGCGAACTGATTTTGCAGGTGCTCAATGCGCCTCAGGATGAGGCGATTGCACAGGCTGTGCGTGAAGAGGTGCGTAAACTGACTGGTCGTTTCCCGATCTACGAAGACTAAGGTCGGGTCGGGAAAACCATGAACCGCGAATACACGCGAATGCACGCGAATAAGCAACGATCCACTCCAATGTCTGCCATTCGTGTCCATTCGTGTTCATTCGTGGTTCGTTGGCATGGTTTCAGGCGATAAATGTATTGTCCCTTTTGTTCCCATGACGATACCCGTGTGGTTGACTCCCGGGTTGTGGAGGAGGGCGCTGCCGTGCGTCGCAGGCGCGAATGTGAAGTGTGCGGCAAACGATTTTCAACCTATGAGCGGGCTGAACTACGCTTGCCGCTGGTGATTAAAAAGGATGGTGCACGCCAGTCTTTTGATCTGGAAAAGATACGTTCGGGTATGCAAAAAGCGCTGGAAAAACGGCCTGTTTCTGCCAGTCAGTTAGAGCATGGCACGAATGCGGTGTTGCGCGCGGTACAGGAGAGCGGCGAGTCGGAAATTTCTGTCGCCGCGCTTGGTGAGTTTGTCATGGAACAGCTGCGACACCTTGATGGTGTAGCTTATGTGCGGTTTGCCTCGGTGTATCGGGAATTCAAGGATGTGGATGAGTTTTTGACGGCCGTGAAAACAGCAGTAGGAACATAGGAGAAAAGATGTCTCTAAAAATTGCAGTATTGCCCGGCGATGGTATTGGTCCGGAGATTGTTGGTGAAGCGCTGAAAGTGCTGGGCGTGTTGAATCGTTCATTCGACCTGGATGCCAACTGGCAGGAAGGAACGATTGGCGGCGCCGGTTATGATGCCGATGGCGATCCCTACCCGGAAGCAACGCGCAGGCTGGCGCACGGCTCCGATGCCGTGCTGCTCGGCGCAGTAGGGGGCCCGCAGTGGGAAATGCTGGATAAGCAGCTACGGCCGGAGGCGGGCCTGCTGGGCATTCGCGAAGATCTTGGTCTGTTTGCTAATTATCGCCCCACCAAAGTTCACTCTCAGCTGCTTGATGCTTCTACGCTGAAGCCGGAAGTGATTGACGGTGTCGATATTCTGGTGGTGCGTGAGCTGGTGTCCGGTATCTATTTCGGCCAGCCGCGCGGCATTGAAACGGTGGATGGCGAACGGCGCGGTTTCAACACCATGGCTTATACGGAATCCGAAGTCCGGCGTATCGGGCGTACGGCTTTCGAGGCGGCGCGCCTGCGCTCCGGGCGGGTGTGTAGTGTCGAAAAAGCCAATGTGCTGGATGTGTCCGAATTGTGGCGCAGCGTGATCATTGATCTGCACGCATCGGAGTTTTCTGATGTCGAACTCTCCCACATGTATGTCGATAACGCGGCCATGCAGCTGATTCGCAATCCGCGTCAGTTCGATGTCATCGTCACAGGTAACCTGTTTGGCGATATTTTATCCGATGAAGCATCTATGCTGACCGGCTCCATCGGCATGTTGCCATCTGCCTCCATCGGTGAAAAATTCGCCATGTATGAGCCAATTCACGGCTCTGCGCCGGATATTGCCGGTCAGGACAAGGCCAATCCGCTGGCTACGATTCTGTCGGTAGCCATGATGCTACGCTTTTCGCTGGATCGCGCTGATCTGGCCGACAAGGTGGAACAGGCGGTGGAAAACACGCTGGATGCAGACATTCGCACGGTGGATCTGGCTTTTGGCGGTGCGTCTTCGGTCTCCTGTTCAGCCATGGGCGATGCCGTATGTGCGGCGTTAGAGGAGCTGGCCTGATGCGCGAACGCTTTCTTGACAAAAAAGATGGCTATAACGTCGCCGTGGTCGGCGCAACCGGTGCAGTTGGTGCGACCATGCTGGAGATTCTGGCCGAGCGCGACTTCCCCGTTGCCGAACTGATGCCGGTGGCATCGAGCCGCAGTGCCGGCTCAGCCATCGAATTCAAGGGCAAGGAGTACATCGTTCAGGATCTGGAAACATTTGATCCGAGCGGTGTTGATATCGCCCTGTTTTCCGCTGGCGGCGGCACTTCCAAAATGCATGCGCCGCGCTTTGCCGCAGCAGGCTGTTATGTGGTGGATAACTCCAGCGCCTGGCGCATGGATGATGATATCGCACTGGTAGTGCCTGAGGTGAATCCGGAGGCGCTGGAAATGGCGCGCGACAATAAGATTATTGCTAATCCGAACTGTTCTACCATTCAGATGGTGGTGGCACTCAAACCGTTACATGATGCCGTGCCGATCGATCGGGTGGTGGTGTCCACCTATCAGGCGGTGTCCGGCGCCGGCGGCAAAGCCATGGATGAACTGGCCAAACAGACCGGTCAGTTGCTTAACTCGCAAAGCCCCGAGGTGAATGTATTCCCGGCTCGCATTGCCTTTAATGTGATTCCGCATATTGATCTGTTTATGGATGATGGCTATACCAAAGAAGAACGCAAGATGATGGATGAGACCTGCAAGATTATGGGGGCTGATATTGCCGTTACGGCGACCACTGCGCGCGTGCCTGTATTTTACGGCCATTCCGAGGCCGTCAACATCACTTTTGGCGGCCCGATGAACGCAGAACGGGCCCGTATGCTGCTGGCTGATGCCGAGGGTATTTGCGTGGTGGATGACCCGGCCGGAGAAGATTATCCGATGCCAAGCGAGGCGGCCGGTACCGATCCGGTCTGGGTGGGGCGTATCCGTGATGATCATTCTTGCCCGAACTCTTTGCATTTATGGGTTGTTGCCGATAATGTGCGTAAGGGTGCGGCGCTAAATGCGGTTCAAATTGCGGAAATTCTGATTCGCTAAGGGAGCGCCGATTGATTCGGTGCTTCCTTGCAGGCCATGGATGGCCTGCCAAATCAGGCACGTAAGTGCTTGATTTGTAAGTGAAGGCAAAACGACGTTTTTGCCTGAGTGAGCTGATTTTTGCCAGGATGGCAATAAATCAGCATCTCTCTAATGAGAAAAAGAGTGTCTGTTCGGCATAATATGGAGGGAAATATGGGGAATCGGCTTTGGCATCAAGCGTTTTTTGCTCTGCTCTGCTCCGCACTGTTTCTGCTTGCCGGCAATAGTCATGCTGCTTCACTGGGAAAAGTCGAGGTAACCAGCCATCTTGGCGAGCCTTTTTTTGCAGAAGTTCCCCTAAAGCTTGAAGCTAATGAGCTGGTATCCAAAGTGTTTGTCGAGATTGCAGCGCCTGCAGACTATAAAATTTTCGAGGTCTATCGCGACCCTGTAGTGAAAGCGATTCGTGCTGATGTGGCCAGTGATGCGCGTGGAGCGCGCGTGGAGTTGTCGTCCCGCAATAGAATTCAGGCGCCTTTTTTCAATCTGGTGCTGAAAATCCGTTATGGTCGCGTCTCCAATTTCAAAAAATTTCCTGTGTTTCTGGATGTTCCCAAAGAGGTTGAGCAGGCGGCGAAAAAAGCGCCACAACCTTCGGTTGAAGCGGTTCAACAGCCAACTGATGCCGGCACGAGTCTGACGGAATCTGCTGGTCAGACGGTTACGCCGAGCGTGATTAAGCCGGTCGCTGATCAACCGAAAAAAGTGAAACATTACCTGGGATGGGCCAGAACTGATCGTTATGGTCCGATTGTCAGAGGTGATACACTTTCAACGGTTGCCGTGCGACTCAGGGTGGATCACCGTTACTCCCTTAATCAGGTTATGTTAGCGCTGTTTGAGAAAAATAGAGCTGATTTTGAACAGAACAATATGAATCTGATGAAAGCGGGTTCGTTTTTAGTGGTGCCTGCAGCAACAGAGATCGAGCAGCATAGTGCGCTGGAAGCAGCGCGTGTGCTGGCCGAACATGAAAAAGCCTGGAAGCATTTGACGCAGCAACCGCGTTATGCCGCTGAAGCGGAAGCGCAGCGCACTCGTTATACGAAACGAATCCTTATGGGCGAACACGCTGATGGTGTGGCCGCAGCGCCGCAGGTGACTGCTGTCGCTACCGCTTCTACAGCTGCAAAGAAAAAGCAACCGACAGATCAGACGGCGGCTACAATAGCTCCTGCATCTGCTGTCGAACAGCCTGTCGATGTAACTGCGCAAGCCACCGTTACTACGGCTGAATCGACTGAACCATCTGTCGATCAGGCGCTACAGGAGCAGACCAGTCAAACGCTGATACGTCTGCAGGAGCAGAATGAAGTATTGAAGCAGCAGTTGATCGGCACGCAGAAAAGCATCGAGGATCTGAGCCGGAAGGTGGTGCAGAATCAGGCTGCAACGACCGAGAAAGCGCATATTAAAAAGCTGGAAGTGATGATTGCCGGTCTGCAATCCGAACTGAAACAGATGCATCAACAACGGCCAACCCCTGTCGTAGCCGGTATGAACTGGATGATGTGGCTGCTGATTGCGCTGGTGGTACTGTTGCTTGGCGTGGTTGCAATATTGATGCGGCGTGAGCCGGCTCATCCCGCGGCTCCGGCAGATTCGAAGCTTGAGACGTCTGAGACGTCTGATACGGATAGCGGGCAATCCACAGGTCGGGATGCGATTCAGAGCGATTCTCTGGCATCTGTCATTGAGAACGAGGTTGCCGGAATTGAAACGGGCGACACGCCCACCACCGATGTTAAGGAGACAGCGACGATTGATTCACTGCCGGCCTTCACGGATGAACTCAGCGATACGGATACTGCTGAACTGGAACCCTTTGACGCCGACAGTGAGGCGGAACCCGACCCCGATATCGATTATGTTTCCGAAGCCGATGTCTATATTCGCTACGGCATGGATGATGAGGCGCTCAAGCAACTGGATATGGCGCTGCGTTTACAGCCGGATAATGTAGAAGCCCATATCAAAAAAGCTGAATTGTTGCTGGGCAAGAGCGATCGGGAAGGACTGGATACGACGATTGCGGCGGCGACCATGACTTTGACGGCGGTTGACCTGGGGCGTTTCAAATCGTTCATCGAAGGGCTTGATGTTTCCCAGGTTGATGTGGAAGCGCAGGAAGAGCAACAGGGTGAGGGTGTTGAGACCATCGATAGCAATGAGACGCTGTCTCTGGAACCATCCGCTGCCGATGATCTGGATTTTGATTTCGCCGGTCTGGACGGAATTGCTGAAGAAGTAACTGCTGGTGAGATGACCGGCGAACTGGAATTGCCTGACCTTGATCGCGAGCCGCCAGCGGATGAAACACTTCGGTTTGATGGTGCTGAAGATCAGGAATCCGAAGATATGCCCTGGTTGCATGATGAGATAGAGCCGGAAGTACCAACTGATTTTGATGTGATGGGCGGCGCAACGCAGGAACTGGATAATCTGTTGAGTGAATTTTCGGATCAGGATACGGACGAAGCAGCCGCTGATGATTCGGAGGCGGGGGCGACCGGGCGTCTGGATCAGTTGCTCAGTGAATTTGATGATGAGGGTGAACCGTTTGATGCGGTTCGCACTGTCGATGGTCTGGACGAGACGTTTTTTGAAACGGCTGCGTCCGGGCCGCCGGACAAGCAGGATGATATGGGTGTTGATACTGATCACGGTGCGACACAGGAGTTGGATCATCTGTTGAGCGAGTTTGCCAATGAGGAAGATGGACTGCTTGATGAATTCACGGATGATGAGGCTGATGACGAAGAGGATCCGCATAAAAAAGGTTAAGGCCATCCACAACAACAATGGCCCTGTGTGATCCCATTTCAGATCATGCATGGTAAGCGCCGTATGAGCCTTGCCGGTATGTTTTTCTGCAGTTATAGGATTTCCAGGCTGATGATGGGGGCTGGTCTGCTGCTGTTTGCTATCACCACAACCTCATTCGTAGCCGCCGCTGTGCTGTCTGTGTCGGCCGCCGTAATCATGCGTATACTGGATGGTAGCTGGATCACGACGCTGCGGCTGTTGCGGCTGTTGCGCTGGTTTGTGCTCCCTATTCTGTTGCTACATCTGCTATTTACCCCCGGCCAGTTATTGATGCCGGGATGGCCGCTGCCTGTTAGCAGGGAAGGGCTGATGCAGGGCTTGTGGCTGAGTTTGCACCTGATCACTATTTATGCTGTGGCGATATTGATGTTTCGCCTGCTCAAACAGCACGAATGGCTGGGTCTGCTCATGCGCTTGCCGAGGGGCGGGGAGTTGCTCCTGATCCGGGCGTTAATGCTAATCTCCATGAAAAAACAGATAACTGAATTACTGTTGCATTTGCGCCAGCAGTATCGTTTGCGGCGTAACTGGAAGCAGTTGCCGCTGTTGTTTATGGCGTTATTCAAGCGGGCACTAACGGATGCCGGCATGCATGCGCAAGCACTCTGGTTGCGCTGGCCGCAGCAACCATCGATCGCCCTTTCCATGGCTGATGGGCCCTGTTGTATTACGCCCTCCGCCATGCTGCTTTCCCTGTTATGGGCGGTTTGTGGTGGCGTGGGCCTGTTGTCGCCCTGGTTGATATGATGAGGCAACGCATTGCCATGGTGGTGGAATTTGATGGTCGTCCGTTTCATGGCTGGCAGCAGCAGGAGAATGCCACTTCGGTGCAGGCCTGTTTACAGTCCGCGCTGTCTCAAATTGAGGGCACAGATGTAGCGGTAGCGGCCGCCGGCCGAACGGACGCCGGTGTGCATGCCGAAGCCATGCTGGCGCATGCCGATGTTGATGCCGCCCGCTGGCAGCGTTCGTATAAGGCTTATCTGCATGGCTGCAACAGTCTGTTGCCGGATACTATTCGCGTGGTTGGTGTGCGCGCGGTAGCGGACGATTTCCATGCCCGTTTTGATTGTCGCGAACGTGTTTATAGCTACCGTATATGGAACCGGAATACGGCGTCGAGTCTGCACAGGTGGCGGCACTGGTGGATGCCCAGGCGACTGGATATTGATCGGATGCGTGAAGCCGCAGACTGCTGCACCGGACGTATGGATTTCAGTGCCTTGCGGGCGGCTGGCTGTCAGGCACCTACGGCGGTGAGAACCATCAAAATGCTATCGATTGAACAGCATGGTTACTGTATTGGCATTACCGTCTCAGCCGACGCCTTTTTGTATCATATGGTGCGCAACCTGGTGGGAAATATGGTTGAAGTCGGCAGTGGCAAGCGTAGTCCCGAATCTTTGTCGGCATTACTGGTCAGTGGTGACAGGAGCCTTGGCGCTGCGACCGCACCGGCGCATGGTCTCTATTTCACTGATGCCGTGTATGACGATTTTCGCGCCACAGACGTGGTGGCGGACATGCATCGTGAGCACGAATTGAGAGAAGACTCAGGTAAAACCAGCCACGAATGAACACGAATTGAGATAGGGTTCCCTTGTTGATTCAAGCTATGTCGAGTTAGGGCCGCAGCAGAGCGAAACTATACCTACTTATTAAGTCGCGATGGTTTCAGCAATGGCGTGTCGGAACTTTTGCATGCTGACCGGTTTGTTGATCAATGTAACATTGTAGTCGGCGACCTGTTGTAACTGCGCATCTTCGCCAAAGGCCGTAATCATCAGAATCGGGACATTGAAACCCCGTTTGCGGATATTTTCCACCAATTCCAGCCCGTCCATCACCGGCATACGGAAATCAGTGATGATCAGATCAAAATGGCGATGATCGTTAAGAAAAATATCCAGCGCCTGCTTACCGTTTTCTGCTACGACTGATGTATGATCCAGGCGGGCAAGCATGGCCTGATGAATCTTGAGGATATCGGGTACGTCATCGACCAGTAATATGTGGCAGTTGGTGATCTCTGCAGCAGGCTGTCGTTGTGGTTGCGGTGCATCTGATACAGTTGCGTTTTTCACTTCGCCCGCGTCTGCAACGCCCTGAATATAAGGCGGCAGGTAAACGGTGAAGCGGGTTTCCTTGCCGGGCGTGGAGCTTACCTCTATGGCGCCATGATGGCGTTTGACAATGCGTTGCACCATGGTCAGGCCCAGGCCTGTTCCGCCCAGGCCTACTCTGGATGTCCAGAATGGCTTGAATACATTATCCAGATCATCTGGCTCGATGCCAATGCCGTTGTCCGCAATCCTCAGGCGCATGCACGGGTGTCCCGGCTGCGACAGCGGGTGTTTTGGGTCATGATTCATACGAATATGGATTTGGCCTTTTTTATCCGTGGCCTGGATAGCATTATTGATCAGATTCATGAGAATTTGTTCGATTTCAATCATGCTGATGGCGACATCGTGCAGCGGTTCGTCGATCTGGCAGACGAGCTTGATATGCTGCGGCATTTGCAGGCGCATGAGCCCTATAATGTTATCTACCGACTGTATAATGCGATTACCATCGGTGTAAGCGGGAAGTGACTCTGTTTCACCGTTTTTGCTAAGCTTCAGTAAATGGGTGATCAGCTCGGAACCGCGGTCGCCGGCATCGATAATAGCGCCCAGTTGTCGCCTGGTGGTTTCATCATCAAGATTCATCTGCAACACTTCGGCATAGCCGATCATATTGGTCAGCACATTGCGGAAATCATGCACAATGCCTGCAACCAGGGTGCTCATATAGCCTTGTCTGTGAACTGACTCGAGCTCTTCCTGCAAGGTTGCACGATCCGAAATATCGAGCATAAAACAGACGCCAATCCACTGCTGTCGCCAGCGCATACTGATGGCTGTACATTGGAGTTTGAGGACGTTGCCGGATATGTCACAGCTTCTGATATAGATGTGTTGCATTGTGTTTGTCGGGTCAGCCGGGTTCGAGTCGAACACATTACGGCAAAAGTTGATCATCTCCTGGCCGTCTTCCGGCAGCACGAGCTGATCTACACAGCCGCCATCCAGCCCCGTTCCGTGCTGCTGAAATGTTTCATGCACAGCGCTATTGGCATAAAGGATGACGGGTTGTCCCGCTTGATTCAGTTTGAAGGTAAAGACCGGAAGCGGGCCTTTATTAAGTAGGTGATAAGCGTTTTTCTCTGCTTCGATACGCCCCTTGACCGCTTCTTCAGCCCGTTGCCCAATCAGGTAGACGTAGAGCGGTATGATCAGCAGAATGCCCAGTTGCCAGTATAGCAGGCCGTGATCTATGGAAGCCTGCAGGTTGAAATGAGCATAGGCCAGCATGGAGAGCATGCCGATCAGGCTTAATGCCTGCGAATACAACAACAGGCCGTTGCCGAAACGAAAACCGTTGCCCAGAATAATCACCAGATAGACAAAAAAGATGCCACTGCTCTGCCCGCCATCAATCAGCATGCCGAAACTGACAACGCCAATATCAAAAACAGGGAAGAGCAGGCAGCGCGCTACCGAGATCGGTGATCGCCGTATCATCGGAATGGAGAGCAGGTTAATCAGGAAGTAGATGGATGTGGTGGTCAGGAATGCGGCTTTATAGGAGGCGAAACCGTTTGCATGCAGCATCAGGTATAACAGGCCGGCACTGGCGAAAGCCAGACGCGCATAGGCCTGTCCAAGTTGCGTATCTGTAAGTGATTGATCATTTAGTCTGGTATGTTTGAGCAACCAGTGTTCAATGATATACTGTGTTGGCATGTTCCCTCCATAGCAGGAGGTGCAGCCATGCATGCAGCAAGGTCTGCCCTTTACCCATAAGTCTGTGGCGCGACTTATGGGTAAAGGGCAGAGCTAGCCTCCCGTTATGCTCGCCAATACTTTATCTATACTGCTGCAGACAGTCCAGCCTGTGCCTGCCTCCCGCGTCTCGAAATAAAGACGCCGATGCATATTCCCGATAAAGTGCGGGCTTATGACAGTCAGCGATTTTAATTTCGATCTGCCCGAATCAATGATTGCCAGTCAACCGTTGCCGGAGCGGGATGCCTCCAGGCTGCTGTGCATGCCGGAATCTGGTGGGGCAATGGAAGACGGCATGATACGTGATTTGCCGCAGTTGGTGCAGTCCGGTGACGTATGGGTGATCAATGATACCAAAGTGATCCCGGCTCGTTTAATCGGCCATAAAGCAACTGGCGGCAAGGCTGAGGTGTTGCTGCTGGAGCCTGCCGGTGATGCGCACGTCTGGCATGCCTGGGGCAAGTCCAATAAGCCGTTGAGGCCGGGTACGGAGATTATCTTCTCCGAGTCATTTTCTGCTCAGGTATTATGTCGCGAGGGTAAAAATATCCAGGTGCGTCTGATCGCCGATGATGTGCCGGCTTCGATTGAGTCGGTGGGGCATATGCCGTTGCCGCCCTATATCAATCGTCCGGACAGCGAGGCGGATAAAGCGCGCTATCAAACTGTATTTGCCCGTCACGCCGGTGCTGTCGCTGCGCCGACGGCCGGCCTGCATCTGACCGCCGAACTGATGGCGGCCATGCAGGATGCCGGCGCAACATTTGCGCATGTCACCCTGCATGTCGGTCCCGGCACTTTTCAGCCGGTACAGGTCGAAAATTTGAAACAACATGTGATGCATGAAGAGGCGTATATCGTGCCTGATGACACTGCAATACTGGTCAACCAGGCCAGATATGAAGGTAGACGCGTGGTTGCAGTCGGCACCACCAGCTTACGCACGCTGGAAGCCGCCGGCCAGAGCGGTGAGTTGTTATCCGGGGCGGGGAGAACATCCATCTTTATAAGCCCAGGTTACCATTTTCGCATGGTCGATGCGCTGCTGACCAATTTCCATTTACCCAAATCGACATTGATTATGCTGGTGTCGGCATTGGCTGGACGCAAGTGCGTGTTATCCGCTTATGAACATGCCAAAGAAAACGGTTACCGTTTTTATTCCTACGGTGATGCGATGTTTGTGCCACGCGTTGGCGTTATTGACGGCATTACTAGATGATGCTAAATTCCTAAAACAAACAAAGCGCCTGCATGATTTGATCCGCCCTGTGAATAATTTTCACGCATAGAACGGAATAGAACTATGGGTGTGGGGGAGATACATTATGATTGATAGCTTTGCTTTGGCCCAGCCAGTCGTTCCGGATAATGCTGACATTGTCATCTTTGGCGCGACAGGCGATCTGACGATGCGAAAATTATTGCCGGCGCTAGCGCACATGTATCAATGGAATCTGATTGCGCCCGGAAGCCGGATTATCGGCATGGAGAGATTGATGGAAGATTGTGAGGGCGATTGGCGCGATCTGGATTTTTAAGAGGGCGTTATTCACATTATGGCGGTATGGCTGTGGTCCATGCAGATATCAATGGCTGGAGTAGATAGATGAAAATACTGATTGCCCAGATTGCGCCCCGTGTCGGGGATTTAAGCGGCAACGTGCATCTGATTCATACTGCGATGAGCCGGGCGGAACAGGCGATGTGCGACGTTGTCGCATTGCCTGAACTGGTGATTACCGGCTATCCGCCGGAAGATTTATTGAAACGTCCTGTATTTATGGATGAGGTGGAAACGGCGGTCGAGGCGGTCGTGGCGGCCAGTCGCAATACATGCGTGGTCTTCGGCGCGCCGCGCCGGTTTGAGGGAGTATCCAGCGGCGCACTACGTAATAGTATTATTCTGGCGCGCTGTGGCAAGGTGATTGGCGTCTATGATAAACAGTTCCTACCCAATTATGGTATCTTTGACGAACGACGTTATTTTGAGCCTGGCTCTGGTGAAACATGCGTGTTTGATGTGAATGGGTGGAAAGTTGGCATCAGCGTGTGTGAAGATCTGTGGCATGATGAACTGGCTAAGAGACAGGCCGAACTGGTCTGCGATGTCTGGCTGAATCTGAATGCCTCACCGTTTCATGTCGGCAAACAGAGCCAGCGTGAAGCGCTGGTGCAGCGCCGGGCACAGGGGTTCTCTGCGCCGCTGGTCTATGTCAATCCGGTTGGCGGGCAGGATGAAATTGTTTTTGACGGTGGCTCACATATGTCTGATGGTGCAGGCAATCTGATCATGCGTGCGCCGTTGTTTGAAAGCTGGCAAGGGGTGGTTGATCTGGCCTCAGTCGGGGAAGCGACAGAAATTGCAGCTTTGCCGCAACCGATCGAACAAATCCACCGAGCGCTGGTGATGGGCGTGGCTGATTACGTGCTGCGTAACGGTTGCAGGCAAGTGGTGATTGGTCTGTCCGGCGGCATTGATTCAGCCTTGACGGCGGTGATTGCAGTGGAAGCGCTGGGGGCGGAAAACGTGTTGTGCGTATTGCTGCCGTCGCGCTATTCCAGTGATCATTCGATTACGGATGCTGTCGCGCTGGCGGAAAACCTTGGCATTGAATCAATTACCCTGCCGATTGCTGAGCCCGTGGCTGCGGTCGAGGCAACGCTGGCCGATACGTTTACTGCATGGGATAAGTCTGAGCCGGATATCACCGAAGAAAATATCCAGGCGCGCATGCGGGGTCTGCTACTGATGGCGATTTCTAATAAAACCGGACGTATGGTATTAACCACCGGCAACAAGTCGGAGATGGCGGTGGGATATGCCACGTTGTATGGCGATATGGCCGGCGGTTTTGCCATGCTCAAGGATGTTTATAAGACCGAAGTGTTCGCCCTGTGTCGCTGGCTGAACAGGGATGGCGAGGTGATCCCCGAAAATACCATTGCCAAACCGCCATCAGCAGAACTCAGGCCAGATCAGAAAGATTCGGATTCGCTACCCGATTATGATGTGCTTGATGCAATCCTCAGAGCCAATATTGAGCAACGGCTTGGCGTGGATGAAATTGCCGCGCGCGGCTTTGATCGCGACGAAGTGAAACGAGTGTTGCGTATGTTGCAACTGGCCGAATACAAACGCCGTCAGGCTCCGCCGGGTGTCAAAATCACCGCACGCGCCTTTGGCCGAGACCGGCGCTATCCCATCACGCACGGTTTTTGGGAATAGGATTCCTTCGTAATCATCGATTTCCGGCATAGCAGAACTCTTTCAGCAATTCGCCGGCGTATCGATCCTTGCTGCTTGTGATAGTTGGTTTGGCAACAATGGCCTCTTTGCGCCAAACCAGGCAAACGCGTAAATAATTTACCCGTGGCCGTGCTGCTACGAATGCTTGGCCGCTGTTCTGTTTTTACAGATACTAAAGTCGGCCATTTTTTGTCCGATGAATAGTAATGCGGGAACCGTTTTAAGAGGTGGTTCCCAGTATCTGTTCAGTACAGGAGTGTTTGTGGCGCTGGTAATTTCTTCAGCTGATGGGTTCATTAGTCGCCTGCTTAAGCAAGACCATCATGCTATGCCCGGCGCACAATCATCTGGCAGTAAAGCTGCGCGGCAGGATCAGTTGTCCATCTCCAGCCAAGCCCGTCTGGCCACGCAGTCAACAGGCGGACATCGCCTCGAATCAAGACTCATAGATCTGTATAATCAGGAAGGTAAAAACGCCTCCTGAGGCGTGTTGGTGATGTAGGAGCGGTCTGTCAGGCGCTGTCGTGGAAACAACAGCGGTTTTTACCTCCATTTTTCGCTCGGTACATGGCATGGTCAGCAGCCATAATCAGTCCGTCGCGCAGTTTGCAGTCATCAGGATAGAGCGCAACGCCCATACTCAGCGTCACCCTGTGCTCCGGGCTGATATGCGCATAAGGCGCTGAAACTGCAGTGATGATTTTTTCGGTTACCTGACGAACATTATCCCGGCAATGCACATCGTTCAGAATAATAGTGAATTCGTCGCCGCCCATTCTGGCCACCGTATCCACCTCGCGCACATTGCTCGTCAGGCGGCGGGCCGTCTCCGCCAGCAGCAGGTCTCCGGCCTGATGGCCCAGGTTGTCGTTCACGGCTTTAAAACCGTCGAGATCAAGAAATAGCACGGCGAAGCTCAGTTTGTGACGTCTGGCCGCCGCCAGGCTCTGATCCAGACGGTCATGAAACAGTGAACGGTTGGCAAGCCCGGTCAACTGATCGAAATGCGCCATGTGGATCAACTTTTTCTCGGATAGTTTGCGCTCGCTGATATCATGCACCACGCCCTGCAGGTAGATATCCTGATCGTGATCGCGAACTGTGGCCGCAGTATCATTCACCCAGATATGGTTGCCATTTTTTGCGCAGATTCTGTATTCGGCATGGAAAGGTATATTCTCTTTCATGCTCCGGCTGACCTCTGATAATACGCGCTCTCGGTCTTCCGGATGTATCTGCTGCACCCAGGTTTCCTGATTGGCCAGAAAGTCGTCCTGAGAAAATCCAAGCATGCTCTCGACTTGCGGACTGATGAACAGGATACGACTGCGATCCAGTGTCGCGATATAGGTGATGGCGGGAATTTGCTCAACCAGCGTGCGATAGGTTGCTACCGATTTCTCCAGGTCTTCTTCGATTCTGCGGCTTTCCGAAAGCTGGATGCAGTTATCAATAGCCACCGACATCATCGAGGCCAGTTTTTCCACTACTGCTACGTCCTGCGCATCAAACAGCCCTTCGTTTTTATCGAACAGTAGCAGGCAGGCCAGCAGATCATCTTCTCGGCCGATGACAGGCGCCACAAGTACCTGGCTAGTATCGGCCAGCGCCGGTGCATGTAGGCTGGAAAAACACGGTTCTTTATCCACCTCGTTGACCAAAAACGGCTTCTTGTGTCTGATCAGATCATCCACCCATTCAACTTCAGCGCCATATCGGCACTGCAGGGTTTCCCAACCCTCACCGTCACAATATTCCGAAAAGGCCAGTTTATCGTCCATGTGTAGTCCGGCAGCCGCTGCTTTGGCATGCATGAGTTGCATGGCTGTTGCTGCGGCTATGCGCATCACAGCAGCAATGTCGCTGGCTGCATGCATGCGATTGCTGGCATCTGCAAACAGCGAAAACAGTTCAGACAGGTTATTTTGATATCCGGCAGCCATGCGATACACCCCCCATTCCCCAGTATCCAATATTGTCATAAAGATGGATAGAAAGGAACCACGCCAGAATTTTTCGGGAATTTAAACCTGAATCGCGACTCACCCCGCTTCGCGACACCCAATCCGAGAGTAACAGAATCAATCATACTGGAAGTACGGCTTTAGCCGCGCCAAATAGTGAGTCAAGGCGCGACTGAAGTCGCACTTCGTACAATGAACCAAATTTTGTTACTCAAAAGCTATGGAGCATGCAGCAGCCATGTAATCAAAAGGTAAGGCATGACGACATAGCCTCGAAACAGGCGGGGTCATGTATGTCCAGTGGATTCATCGGAATTATTTATAACGCATTGTCAGCACTGCTGCTGGTTTTGCTGGTCGGATTATTGTTGACGGTGCTGGTGATGTTTGTCGTAGATATCACGCAAAGCCGTAATGCAGTGCGGCGCAATTATCCGGTGATCGGGCGTTTTCGCGCCATGTTTGAGCATCTGGGTACATTCTTCCGGCAATACTTTTTTGCCATGGATCGCGAGGAGATGCCGTTTAATCGCGCCTTTCGTGACTGGGTCTATCGCGCCGCCAAGAATCAAGACAGCACCATTCCATTCGGATCGACGCGCGATGTTAGTCCCATCGGTAGCATTTCATTTGTGAATTGCCCCTATCCGACGCTGGAAGTTGATGCCGCCCCGACTCAGGCCATGATCATCGGGCCGGATTGTCCGAACCCCTTTGAGGCGGGTAGCCTGTTCAATATTTCCGGTATGAGTTACGGGGCGTTGTCTAAAGTAGCTGTGCAGGCGTTGTCGCATGGGGCATCCAAAGCCGCTTGCTGGATGAATACCGGCGAGGGCGGACTATCGCCGCATCATCTCTCTGGCGGTTGCGATATTGTCATGCAGATCGGTACGGCCAAATACGGCGTGCGCGATGAGGCAGGGAATTTATCGGATGAGAAACTGCGAGAACTTGCAGCGATTGAGCAGGTCAGGATGTTCGAAATCAAGCTCAGTCAGGGCGCCAAGCCCGGCAAGGGCGGTATTCTGCCGGGCTTGAAGGTGACATCCGAAATTGCTGCGATTCGCGGCATACCTGAAGGGGAAGATTCGATCAGTCCAAATCGTCATGTGGAGATCGATAGCCCGGGCGAACTACTGGATATGATCGCCCGCATTCGCGCCGTCACCGGCAAACCGGTCGGCTTCAAACTGGTGCTGGGCGGCTGCAATGCGCTGGATGCCCTGTTCGATGAAATTAAACGGCGCGGCGATCACTCCGCGCCCGATTTTATCACGCTGGACAGCGCCGATGGCGGCTCCGGCGCTGCGCCGCAGCCGTTGATGGACTTTATGGGCATGACGCTCAAAGAGAGTCTGCCGATGTTGATTGATCATCTGGTCGGTTATGGACTGCGTGATCGGGTGCGTGTGATCTGCTCGGGCAAACTGATTACCCCTTCAGGGGTGGCCTGGGCATTGTGCATGGGGGCGGATTTTATTGTATCGGCGCGCGGTTTTATGTTTGCGCTGGGCTGTATTCAGGCCATGCAGTGCCATCAGAACACCTGCCCGACCGGCATCACCACGCATCAGAAACGTTTGCAGCGTGGTCTCGACCCGCAGGACAAGGCGGTGCGCGTGTGGCATTATGTGGAGAATATGCGCCATGATGTCGGCGTGATTGCGCACTCCTGCGGCGTCAAACATCCGCGCCAGTTACAGCGTCGGCATGCGCGCGTGGTGATTCAGGATGGCAGCAGCGCTGGGCTGCATATGATTTACCCGGAAACCGAAGTTGGATTCCCGCATGGGAAAAACCAGAACCAACAGGCTTCAACCACAGAGGACACAGAGAGCACAGAGGAAACCCAAAGCAGAAGCCACAAATGAATGCAGATGAGCATTTTTCAACGCCGCTATCGGGGAAATCGGAGGTGAGCTGAATCAGTCACAAGATATTAAGGAGTAAGACATGAGTACTGTTGAACATTTCCCGGTAATGATTGCCGATGCCGCCACGGTGAAAGAGGCGGAAAAGAGGGTGGAAGTCCGGTCGCCGTACGATGATCGGTTGCTGGCAACTGTGGCGACAGCCGATGGGGCTGTCGTGGAACAGGCTTTGAAGTATGCCAGTCGTCTGTTTGCAAATCGAGACGGGTGGATTGCTGTGGATCAGCGCATTGCCACGCTCGAGCGGATGATTGCGCTATTGAAGGAGCAGGCCGAGGCGCTGGCGCTGGGCGCAGCGCTGGAAGGCGGCAAGCCGTTGATCGATTCGCGTATCGAGATGGCGCGCTGTATCGACAGCATTCGTATCTGTATCGACACCCTGCGCACCGATGCCGCCCATCCGCCGGTAATGAGTGTCAATGCGGCTTCGAAGAACCGGCTAGCGCTGATGCAGAAAGAGCCCATTGGCGTGGTGGTGGCGGTCAGCGCCTTTAATCATCCGCTTAATCTGATTGCCCATCAGGTCGGCCCAGCCATTGCGGCGGGCTGTCCGGTGATTGTCAAACCGGCAGAGGATACGCCGCTGTCCTGTTTGAGGCTGGTGCGCCTGTTTCATCAGGCCGGCGTGCCGGAAGGCTGGTTGCAGTGCGTCGTGCCGGAATCGAGAGCCGTGTCCGAAACACTGGTGACGGATGCCCGGGTGGCCTTCTTCAGTTTTATCGGTAGCGCGAAAGTGGGCTGGTATTTGCGTTCAAAACTGGCTCCGGGAGCCCGTTGCGCACTGGAGCATGGCGGCGTGGCGCCGGTGATTGTGTGCAAGGATGCGGATATCAGGAAGGCACTGCCGGGATTGATGAAGGGCGCGTTTTACCATGCCGGTCAGGTCTGCGTATCGGTGCAGCGCGTGTTTGTGCATGCGTCCATGGCCCGCGAGCTGGCGGACAAAATGGCGGCTGAGGCCAAAGTGTTGGTGGTGGGGGATCCCGTTTCAGATCAGACCGAAGTCGGGCCGCTGATTCGGGCCAGGGAAGTCGATCGGATTGATATGTGGGTGAAGGAGGCGGTGGCCGGAGGCGCTAAACTGTTATGCGGCGGCGATAAACTGGATTACCACTGTTATGCGCCGACCGTGCTGTTCGATCCACCATATGATGCCAGCGTATCAACGCGAGAGGTGTTCGGGCCGGTTGTTTGCATTTATCCGTTTACGGAACTGGAAGAGGCCATCGCAGCAGCCAATAGCCTAGATGTTGCATTTCAGGCTTCGGTCTATAGTCGCGATATTGATACGGCGTTGGGCGTCGCCAGTCGTCTGGCTGCATCGGCAGTGATGATCAACGATCACACTGCCTTTCGGGTGGACTGGATGCCCTTTGCGGGGCTGAAACATTCCGGCCTCGGCGTCGGCGGCATCCCGTTTGCAATTCGCGACATGCAAATCGAAAAAATGACCGTGATT
>Ga0256829_1001238_pt1 | contig 21593 bp, 19 predicted proteins | sample 131447metaG_FD_185979 | JGI IMG/M metagenome (GOLD analysis project Ga0256829, IMG submission 185979) | Hydrothermal vent microbial communities from Lau Basin, Pacific Ocean - 131-447 | ecosystem: Environmental > Aquatic > Marine > Hydrothermal vents | place: Pacific Ocean: Lau Basin | collected...
GAGTCAACGGTATTATCCCATGCTGCGTCAGGAAAAATAAAATCTGATTCAGTGTGGGATAAATCCCTTTATTTCACCTGAAATAGGTCGGCACAATATGACTGGTATAGCGTGGGACGTAACACCACCCCCCTTAACCGTTGTCGCTCAAGATATTGAGAATATTATTTTTCCTTAACTATAGCTGACTTTCCTCCTGTTTGTGCAAACCGGCCATTTTATTGCTGAACACAAAGGCAACCAGGCGGTGAATGAAAGCATCACCTGCTTTGGCAGCGAGTTGAAAGTCAATAATGCCAGACTGTCCAAAATGAACCTCGCCATTCATGGCATTGAAGGGAAAATAGCAGAGAGCAACAGCTTCTACTCCGATCCGCATAGCCTGATTGGCCAATGTGATTTCGTGATGGCAAATCCACCATTCAATGTGAAAAAAGTCGATAAGAACAAGGATTATGTCAAAAATGATCCCCGTCTGTTTGACGATGTCGGCATTCCCAAAGCGGATAATGGCAATTATCTGTGGATTCAATATTTCTATCACTATTTGAACGAACAGGGTCGGGCTGGCTTTGTCATGGCAAGCTCTGCCACGGATGCAGGCAACACTGAAAAAGCCATTCGTCAGAAATTAATCGAAACAGGTGCGGTGGATTGCATTGTCGCGGTCGGCAACAATTTCTTTTACACCCGTTCTCTGCCCTGCCATGTCTGGTTTCTGGACAAGGGAAAATGCCCGGAGAATAAAAACAGAATTCTGATGATTGATGCCCGCAATACCTTCCGCGTGGTGACCAATACCATCAACGACTATTCACCCGGCCAGTTGCGCAATTTCAAGGCCATCATGGGCGCATATCGCGGCGATGCATCCGCCATTGCCGATACCAACCAGCAACATCAACAAAGCAGTGTTGAAATGGCGCAAGCGATCACGACCGAAAGCAATCAACTCAGGGAAACATGCCAGAAAATTCTGGCAGCGCACTGCGCTGTAACGCTGGACTTTAGCGCAGTGCTGAATGCATTGGCCGAGGTTATGGCTGTTGCAGATGATCTGGACTATCAAGCCTGCTTTGATCTAATTCAGAGGTTTGAAAACCCGGTCGAGCAGCTAAGCGCACAGATGGAAGCGTATCAAAACCAGTTGGAGACCGATAAAAAAGCATGGGCAGCTTTGACCAAAAAAGATAAAACCAGTGCCGAGAATAAAACCAAAAAGAAACAACTCGACGCACACAACAAACTACTGCGGGCATTGATGGCCGCCATCGGCACGCATGAAGAAGCATTGAAAGCAGACCTCGCCAATTACAAACAGCAAGTGAATGACTGGCATACCCTGCTGGAACATTTTCCAGACAATCAATACAGGGATATTGAAGGTCTGTGTAAAATTGTTGATCGCGAAGAAGTCGCTGACAATGATTATAGCCTCACGCCTGGGCGTTACGTGGGTTACAGTATTCAAATTGATGAAGATTTTGATTATCAGGGAAGGATGAAAAAAATACAGGATCAGTTAGCAAAACTGAACAATGAAGCTATATCATTATTCAGTGCTATTGATGAAATAAATTTATGATCAATTTAAGAGATATTCGACTTGGAAATGTTTTGAATTTTTATAATGGCAAAGCTATCAATGTAGAAAGTTCAGGAGATTTCCCCGTATATGGTTCCAATGGAGTTATTGGTTTTACAGATTCAAATTTATTTGAAGATGGTATAATTATAGGCCGTGTAGGAGCTTACTGTGGAGCAACGGTCTATGAGAAGAATAAATTTTGGGGGACGGACAATACAATCATCGTAAAGGCCAAGGAGAACTTTGATAATAAGTATTTGTCTTATTTGTTGCAGGTGATTGATTTGAATTGGTTTGCTGGTGGCTCTGCACAGCCTCTGATTACACATGGCTGGATAAAACCGATTAAAGTTAAAATCCCTGAATTGCGCCACCAACAAAAAATCGCAGCGATTCTTTCTGCTTACGATGATCTGATCGAAAACAATCTGCAACGCATCAAGCAGCTGGAAGAGATGGCACAAATCACCTATGAAGAGTGGTTTGTGCGCATGAAGTTCCCCGGTCATGAACACACACCTATTGCCCCTGAAACTGGCTTGCCTGATGGGTGGAGTTTTACCAACCTAGGAACCCTAATCGCTCATGAAATAGGTGGCGGTTGGGGCAAGAAGAAGACTCTAAAGAGTTTTCTGAATCCGCGTATGTTATCAGAGGAACAGACTTTAATAGGGTGAATGCAGGGGATATAAAAAACATACCGTATAGACATCATAAAAAGTCTAACCTTGATTCACGAAAGTTGCAGCATGGAGATATTATTTTTGAAGTATCTGGAGGAAGTCACAATGAAGGCGTGGCTAAAACTTTATTAATTACAAATGAGTTATTAGCGCAGTTTAAGGATGATGTGATGTGCGCAAGTTTTTGTAAGTTGGTTAGACCAACAACTGAATTAGAGAGTTGCTTTATTTTTCACTTCCTGAGGTTTTTACGATCAATAAAAGGAACTGAAGTATTTGAGATTCGGAGTGCCAGTAATATTGTGAATTATAATTGGACAGCATTTCTAAAGCACCAAAAACTTAATTTTCCAAATGAAGAAATCATAAAGGAATTTAATGATTTTATCGTGCCTGTTCATAGTGCAATTCATCAATTAGGGCAGCAAAACCAACTCCTCAAAGAAGCCCGTGATATTCTCCTGCCCCGCTTGATGACGGGCATGATTGATGTGGATGAAATCGAATTGCCCGAAGCACTGCTGGCGCGAATGGATTTGGAGGCATCAGCCGTATGAAACAATATATCCGCAACTCCACTACTGAATTCCTTATGTTTACGGCGCAAGCGGGCGAAAATAGCATTGAAGTGCGGGTTGAAGATGAGAGCGTCTGGTTATCGCAAAAGCTGATTGCCGAGTTGTTTGATGTCTCTGTGCCAACCGTCAATGAGCACCTGAAAAACATCTATGAGGATGATGAAATAGAAAGGGCTGCAACTATTCGGAAATTCCGAATAGTTCGAACTGAAAGTTATTTTGAAAATACCGTATCATTCAGGAGATAGTAAATCAAAAATAGCCTACCCTTTTTTGTCATCCTCGCGAATGCGGGGATCCATTGACACATGGCATCTCAATCATGGATTCCCAATACAAGCATTTGGGAATGACGCAATTCTATTCTTGATGCACTAGAGTTCTTTGAATCAGATTTTGACAGGTTGTTAAAGCTGACACCGCATGAGGATGGTGTCGTATAAGTAACGAAGACCCTGATGTGTTTGAGATGCGAACTGCCTGAAGCTTTACTGGCGCAAATGGATTTGGAGGAAGATCGAAAATGAAAGCAAAAAACCAGATCGAAATCTATCAGACCGAAGATGGAACAACGGATATTCAGGTTCGCTTTGAGCAAGAAACCATCTGGCTGACTCAGGCACAACTTGTGGAACTTTTTGGACGGAGCCAACCTGTTATTTCGCGTCATATCAATAACTCGCTCAATGAAGGTGAAGTGAATGAAAAAAGCAATATGCAAAAAATGCATATTGCAAATTCGGATAAACCCGTTGCGTATTATGATCTGGATGTCGTAATTTCAGTTGGCTACCGTGTAAAATCTCAGCGGGGCGTACAATTCCGCCGCTGGGCTACCCGGCGCTTGCGTGAATATCTGGAGCAAGGCTACAGCATCAACAAAGTCCGTTTTGAGCAGAATGCGGCTGAACTGGAGCAGGCGATAGCATTGATCAATAAGGCGGCGCAGTCACCAGAGCTAAACAGTGATGCAGGACGCGGGTTGGTGGATATCATTAGCAGCTACACCCAAACTTTTTTATGGTTGCAGCGTTATGATGAGGGCTTGCTGGAGGAACCTGATGGTCAAAGCGGCGGTGCGCTTGCTTCGGCAGATGAAGCCATGCACGGTCTGGGCGAATTGAAGCAACAACTGATCAAGCGGAAAGAGGCTACTGCCTTATTTGCCAACCCTCGATCTGACGGGCTGGCCTCAATCTTTGGTAATCTGAATCAGACGGTGTTTGGCGAACCGGCTTATCCAACCGTTGAAAGCAAGGCGGCGCATCTGCTCTATTTCGTGGTCAAAAACCACCCGTTCTCTGATGGCAATAAACGCAGTGGCGCATTTCTGTTTGTCGATTTCCTGCATCGCAATCACCGCTTGCTCAATGATGCGGGTGAACCGGTGATCAACGATATGGGGCTGGCTGCATTAACCCTGCTTGTGGCTGAGTCCGATCCTAAACAGAAAGAGACTTTGATCCGCCTGATTATGAATATGTTGAGTAGCCGGTCATCGTGATGGGGATTGTATGAGTTACGAATATTCTGAAGATGGTTTGATTGAAACGGCCAGTCAGGAAGTGCTGGAGGATTTGGGCTGGCAGGTTGAAATGGCATGGCATCATGAAACTTTCGCGACATTGGATGATCGCAGTGATGGCTTATTGGGGCGCGCCAATAAATCGGAAGTTGTGTTGGTGCGTTATCTGATGGCTGCATTGAAAAGCTTGAATCCTGATTTACCCAACAGTGCTTATCAGTCAGCGATTGATCAAATTGTACGGGGAGAGGCCAACAAAGGTCTGGCTGCGATCAATAAAGCCAAGCATGAACTGTTAACCAAAGGCGTGCCTGTCAGTTATCAGGATGATCAGGGCGTATTACAGAAAAAAAGGCTGAAAGTGTTTGATTTCAATCAGCCTGAAAATAACCATTTTCTGGCCGTGCGTCAGTTGGAAGTTGTGGGGAAACTCTATAACCGCCGCCCTGATATTGTCGGTTTTGTGAATGGTATTCCGTTGGTATTTTTTGAATTAAAGGCGCATCACACCGATTTGCGCAATGGCTATGAAGATAACCTGAGCGATTATAAAGATACCATCCCTGAAATTCTGCATTGCAATGCTTTTGTGATCTTGAGCAATGGCACCGATTCGCGTGTTGGTACGGTAACCAGCCCCTATAAATTCTTTCTGGAATGGAAGCGCATTGAAGAGGATGACAAAGGCTCGGTGAGTCTGGATACCATGCTGCGTGGCACATGCGACAAAACGCACTTGCTGGACCTGTTCGAGAATTTCCTGCTCTTTGATGGTGAGGGTGATGAAGTCGTCAAAATCATGGCGAAAAACCACCAGTTTATCGGTGTAAACAAGGTTGTTCATAAAGCGCGAAACATCGGGGATTTGAAAGGCAAGCTGGGTGTATTCTGGCATACGCAGGGTTCAGGGAAATCATATTCCATGGTGTTTATGTGCCAGAAGATGCTGCGCAAGTTTGGCAAGAGTTACACCTTTCTGCTGGTGGTGGATCGCACCGAATTGGAAAACCAGTTGTATAACACATTTACCGGTTGCGGGGCGGTGACTGAAGATCATGTCCGCGCTAAAAGCCGTGACCATTTGCGACAACTGTTGCAGGAAAATCATCGTTATGTGTTTACGCTGATTCACAAATTCTCTGTTGATCCGAAAAAAGAGACGGAGTATCCACTGATTACCGAGCGTGAAAATATCATTGTTATTTCCGATGAGGCGCACCGAACCCAGGGCGGCATCTTTGCCCGCAATATGCGATTTAAGTCGATTCCCAATGCGACTTACCTTGGCTTTACGGGTACGCCGCTGATTGATGAAGAGTTGCATGTCACCAAAGATATTTTCGGCGGATATGTCTCCGTCTATGATTTTAAACGGGCTATTGTCGATGGCGCAACATTGAAACTGTGCTATCAGAATCGTGGCGAAAAGCTGGATATTGAACACCCTGATCTCGATAAACGGATGGCTGACATCATCAATGATGAAGATCTGGACGACGATCAGATTGCCAAGCTTAAACGCGAATTTGCGCGTGATTACCCCATCCTCACTTCGGATGACCGTTTAGAAAAGATTGCCCGCGATTTGGTGTGGCATTTTAATGATCGTGGTTATCAGGGCAAAGCGATGTTTGTGGCGCTGGATAAACCGACGGCAGTGCGTATGCATGAACTGATCTGTGGTGCGCGCCCTGAAATTATTGCCCAGCTTAAAAACGCACTGCGCGCGGCCACTTCGGTTGAGGATAAAAAACGCTGTACGGAGAATCTAGCGCGAGCGGAAAAGAATACCGGCTACTGGCATGATTATATCCGCGAGTTCAGGCATCGCATTGAATCCGCCAATGATGAGCAGGAACAGTTGAAACTGAAAAAACACCTGCAACGCGTCGAAGAAACAGAAGTTTGCGTGGTGGTCAGCAGCGAGCAAAATGAAATCAAGAAGTTTGCCCGGCAAGGGTTGGATATTGGCTACCATCGACAGAAAATAGTCAAACGCGATTTGGAGAAAGAGTTTAAGAATGAAAATAATCCATTTCGGCTATCCATTGTCTGCGCCATGTGGATTACCGGCTTTGATGCGCCTTGTGTATCAACAGTGTATTTGGACAAGCCCATTCAGGGGCATTCGCTGATGCAAACGATTGCGCGCGCCAACCGCGTCTATGATGATGAGAAAGAAAACGGCCTGATTATCGATTATGGCAATGTGTATAAACAGCTCGAAAAAGCCTATTCAGTCTATGGCGAAGGCAAGGTAAAGAAAAACTCCGGCGATGATGATGGCGACGATAACCCGGTTGAAAAACTCGAAACGTTGGAATCTGAATTGGCATCGTCCATTGTATCTGTAAGAGATTTCTTGCTGGAAGCACAATTTGATCTGGATATGTTAATTCATGCGGACAGTGCGATGTTAAAACTGGCGAAGCTGGATGAGGCGAGCAATGCCGTCTGCCTGAATGAAACCACGCGCACACAATTTGAAGTAGCGGCGAGGGATGTGTTCCGAAAATATAAAATGTTATATCCCGATCCTCTGGTCAAAGACTACATGCCCGAGTTTAATGCTATCGAAGCAATTTATGGTAAGCTGAATCAAAAAACCAAGTCGGCTTATATTTCTGATGTGATGCGTAAGCTTCAGCAGGAAGTCAGCATGAGTGTTAGCACACGCCCGGATGAAGTGCATGAAGGTGATGATAAGCATGACGATGAATATGTGGATTTAAGCCATCTGGATTTTGATAAATTAAAAGTGGCTTTTGGACGATCCAAAAACAACAACACAGTCGTCTTTGAGCTGCAAGCGGCCATTGCGAAGAAGCTCAAACAGATGGTCAGTCAAAACCCCACGCGTTTAGAATTCTATGAAAAGTACAAATTGATCATTGCTGAATATAATGCGGGCAAGGATATTCAAGCTGTGCAAAAGGCATTTGATGATCTGAATGATTTTTTCGAAAAGGATATGAGCCCTGAAATAGATCGCGCTATGCGCGAAGGGCTGGATGAAGAAACATTGGCTATCTACGATCTGCTTAGAAAGCCATCATTGAGCCAGGAGGAAGAAGCTGAAGTCAAAAAAGTTGCCCGAAAGACGTTGGAAAAATTGAAGCAAGAGAAGCTGAAAATTGACCGTTGGCGACAAAGCATCCAGATCAAGGCGCAAGTACAAACTATGATCCTGGATAGCATGCAATATCTTCCGCAAGCATCTTATCCCGATACTGAACTGGCCGATAAAAGCCTGTTGGTTTACCAGCATGTGTATAGCAATTATCAAGGCGCAGGGATGAGCACTTACGGAGATTTTTGATTTAATTCGCGTGTATTCGCGTCCATTCGCGGTTCGCTTAAAGGTTTGGATTGTATGAGAAAGAACAGAGCAAGGGCGAACCGCGAATGCACACGAATGAACGCTGCAATTTGTAGGTCCGAAAAAGAGTGGGCGCTGGCAGGTACTAAAATGAAAAGACTATTGTGAGTTTGGGTCGAAGTGATGCTGATTGACACGCACGCTACGCATGCCGAGCAGAAATTCGACATTGCCTTTCGGGCCATGAATGGGGGATTCGGTCACGCCGATCACTTCCGCCCCGTTCAGCTCTGTGGTCATCGCCAGCACTTTATCAATGGCCTCCTGCCGATGCGCATCATCGCGAACGACGCCGCGATCCAGAAATTTTGCTGCCACTTCGAATTGCGGTTTAATCAAGGCCACGCACCAGCCACCTGCTTTTACAAATGGCCATGCCGAGGGGAGCACGCGGGTCAGCGAAATGAAAGAGGTATCAATCACCAGCGCGTCAACAGGTTCGGGAATCAGGGCCGGGGTTAGTTTGCGCACATGGGTCTTTTCAAGATTGATGACGCGAGCATCGTGTTGCAGTCTGTAGTGCAGCTGCCCGTGACCGACATCGACTGCATACACTTTTTCAGCGCCGTTTTGCAGTAATACATCGGTAAATCCACCGGTCGATGCACCCACATCCAGACATGTGTTCCCTTTCGCCTGAAAGGGAAAATGCTCCAGCGCCCGTTCCAGTTTGAGACCGCCGCGCGAGACATATTTCAATACTTCGCGCACCTGAATCGAAACATCTTGCCGAAATGGCATGCCGGATTTGTCCGCTTTTTGCCCATCGACATAGACCAGCCCGGCCATAATCAGGCGCTGGGCCTGATCGGCGCAATCAGCCAGTTGGCGCGCTACCAGCAGTTGATCCAGCCGCAGCTTTCCGACTTTTGGTTTTTTCGATGGCGTTGTCAATTGAGTTGTCAATTTGGTTTTATTTGGTTGTGCCAGGGTGGTCGACAGGTTTATGCGTTACTGCGTAAACGTGAGATGATGCCGTCGGCATCCAGACTAAGATCACGCAATATTTCCGCCTGCGTGCCATGAGCCGGAAAACTATCGGGCATGGCAATGTGAATGAATGGGCCGTGCCAGCCGGCAGTCAGCGCTAATGCGGCAATCTGTTCGCCAATGCCGCCCTGGGCGACACCCTCTTCGATCACGACCAGTGGCTTGTTGGTGTGCAGATGTTTGCAGATGGCGGTTTCATCCAGCGGTTTGATAAAGCGCAGATTTAGCAATGTAAAATTGCGATCATCTTCGCGGCGCATGGTTTCGACGGCGGACAAAGTATCGCGTACACGGTTACCGATGGCGATCACCAGGCCGTCATCGCCCTGCTCCAGAATCTCGCAGCGGCCAACCGGCAGCACCTGCGGTTTGACCAATTCTACCCCATAGCCGTTGCCGCGTGGGTAACGAATCGCCACCGGCCCGTTGATGGTCAGGGCCGTGGCCAGCATATGACGCAGTTCCGCCTCATCTTTCGGGGCCATGACAGTCATATTGGGCAGACTGCGCATAAAGGCGAGATCGAACATGCCGGTGTGGGTGGCACCGTCAGCGCCGACGATGCCGGCCCGATCCATACAGAAAGTCACCGGCAGTTTCTGAATGCAGATATCATGGATAATCTGATCAAAGGCGCGCTGCAGGAAGGTGGAATAAATCGCCACAAAGGGGCGTTTGCCAGCTACGGAGAGGCCGCCAGCAAAGGTGACGGCGTGCTGTTCGGCGATACCGACATCGAAACAGCGTTCGGGATGACGCCGGGCGAAGCGCGACAGGCCGGTACCTCCCGGCATGGCCGCCGTGATGGCGACAATGCGATCATCGGCATCGGCCAGGTCGGCCAGCGTTTCGGCAAAGACTTCGGTGTAGCTCGGCGGATTGCCCTCGCTCTTGTTGGGCAGACCTGTTTGCACATTGTAGGGGCCCAGTCCGTGCCAGGTTTCCGGATCAGCTTCGGCCGGTGAAAAGCCCAAGCCTTTTTTGGTGATCGTATGCAACAGGATGGGGCCATCCAGATTCTTGCAATTGGCCAGCGTGGGAAGCAGATGTCCGAAATCATGGCCGTCGATCGGCCCGACATAGCGAAAGCCCATCTCCTCAAACAGGGTGCCGGGGGTGATCATGCCTTTGACATGCTCTTCCACGCGCTTGGCCGCATCCAGCGCACCGGGTAGTTTTTCCAGAATTCGCTTGGCAGTATCCTTGGCCTGCGTATAGGGCTTACCGGTAATAATACGGGCCAGATAGGAGGACATCGCCCCGACATTGGGGGCAATCGACATTTCATTATCGTTGAGGATGACCAGCAGCCGATTATTGCGTGCGCCGGCATGATTGAGCGCTTCAAAAGCCATGCCGCCGGTCAGCGCGCCATCACCAATCACGGCGATGACGTGATAATCTTCTCCGCTCAAATCACGCCCACAGGCCATGCCGTAGGCCGCCGAAATCGAGGTGGAAGCGTGGCCGGCACCGAACGGATCGTGTTCGGATTCGCTGCGTTTGGTAAAACCGCACAAGCCGCCATACTGACGAATGGTCGGAATGCCGGACAGGCGACCGGTAAGAATTTTATGCGGGTAGGCCTGATGCCCGACGTCCCAGACAATTTTATCGTGCGGCGAATCAAACAGGTAATGCAGGGCGATGGTTAATTCCACAACACCAAGCCCGGCCCCCAGATGCCCTCCGATCGGAGCCAGTGTTTCGATCAGGTACTGGCGCATCTCGGTAGCCAATCCGGGCAACTGATCTTCATATAGCGCCTTGAGGTCGGATACTCCGCGAATTTTTTCCAGCATTGGGTAGGTCACTTGCCACGCTCCTGAATATAATGCACCAGCGCCCGCAGATGCTCGGCCCGGTGGCTCATAGGCTGGCAGGCGGATACGGCCAGCTCCTGCATCTCATCGGCCAGCTCGCGAGCCCGTTGCAGGCCGAGCACGGAGACATAGGTTGCTTTGTTCTGCGCCATATCCTTGCCGGCACTTTTGCCCAGATCGGCCGAACTGGCGGTCACATCCAGGATATCATCAGCAATCTGGAACAGTAATCCAACTGCCTTGCCATAGCGAGAACAGGCATCCAGTGGCGCCGCATCCGCTCCGGCCAGCATGGCGCCAGCCTCACAACTCCAGCGTAGCAGGGCGCCGGTTTTATGCAGGTGAATACGCTCAACCGACAGTATGTCCATGCTTTCACTACTACTGTCTGCCTGCATATCAAGTATTTGTCCGCCAACCATGCCTTGACACCCGGCTGCCAGAGCCAGGGTGTGCAGCAATCGGCAACGCAGATCGGCATCAGTGTCACTCAGCGAGATCAGCTCAAATGCCAGTGCTTGCAGGGCGTCGGCGGCCAGCACTGCGGTCGCTTCATCGAACTGTCTGTGACAGGTCGGATTGCCGCGGCGCATATCATCATCGTCCATACAGGGCAGATCATCGTGCATCAGCGAATAGGTATGGATGCACTCAATGGCCAGTGCCGCCGGCATCACAGTGGCCGGGCGCTTTCCACCACAGGCGGCATAGCACTCCAGCAACAGCGCCGGGCGAATGCGCTTGCCGCCGGCCAGCAGGCTGTAACGCATGGCTTCGAGCAGTCGTTCCGGCACGATGGAGGTGCGCGCATCCAGTATCTCAACCAGTGCATCTTGCACATGGCCGGCATGCGCAGAAAGAAATGCGGGCGCTTGCACTTGCTTACAAGGCCCGTTCAGCTGTGTCGTCGTCGAGCACCTGCAAGCGTTGATCGGCCTGATCCAGCAGTATTTCACAGCGGCGTGACAGTTTTACACCCTGCTCGAAAGCAGACACGCTCTCCTCCAGTGGCAACTCGCCCGATTCCAGTTTTTCAACCAGTTCGGTTAAACCGGCCAGCGCCTGTTCAAACGATAGTGCATTGACATCGATTTTCTTGCTCACAGCGGTTGACTCCTTGCCCCGGAACGAGAACGGGGATGGTGGATTCTATGGCGCGTTGCGGCCGGGTCAATGTGAAGGTCATTTCAATGGCAATCAATCAGCATATCTCTAGTCTGTGCCCATGCATATGATTCATCACGACAGGCAGGATTATCCGGCATCTGTGGCCGAGCAGGAGGCTTTGGTTGCCGCCATTCTCAACGGCCATGCCGAGCCGAGCGTCATTTTCACCGAGCATCCGCCCATGTACAGTATTGGTACATCCGGCAGTGAAAGTGATGTGCTAAGCCGCTGCATTGATGGCGAATCCATGGCGGTGTATGCAACCGGACGCGGCGGCGAGGTAACCTATCACGGGCCGGGTCAACTACTCTGTTATGTCATCGCTGACTTGAGAGCAGCCCCGGATTTGCATCGTCATGTGCATCGACTGGAGGAGATGATCATCCGCACGCTGGCTGATTTCGACATTCAGGCCGGACGTCATCGGCGCGGTATCGGTGTCTGGGTCGATGGGAAAAAGATTGCCGCTGTCGGGGTTCGCTGTCGCAAATGGATCACCTTTCACGGCATTGCCCTGAACATCCACCCCAATCTGCGCCACTTCTCCGGCATTGTGCCCTGCGGCATGGCCGATGCCCCGGTGACATCCATGCAGGCGCTCGGTTCGGAGACTGATCGGGCTCAGGTTGAACAGGTGGCAGGCAGACATTGCGCCATTTTTTTCGACGATTGAGGATCAATCATTCTTAGTTTTCCGTATAGGATAGATGTGGGCGATTGCTTGACTTGATGCTCTCCTGTATCAGGGTGAATCGGTGTCAAAACAAGAGTTTATCGAATCGTTTGCTCCGCTCACGCTGCATGATCATGTTTATCGCGGCGATCATCGACTGCGGGTGGCGCTGGTTGGTCATCCCAATAGTGGCAAAAGCACGATTTTCAATGCGGTGGCCAGCACCCGCTACCGCACCGGTAAATTAAGCGGCACGCATAAACCCTATGCTGAATGTGCTGTCCAGGTTGGCGTGGACGAGGTTCATCTCGTTGATCTGCCCGGCCTGCCTTCATTGCGCGGTCTCGACGGCGATGATCTGGAGGCGCTGAAATATCTGCTCTGGGGTGATGCACGCCCATTAATTTCCCGCCACGAAGGGAGCGAGCCGCCAGCACCGTTTCCGCGTCCGGATGTATTGATTCAGGTGATTGATGCCAGCGCCTTGCAACAGAGTCTGGAGCTCTCGCTGGAGTTGGCAGAGCTCGGACTGCCCGTGATTATTGCGCTGAATATGATGGATGAGGCGCATCGCAAGGGCATTGCGATTGATGTGGAGCTGTTGTCTGAAAAGCTCGGCGCTGCGATCATTCCAATCGTCGCCTTGAAGGGGCACGGACTGGAAAAACTGTTTGCGTGCGTGCTACAGGCTGGCCGGCATCCGGTCTGCCCACTGCCGCAACTGCCCAGTCCGCACATTCAGCTCTGGGCGAACCGCTTGCATCAAGTGGTTGATCGGCCTGAGATTCAGCAGGCATTTTCTATTCCCGCCAATATGCTGACCATGAATCTGCTGGAACAGGACAATTATCTCCGCTCTGAAATTAAAAACCACTTCCCCGAGGTGGCTCCGGCTATCCATATGCTGCGCGAACAGGCCAATATGCAGCTGCCGAGAAATCTGACCGAGGAGGTCAAGGCTGATCGCCATCACCGCGCCATCAGTCTGTATGATGCGGTAGCACGCTGCGTGCATCAGCCAAAGACCGGTTGGGAAGATCGTCTGGATATGGTGTTCCTGCATCCGCATTGGGGACTGGTCGGTGCGCTGTGCGTATTCGCGGCCGTACTGTTCGTGGTCTTTGAGGTAAGCGCAGGACTTGATGCTTTATCTTCCGCCAGACTGGCCACGTTAATCTCAGCCTGGCAACCGGAAAGCGCTTTAGGCGTGATTGCCCGCGCCGTAGCGGACGGGCTGGTCGGGCTGATTGGCATTGTCATTCCCTATATGCTGCCGCTGGTGTTGATGCTGGTTGCGCTGGAAGAGAGTGGCATCATGCATCGCATTGCCTTTGTCGTGGATCGTTTTTTCCATGCTATCGGCCTGCACGGCAGAGTGGCTGTACCGTTCCTGCTGGGGCTGGGATGCAATGTGCCGGCGATTGCGGCCACCCGCAGCTTGAGCAGTGGCCGTGATCGGGTGGTTGCCTCCCTGCTCATCACCTTTGTGCCATGTTCGGCGCGCTCGGCTGTGGTGTTGGCATTGGGCGCTAAATATCTCGGGGCGACAGGCGTATTCCTGTTATTTCTGTTGAGCCTGCTGGTCATAGCCGTGCTGGGGCGTCTGTTATCACACCGCTATCCCGAGGTCAGCCCCGGCCTGATTCAGGAGGTGCCAGCCTACAGGTGGCCGAAAATACGACCGCTGATAGCATCCACATGGCAGCGCACACGGGATATTATTACCATCGTACTGCCGCTACTGGTTGCCGGCAGCGTGGTGCTGGCGCTATTGCAGTTTATCGGCGGCGACCGTGTGATCAATTCGGCGCTTGTTCCGGTAACCAGCTGGATTCTCGGGTTGCCGCTGGTGCTGGGCGTCCCCATTCTGTTCGGGGTGCTGCGTAAGGAGCTATCGCTGGTCATGATCTATCAGGCGCTTGGCACGTTCGATGTGGGTCAGATGCTCGACTGGATTCAGATCTCCACCTTTCTGGTGTTTATGCTGTTTTATGTTCCCTGTATTTCGACCTTCGCGGTGATGGTCAAGGTGATTGGCCGCAAAGATGCACTGTTTTCCGTCGCCCTCTCCATCGGCGTTGCGCTGACTGTCGCCGTGCTTGTACGTTTTTTTCTTACTGGCATAGGCCAGTTTCTGTACAGCTGATGAATTGGGCCAATTTGACGAGCGTGATGGTCATCACATCATGCGCAGGTGTTGCCGGTAGTGTTCGCCGTATGGATCAAGATGCTGAAACAAACAGCGCGTTGTCAGATGTAACAAAATCATGCATGGAAAAAGACCGGGACTTGAGCATTATTTTCTGCGTGGCATGATTATGTCATGAGAAGATTGTCCATTCGCGTTCAGCAGATTAAACCATCAGCAACACTGGCCATTACGGCCAAAGCGGCGGAAATGCGCGCCGCCGGTAAAAGCATCATTTCACTCTCGGTCGGCGAGCCCGATTTCGAAACGCCAAAAGCCGCCCGTGAAGCAGGCATTGCGGCCATCAATAGCGGCTTTACCCGTTATACAGCAGTGGCCGGCATACCCGAATTGCGTCAGGCGATTGCCGAGAAATTCAAGCGTGATAACGAGCTGGATTACAGCGCCGATGATATTCTTGTCTCCACAGGCGGCAAGCAGTGCATCTATAATCTGTTGATGGCGGTGATGAATCCGGGCGAACGCGCCATTATTCCCGCGCCCTACTGGGTATCCTACCCCGATATGGTGAAGCTGGCAGAAGGCACGCCCGTGATTGTGCCTACTACGGCTGAAGCAGACTTTAAAATCACGGCATCACAACTGGATGACGCATTGTGTCACCGCTGCAAAATTCTGTTTCTCAACTCTCCTTCCAACCCGACCGGCATGGTCTATTCGGAGGACGAACTGAAAGCGCTTGGCGATGTGGTTCGCAAACACCCCGATCTGATTGTCGCTACCGATGATATGTATGAGAAAATCCTTTTTGATGGCAAACAGTTTGCCACTTTTGCGCAGGTTAACCCCGATCTGAAAGCGCAAACGGTTACTTTCAACGGTGTCTCCAAGGCCTTCTGTATGACCGGTTGGCGCATCGGTTTTTGCGGCGGCCCCAATGCAATCATCAAGGCTATGACCAAGATTCAGGGACAGAGTACCTCCAATCCCAATGCCATTGCCCAGAAAGCGGCGCTGGCGGCGTTGACCGGGCCGACCGATGAACTCGACGAGATGGTCGCCACCTATGAAACCCGGCGCGGCTGGCTGGTCAATGCCATCAATGCCATCCCCGGTATGCATGCCATGATGCCGGACGGCGCTTTTTATGTGTTTCCATCCGTTGCCAGCTGGATAGGCAGCACCACGCCGTCCGGCATAACGCTTGCCGATGATGTGTCGATTTGCGAATGGCTACTGGAAGAGGCCGGCGTAGCGCTGGTGCCAGGTGCCGCTTTCGGCTCTCCCGGCCATGTGCGTTTCTCCTATGCTGTCAGTCAGGACACCCTGGAAGAGGCCGTGCACCGAATCGCCACAGCGGCGGGTAGCCTGAGCTGATAGCTTTGATGTAGTCGTAAAATCCGCCCAGCATTTTTTCCGCGTCCATGCATGGGCGCTCTGAGTACATTTCACGCAGTCATCATGGATAAATCATCCGGGCTAAAGGCTGTAGCGGGAGCCACATGGGCCAGGGTAAAAATATAGGCCCAGAAGCTCGATTCACGGGTGAAGTAGCAACTGCTTTGTCCGTACTGAACCCGGATGCCTTGTTTGCACTGGCATACTTTCAGGGCAACAGTGTCTGCAAAACTGGCTGCAATTCTGCTGGCGCGTTCAATGTTCATGATAGGCCTCCATCTTGCTGTCGAGGGATATTCCAATCCCCTTGATGCGGTGGTGACGCCAGTCATCGCCGAATCTTCAGTGGGATGCGTGCGCGGCAGGTCAGTCCATCCATGCATAGTATTGGCGATGGCGACCTGCGCTGGCGTTCACCCTGCCGTATGGATATACCCGATGATGTTCATCATATTCATGACGGGCGCGGACCTCCTGCGCCTCATGGCGGGCACGGGCTTCCCTTGCCTCATGACGCGTATGATTGTAATCATTTTCACGCTGATCACCGTATCTGTAAGAGCTGTAGCGACCGTGATGCCTGTATGCATATCGACCTCCTTGCAGTTCGTGCTCCTCATGCTCTTCGTAGGCCTCCCGGCCATTGTATTCAGAATCGCCATATTCCGATTCCCTATCATCAACATATGCATCATCCACAAATTCCGGTTGCAGACTACCGAGAAACGCGCCTGCAAGGCCGCCGAAAATTGCTCCGATGACAGCGCCATCTTCACGATCTTCGCTTTGATAGCCGATTACTGCGCCGGCTGTCGCACCCACTGCTGCGCCGGTTAACAGATTGCGATCCTGTGGGCCTGCATACGCAGATACGGATGTGAATAACAGCATGACCAGTCCGAATAATATCTTTTTCATATACGCCTCCTTTGAATGGCTGCGGACAGTATAGAAAGGCATCTGCTGTTGAAGAAAGTGGATATTGTCAACTATTTAGGGTAAATATCACGCGTAAGGCTTCAGGAATTTATCACTGGCTAATATGATCAGGCTGTGGATTTTGTGATCCATCTGTTTCTGCGTGGTTATCGGCACTATTTGGCGGCTCTTTATTTTCCATCTGTTGGAGGGAATACTTTTCCAGAAACACGGTTAAATTAGCCACCACCAGTGAATAGACCACGATGCCAATCACCATCGTAATGACGGCAATGACACGTCCTCCGGGCGTGATCGGAACCACGTCGCCATAGCCGACTGTCGTTAATGTGACAAATGCCCACCATAAGCCATCAGGGAGTTGGCCGAATTGCGGATTTTGCCCGTGTTCCAGCAGAAAGGTGAGCGTGCCGAATATAAACACCAGGCCAAACACCATTGCCATAGCAACCGGCAGGCTATCTCCGGATAGTAGCAGCATGCGAATAAGGCGGTCTTTATTACTGCGTATGAGCGCACCCAGCCTTAAAGCCGGAATCAGATGGGCCACTCTTAAGGCCATGAGCATTCGCAGTACAGGAGATGAGAGCAGTACGATCACTGCAAGATCAAACCAGTTAGATTTCATCCATTGCTTGCTGTTATCTGCAATCCACCAGCGAACAAAGAACATGGCGACAAAACTGACCAGTGATACCATGAGTGACCAGGATGGCAGTGACTTGATAAAGGGTGCTGCTACGGCGGTAATCGTGGTGATAAACAGGCCGGAATCCAGAGCACGTTGCCAGAAGGTGCGTTGGTTCATCATTTAATGGTCGCTGCCTGCCTTGTGTCCGAAATAGAGCGACAGTGAAATAAGGAAAATGCCGGCACCCATATAGAGGATATTTAACGGGTCATCGAAGGTGACGTGCAGTACGTTTTTGAAGAACGCCACAATAAGAATCATCAGAATAACTTTTCCGAGTCGATCTTTCAGATCATCCAGAGATTCAATCTGTAACAACTTGCCGGCTGTCGGGTTGTCTTTTGCGATTTCGATCTTATCAATATGAAGTTCATACACGCCGAGTGCAAAAATCAGCATGACAATAGCCAGCAGGAAATCGTCTACAGCAGTGATGACATGACTGACCACGACGACATGGAAATGTTCAACCTCATGGCCCATGAAATAGACCTGAATAAATTCAATAAGCAGTTTGCCCATATCCCAGGCAGAGGAGATAAACAGCAGGGCCATGCCCACAATGCAGGACCATACAGCCAGCAGCGTTAAATAGCGTGAGTTCCATAATAGCGCTTCAAAAAATAATTTCATATGTGTCCCTCTCAGCCAAGGCTTGCACTTGCTGAACAGTGTCGGCGTCTTCGACTCGGTTCCAGCATGTTTCGTGCCATATGTTATCCGAATCGCATTAGGCTGGCCATTCACCAGTACCGGCGCGTAGCAATACGGGTTCACTTGTACATAAATCCACTACTGTGGAGGGGGTCGTGCCGCTCCAGCCGACATCAAGGACAGCGCACGACAGATGCTTCAATCGGGGCACGAATTCATCCGGATCAAAAGCAGGGTAATCATCTCCCGGAAATTGTAGAGTGGTGCATAACAGCACTTCCCCACAGGCTTCCAGCAACAAATGGCATACCGGATGGTCGGGAATGCGGATACCTACATCATGGCGTTTTCCGAAAATACGCCGTGGCAATGAGGCGCTTGATGGTAGAATAAATGTGTACGGACCTGGTAAGCAGCGTTTCAGAATTCGATGTGCTTGATTGTCGATACGGACACAGGTGGCCGCCTGCGACAAATCTGCACAGACCACTGCCCATAAATGGTGGTCGTCCAGTTGACGTAGTGTGCGAATATCGGCAATAGCACCGGTTGCCTGCGGTTTGCACATCAAAGTGTAGCAGGTATCCGTTGGGGCGATGACAAATCGCCCCTGTTGCAATAACGCCGAAGCCCGGCGTATTTGTCTTATTTGCGGACGTTCCGGATGTAACCGCAGGTGTTCGAATTGATGCACATCGATTCCTTTGTTAAAAGTCGGATTCTACGCTGTTAAAAGCCCGGAATCATACTACCAAGCCCTTTGAGAAGCTCCTTTTGAGGCGATGATGCAGGCTGGGCTGGCGCGCCGCCCTGTTTGCCTCCGCCCAGAATTTTGTTCAGTTTGCTGCCAATCTTACTCTTGTTTAACAGGGCCGGGGCATTATCAATCAGAGTCCTGGCGTTGATCTCCGGCCTGACTTTTAGCGAGGCGAACGGGCCGGTAATATGCAGGGGAACTGTAAGCCCCTTGCGAAGCATCGAGCCGCCTTGCCCTTTCAGGGTTCCAACGACGCGTGGCTTGACATGATAATCCATGGTTTTACTGACCAGGTTCACGATCCCCTGACCTGTGACGCGCAATAATGGTGAGCTCATAAACAGATCCTGATTATTCGCCACGCCGTTTTTGACATTGAAACTGCCGGAGAGTTGGGCGAAATCTGTTTCCTTCGGCCCCTGTTTATAAGCTGCCGGATTGGTAAATTTGCGAATGGCACCGGCAATATCAAAGCCTTTGAGTTTGCCGTTTCTGAACAACACTTTACCCCGCCCATTCAGGCTTTTTACTGCTGTTGCAGTCAAGCCTGTAGCGTGAAAGCTGGTGTCCATGGCCATTGTCCCGGTCAGCATGTCCATCTTGGCTGTTGCCTTGAGCAGCGGTCCTGCCTGTACGCCAGTGATATGCACGGATTCTTTCCATTTAGCCGGATAGGCCGCTACATCAATACTGGCCCTTTCGGTTACTTTGCCTCCAGCCAGATTAAAGCTCAGCGGGCTCAAATCGAAGCGACCTTTCGAGCCATTGATGGAGGCAGAAAAATTTTGCATCTCCAGTCCGCGCAGGAATAGCGTTCCTATCTGTAACTTCGACGTCACAACCCAGCTTTTCAGGAAGCGCAAATCCGGTTCTGCGGCAACTTTTTCAGCTGCAACAGCCTCTTCTATGACAGACAAACCTCGCCGATCTCGGGCCTGTTTCTCCTGCTTTCCCTGCGGCAGCCATGGATCCATGTGCAACTGCTTTGCCGACATGCGCAAACGTATATCCGGCCCGCTATAGCGCACTGCGCCCGTCGCTCTGAGCAGGTCATCATCAAGCATCAATTGCAGGTCGTTGATATCCATTTTCTTACTGTTGCCCGACAAAGACACGTTAAACTTCACCTGTTTCCACGGCGACGGGTGGGCGGCGTACATACGATTTAAATCGGGTATAAACGTAGATAGCCAGGTACGGGCGATTGGCTGGCTGTCGATGCGCAATTTGAATGTAGGATTGGTTGTCAATTTTTGTACGCTACCCTTGATATCAAACAGGCTTTTGTTATCAACAGCCAGCGTTGCGCGATTCAATTTCAATTGATCCGTTTTTGGTAGCTCAACTTTCCAGTTGATGTCCAGCTTATGTGCTGCGTCCAGCATCAGTTGACCTTCAGCAAGGCGAATGCCATCCGGATGTTGCTCTATCCTGGCCGATACGCCCACGCTAGCTTGGGCGATATCGCCCAACTGGACTGGCCACCCGCTGATGACATTTTTGAATGGCTGCAGTGCGACCTTGTCCGCCTTGAAGTGGCCCTGCACCGGCAGGGACAGCGGATCCAACTTTGCCAGATCACCCAGTGGGCCGATATTGGCATCCAGTTCAAAGGCATTACCGGATAGTTTGCCGGACATGGTTACCGAAACGGGCCTCTTAAGTTGCACATCTTTAAGTGCCACACTCAGTTCGGACAGCACGACGGGTTTGGCCTTCGCATCGACCCATGTTATTTCACCGCCGGTCAGGCTTAACGACTCGGCCTGTAGCGCTGCCAGCGCAGGCGCCGCTGCTGCAGACTGGCCTGAATCGGCGGCAGGTTCTCCGCCATTTGTTGGCGAAGAGATCAGGTCGCCCCAGTTGGTTTCTCCGTTACTGTGGCGCTCCAGGTATACAACTGGCTTCACTATTTCAAAGTGCTTAATTTCGATTTTTCTGGATAGTAATGGCATCAGGGCCAGTTTTACATGCAGGCGCTGTACGCTGAGAAAATCATGTTTGGTGAAGCCTGCGCGGTTAGCCAAATGCACATCATCCAGTTCAACGCCTATCCAGGGAAATAGAGAGGCATTTATTTTGCCGATGCTCAAATGGCGGCCGGTAGAATCTTCGACGGTCTGTTCAATCTTGCTTTTGTAGACATTCACATCGATGAAAAACGGAGCAACCAGCAGGGTAACAATCAGAACCCCCACAATAATCAAGCTATATCGAACTGTTTTGGCAATGGTTTTGGACATAATGAACCCCTTTCAAATGCACTCTTTTTACCATGTGGACTTTTGCTCATGAGTGCAACATCCGAATAGCGCTATCTTGCGGGCTCACCACGGGTCTTGCAATGGCGAAATATGCACGATCTGTCCGAAAAGCACCCATCAAGCTGAATATATGAAAAACTCCCGACTCAGGACTGGTAAGGCTTTGTCGTCTAAAGCGATGTCAAATGACACTCCTGCACTAGTTCACCCACGGCCAATTCATTCTATGACTTAAATCATTGTCAGATAATGGAAAAGAACCGCATCTGGACTAATGTCTGATTTAAGCGCATGCTTCGGCCATGCAGATTAGAGCAGCAAAAACACCTGAGCTT
>Ga0256829_1001239_pt1 | contig 21587 bp, 18 predicted proteins | sample 131447metaG_FD_185979 | JGI IMG/M metagenome (GOLD analysis project Ga0256829, IMG submission 185979) | Hydrothermal vent microbial communities from Lau Basin, Pacific Ocean - 131-447 | ecosystem: Environmental > Aquatic > Marine > Hydrothermal vents | place: Pacific Ocean: Lau Basin | collected...
ACGATAGTCTGAAAATGAAATAATTTGGAGATAAAAAATGTCGCCTCCTTGCCTAGTTTTGAGGGTATAGAAAAGAGACTGTTTTGTTTGTCATACTCCATATCCTGCAAAGAGTACAAAAGGTCAAATCCAGCCACCCAATATGTCACTCCAAGGCATAACATCACCGACCATATAGGAATATCGCCTCCTATTGCCACAGCTCCAGCAATGGGTGCCAAACCCAAAGATAGACCCAAAATCAAATGTGCAGTTTGAGAAAATCTCTTAAATATAGAGTATCCGCCTAGTATCGCTAAAATCGGAAAAGAGAGATAAAAAGCAAGTGAGTTTATAAGATAGGCAACCACTATAAAAGTTAGTGCATTTAGAGCGATAAAAATCTTGAGATTTTTTTCACCTATTTTTCCATTTACACTAGGTCGATTTGCAGTTCTTGGGTTATGCCTATCTATATCCCTATCAGCATATCGGTTAAAGCTCATGGCAAAATTTCTAGCGCTAACTGCCGCCAATAGACCCAAAATAAACAACTTCCAACCAAACCACATAGTACCATTTAACTCAGCCGAATAGACAATCATAGCTATAAATATAAACGGCAGAGAAAATATAGAGTGTTTAAAGACGATAAGATCACCAATATCTTTTAAAGTATCAAAAATTTTTTTCATTCTAAATTCTACTATAATTGAGTTTAAAAGTGTTATAATTTATCAAAAATAGAAAGAGAGCAATAAAAAAAGATGAAGATAACAGCACTATTAGGTGCAACAGCATCTGGGAAAACTGCAAAATCACTGCAATTAGCACTTGAGCTTGACGCATATGTACTCTCACTTGACTCACTTAGCATATACAAAGAGATAGATATCGCCTCAGCAAAACCAACTCCAAAAGAGCGTGGAGATATCTTACATTTTGGAATAGATGAGATATACCCAAATGAAGATTTCAATGTCTCTATCTTTTTTGATATATTTAAAAAAGCCAAACAAAAAGCTATAGAAGATGGTAAAAACCTCATAATAGTAGGTGGCACTGGTTTTTATCTAAAATCACTAATAAGTGGACTAAGTAGCAAACCAAAAATATCATCAAAGACAAAAAAAGAGGTGCAAAAAATCATAAAAAACTTAGATAATGCATATAACATCATAAATAAAAATGACAAAACATACTCACAAAAGATATCTAAAAATGACTCTTACAGGATAGAAAAATGGCTAGAGGTTTTTTTAGAAACAGGTGTGCCTGCGAGTCTATACTACAAGCAAAATCAACAGCCTCCTCTCATAAAAGAGTTAGATATCTTAGAGATAAATATCCCAAAAGATCTACTTAGGCAAAGAGTAGAGTTAAGAACTAAAGAGATGATAAAACAGGGTTTGATAGATGAAGTTATCTACCTTGAAAAGACCTATACAAGAGCTCCAAACTCGATGAAAGCCATAGGCATAAAAGAGACGCTAGAATTTTTAGACGGGTTAATAAACAAAAAAGAGTTAGAAGAAAAAATCATACTAAACACTATGAAACTTGCCAAAAGACAAAAGACTTTCAATAAAACTCAGCTTGTCACTAAAGCAATTTAATACAACTACATATACTAAAATAGTTTTAGGCTGTCGCTACAGAGTTTGGTCCATGAATTTTTTGTTTTTTGTGATGAGCAAATTTTAAAGTATTTTTTTGCCTCTTTTGGTTGTTTTAGTTTTATGGAGATTTCTGCCAACTCATATAAAACTCTTGATTTGTATCTACCTTTTAGTTTTTTCTTGTTTAATTTTATCGCTACTTTTTTGGCGTTCTTGTACCTTGTGAGTCTTTTTAGAGCATCCATATATCTTAGCTCTATCTTTGGTGTATAGGCAGATAGTTTGTATCTATTTTGTAGATTTATAATCTTTTTTGCATACTTAATCAAAAGCACATCATCTCTTTGGCTCTGTGCATAGTTGACAACTTTATAGTAAGAATTCATATTTTTTACATCGTTTGCCCATTTTTTATCCAGTTGCAACAATATATCAAGTGCCTTACTGTACTCTTTATTTGAAAAATATGCATCAAAAATAGCTCTATAGCTTGAAGCTGAGATTGGTTTTTTAGCAACTTTAGAGAGAGTAAAAAGATCAGTTTTTAGATCGATAACTTTATCAAATTCTCTGAGTTTTGAGTCAATTTGTATATTTTTTTGCAACCATTTAAATTTTTCTACAAAATTATCACTCTTTAAGCCATCGAGTGCAAGAAGTTGTGCTTTTTTGTATCTAGCAGTCACTACAAAGCACTTATAGAGCATATCTTCATTGTCAACCTTGTAGATATCAAGCTTATACCTCTCGACCAAGTTAACAGCCTTTTTGCACTGCTTTGTCTTTAAGCTGTCAAACAACAAAACTGTAGCTGCACTATTTATAAGGTTTTTTCCTTTTGTTGAATTTTTATCAATTGCAGTTTTTATCAAATCTTGCATATCAAGAACTTTTTGATATCTCTTCTGCTTCAACAACAGCTTAGCTTTTGCCAAAACTGCTTTGTCTTTTATGTCATTATTGTACTTCGATATCAGCACATCATAATACTTGGCAAGTTTTGTTTCATTTGTTTCATTTAATTTGAAGAAAAGTTCATCAATCGCCCTATTTACTTCTGCGATATAGACTCCATCGCTATACAGCTTTTTATACTTTTTATATCTATCATATGCTCTGTTTATCTCGTTATCTTTAGCGTACCAATCTCCACTCTCTTTTAAAAGTAGTTCTCTTGTGTCTAGTTCATTTTTGTTTATATTTTTAAGGAGTAGATCGTTAATTGTAGCAGCGACTCCATATAGTCCATTATCAGCCAGTTTTTGGGCTAACTTATGAGATTGGTCTTTGTTCTTTAAGAGATATGATTTGTTTGCATTCAGAACTTTTAAGAGGTAGTTTTTTGCCTCTTGAATTTTCCCTAAATTGATATTTGAAGTTGTTAATTTTATAGCAGCAAGTGACGCTATATCTAAATCTTTGGCACTGTATAGGACATCTTGATAGAGTTTTATGGCTTTTTGTTTTTTATTTTTATCAAACAGAGAATCAGCAAAAAGTAGGATAGCTTTTTTTGTGTATGGACTATTTTTGTGCTCAGTCACCAGTATATCTAAAAAATAGTTTACATCTGCATTTGAGCCAGATCTAAGGTAGCTCTTGACGAGTATCAGAAGTATCTGTGGAATATTCGAGTTTGAAGAGAATTCTCTCATCCAAGTTTTGCTGATAGATGCAACATCTGCATTTGTATAGTTATTGTTTATTGGAGGGATATTTTTTTCTATGGATTCGTCCAATGCTTTGAGTTTATATAGCAGAATATCGCTTTTAAATATACTATTTGGATATAGTTTTAAGACTCTATTGCTATCTTGAACAACTCCTTCAAAATCACCTTTTTTTAACTCTTTTTGTATGTCAAGATAGTAATTAATATCTTTACTTTGTGCATATGCTATCGGTGCTCCGTTTAAATCAACCGGACCGACATAAGGCTTCATATACTTGTCGTAAGTAATAGGGAAATTTATGCCATCACTTTTGGAACTTTTTCCAAAAGGTGTCTCTGTGTATAGTAAAATAACCCAGTGTTTTGTACTTTTTTTTGCAACTTCCTCTAAAACATCTCTGTTTTCATATAAAACTTGGTTAACAGGAATGAGTCTTGAGTAAACTTTTGGGCTTATCTTTATATAGAACTCTTTTTGTCTCTCTAAAAAATCTATATCTACAATTCTTAGATTTTTCTCTTTGATTGGTGTTCTTACTATCTTTTTAAATTGACATATATAGTTCTTTTTATCAAGCTTTAACGGAACCACTCTACAATCAACTGGTTCGCTGTCGATGATATGTAAAATTGCATATGGAAGCCCACTCTCTTTTGCACTGTTAACATATATATTTAAAGCAAAAAGCTGTATTGTTGCCAAGAGTATTGATATGATATATTTCATAAGGAGTATTATATCATATTAGAAGGATTAGGATTATTACTCCACCAAGTAACTACATCAAAAGTTGAGTTAGTTACTTGGTGGAGTAATAAATGGGACAGGCTACTTTAAATCAATTTTACTATCTTTTTTACTTTTTCTAAGAATCTTTGTGATTTTTAGTTGGGAATCTTACTTAAATAATTTTTTTAATTAAGTCAAAATTTAAGATAGTTTGTGTAATAATTCACCCGTCATAATTGAAAAAGTCGCACCCAGTAGGCGAAAGTTTTAGGTGTGACTTTTTTACTTGTTGTTTGATTTGGCATGGAATTATTGAGGCTAATCTAATACCCACTTGATTTTATCAGCTCTGTTACAACCGAGAGTATCGGTTGTACAAAAATTGATGCTGCTACGGTAAAAAAAAGTGTAATTCCTACTATTGTTTTTATAGGTGTTGATGAGTTTGCTATATATATATTGCCATCTTCTGTGATCGGGTCTTTTAAAAACATATATACTATGAGTTTCATGTAATAATAGATGGCTATTGCACTATTTATCACCATAATCACAGCGAGTACTACATGTCCACTATTTATGACTGAGCTTATCAAGTATAGCTTACCCCAAAATACTGAAAATGGTGGCATTCCTGCCAATGTAAACATAAAAATTGCAAAAAGTGTTGCCATCATAGGGGCTACTTTTACCATACCTGAAAATTTGGTAAATGGATGCTGATATCTTGAACCCCATAGATTTTTCTTGTGTCTCGCAATCCAAAGCATAGTAAATGCACCGATATTTGTAAACATAAATAGTATCCAGTATAGGAAAATAGCTGAGTTTGCCTGTGTTCCTCCAACCATGATAGCGGTCAATACAAACCCTGCATGAGCGATCGAACTAAAAGCTAGCATTCTCTTGACATCTTCTTGTACTAGGGCTGTTATATTTGCTAGAGTCATAGTCAAAACTGCCAGAAAAATCAAAATATCTTGCACCCACTGTATCTGTGATGATAAAAATATATCAAAAAATCTAATAGCGACGACTAAACCAGCGATTTTTGGAACAACTGACATATATCCTGCAAGTGGAGCTGAACTTCCCTCATAGACATCTGGTGTCCAAGTATGAGTTGGCACTATAGAGAGCTTAAACCCTAAAGCCATAAGCATGAAGACGACACCTGCGAGTGTAAATGCTCCTGGTGCAAAACCTCTTGAGACTAAAACTTTGGATATAACTCCTAGCTCAATACTGCCAGTCAAGGCATAGAGTATAAGCGAAGCCATGGCAAAAAATCCAGCGGCTAATGCCCCCATAGTAAAGTATTTTATAGCTGCTTCAAAAGCTTTGTTTCTATTGTGTAATGCTATCAAAGTATATAGCGCCAAACTAGCAGTCTCTAATCCTATGAAGATAAGGATAAGGTTGTCAGTCGCCACCATAAATTGAAAACCAACTATCATAAATAAAAACAGAGCATAATACTCCGCCTTTTTAAACTCTTTAAATGGTTTATTGCTGAGTGCTGTTATGATAAATAGTGCCGAAGATATAAGTATGATGCCTTGAGCTAACATGGACATACCATCGACCAACATGACACCAAAAAAACCTCTACTTGGCCCATTTAAGCCTATAAGTGCTGTAAAATCTAAAAATATAAAAAGTAGCGTAAACATTACAAAAAAACTTTTATCAAGTCTCTTCGTAAACAGATCTATACAGATGATAGCCAAAGCACCAAATGCTAAAATTGCCATCGGGGTTAATGTAGCTAGGTTTAGAGTTGCTATTTTTATTGATATAGGATTTAACATTATTTTGTACCCCCTATGCTATTTACTTTTAGCAGAAATTTTTTCGTATCTGGTAATAGTGCTTTTCTCTCCATGGTCTGAATCGTCTTTCTTACACTCATGTCGATTGTCGTAAGAATCGGTTTTGGATAGACTCCAAGAATCACTACAAGGGCAACAAGCGGTATAAGAGCTGCAAACTCTCTTTTGTCCAAATCTTTTAGAGTTTTGTTCTCTTCTTTGACAACTTTTCCAAAAAAGGACTTTCGGTATAGAGTGAGCATATACACTGCTCCTAGGATTATCCCACTTCCTGCGATAACTGTTATCTCCCAACTAACTCTATAGAATCCGAGCAATGATAAAAATTCTCCAACAAACCCTACAGTCAAAGGCAATCCAACTGCTGCCATCATCAAAACACCAAATATAGCTGCATATCTTGGCATCACAGTTGCCAATCCTCCAAACTCACTCATCAGTTTTGTATGTCTTCTATCATAAATAACACCAACTAGCATAAATAGTGCTCCACTGACAATCCCATGACTTAACATCAAAAATATTGAACCCGTGATTCCCTCTGCATTCATAGCAAAGATTCCAAGAATTATAATCCCCATATGTGAAATCGAACTATACGCAATGACCTGTTTAATATCCTTTTGAGCATATGCCACCATGGCTGCATATATAACCATAATAGTTGCGATTATTGCCACAGGATATAAAAAATATACAGATGCATCAGGAAAGAGGGGCAATGAAAATCTTATAAAAGCATAAGTTCCCATCTTAAGCATAACTGCCGCCAATAAAATAGATCCCACTGTCGGTGCTTGTCCATGAGCATACGGAAGCCAAGTGTGAAACGGAAACATTGGTACCTTTACGGCAAATGCCAAAAAGAATGCTCCAAATAACCAAAGCTGTGTATTAAAAGGGAGTACCAAAAGATACCAATCAGGAATAGCAAAACTCCAAGTCCCTGTTGCTAAATAGTACTGATACCCTAGATATAAGATTCCAACCAACATCAAGGCTGAGCCTGCAAATGTATATAAGAAAAACTTAATAGCCGCATAAATTCTTTGACCTGAACCCCAAGCGCCAATGATATAGAGCATTGGGATTAGTGAAAGCTCCCAGAAGATATAAAATAAAATCATATCTAGACTTAAAAATACACCAACTAAGGTCATCTCTAAAAACAGTATGGTAATCACAAGATTTTTTATATCTTTTTTTATATTTAAAGCTACAAGTGACACAAGAGTCATAAATGTGCTCAGTATCACTAAAAATAGTGAAATTCCATCGACCCCAAGATAAAAACCTACACCAAACTGAGGAATCAAAGCGGAGTATTCGACAAATTGATATCCACTATTTGTAGGGTCATACGCAATCCAAAGTACAATAGAGAGTAAAAACTCTACAAAAGCTACGGAGATACCAAAAGTTTTAACATTTTCTTTGTTTATAACAAATCCAAAAATTCCCGCAATCAAAGGGAAAAATACGATTAATGATAATATGTGTTCCATCATATACTCCTACATACCTGGTCTATAAAATATAGCAAGAGCTAGCAGGGCAACTATGCCCACAACCATCCATCTGAGCATATCAGACAGATTTCCACTTTGCATTTTTCTACTTTTTTGACCAAGTATATACAAGGTCTTAGCGATTAAATCAACTATAAAATCTATAATTTTCACATCTATCTGCTTCCAAGCAAAAGTTGAAAGTCGATAGTATGGTTTAAATATAACTTCTTCGTAAATCTTTGGTATGTAGTATTGATTTTTCAATAACAAGTAAATTGGCATGTTCTCTAATTGTTTGCTAAACCCACCTTTGTTATACTTGTAAATCGTAGCAACAATCACTAAAATCACAAAAGCAGAAGTTAAAAATATCAAACCAAGTTCTGTTGCATGAGGTATTGTAATCTCATATTTACTCAAGATTTCAGTCACAAATTCCTCAAATGGTTTCTCAAAAAATCCAGCTACCGTGGATAAGATTCCAAGAGGTAAGAGTGCCCAAAGAACAAACGGATAGGTCTCATGAGGATGAAAACCTAGTTTTTTATGCACTTTATCCCCAAAAAATACTAGCATAATGAGCCTAAAACTATAAAATGCTGTCATGCCAGCTCCAATAAATAGGGCAAACCATATATAAAAATTACCTCCATTAAATGCAGCCGCCAAAATCATATCTTTACTAAAAAATCCAGCAAATGGATAGACGCCACAAAGTGCAACCGAAGCTACTGCCATCAAGGTAGCAGTATAAGGCATGATGCCAAAGAGTCCACCCATCTTCTTGATATCTAGCTCATCATCCATCGCATGCATTATATTTCCAGCACCTAAAAATAGAAGTGATTTGAAAAATGCGTGAGTCATCAAGTGAAAAAGTGCTATCCAGTAAGCCCCCAAACCAGCCGCTACAAACATGTAGCCTAGCTGTGAAAGAGTAGAGTAAGCTATAATTCTTTTTAAATCCCTATTTACAAGAGCCATAGAAGCAGCAAATACTGCCACAAAAGCACCAAGTGTTGCTATTATATGTCCAACTTCAGGGATGAGAGAAAACAGAGCACTTGCTCGAATAACCAAGTAAACTCCTGCTGTTACCATAGTAGCTGCGTGGATCAAAGCCGAAACAGGAGTTGGACCCTCCATCGCATCAGCCAGCCAGGTATGAAATGGAAATTGTGCCGATTTTCCCATAGCACCGATAAAAAGTAAAAGCCCGATACTTGTCACAATTGCAGGATTTAAACTTCCAACATGAGCAAAAACTTTATCGTACTCAAATGTTCCAAACTGCCAATATATCAAAAATAGTCCCATAAGCATACCAAGGTCTGCCACTCTATTCATGATGAATGCCTCATTGCCTGCCCAAGATGCACTCTCTTTTTCATACCAAAATCCGATTAGTAGGTATGAACAGAGTCCAACACCTTCCCAACCTATAAAGAGTCCTACAAAATTGTCGCTCATAACCAAAATCAGCATAGAGAAGACAAATGCTGATATATAGGTAAAAAATCTATTATATCCTTTGTCGTGTCCCATATATCCCATCGAGTAAACATTTACAACAGTTGAAACAAGCGTAACTGTCACCATCATGATGACTGAGACATTATCAACAATGAAACCAAATGGAAGATTCAAATTTCCTGCACTTATCCAATCCATCATCTTTACATGTAGAGTCAATCCATCATGTATTGAAACAAGTAGTGTCAATGAAGAGACAAAAGATAAAAGTAGTAGTGCTGAAGTCACAATCGCTGTTATAGTATTTTTCTCTTTTGCTGTAAAAAGCAGACTAAAAAGTGAGCCAACAAGTGGTGCAAAAAGTGCTACAAATAAATATTTTTCCATCATCAACCCTTCATCATTTGCAAGCTATCGAGGTCAACTGTACCGCTTCTTTTATACCAAAGCACCAACAGACCAAGTCCAACTGCCACTTCGCTAGCAGCTATCGCGATTATAAAAAATGAAAATATCTGACCACTTAAATCTCCGTAATACTTAGAAACTGCTGTAAAACCTATATTTACAGCATTTAAAAGAATTTCGGTTGAGAAAAAGAGCATCAAAAGGTTTTTTCTTCTTAAAACACCTACGATTCCCAAAGAAAATAGAATCCCACTTAAAACCAAGTAGTGTGTTAGAGTTATCATTTTCCCCCCTTTGCAACTTCAATATTTGTTGGAGTCTCTTCCATCTTTACTTTTACAAGGACAATACCTGCAATCATAGCAACCAAAAGCATGATGGCAGCTAGCTCAAATGGAACTAAGTATTTTGTAAACAGAAGAAGTCCAACCATCTGGATATTTCCAACATCTTTTATCGCAGGATATAGAGCTTCAACTCTAACAGAATATACTGGAGCCATCAATATAAATATTGTAAATATAGCAGAAAGTAAAGCGAGAGTATAGATTATCTTCTTGAACTTTATATTCTCTTTTATATCTCTCGTTGTGTCAAAAAACATCATACCAAAGCCATATACAGCCATAATTGCGCCCGTATATACAACTATTTGCACTACTCCTAAGAATTCGGCATCTAACAAGAAGAAGAAACCAGATATAAATATCATGCCCCCTGCCAACGCACTCATCGAATAGAGTGCATTTTTACTAAATACCACAATTCCAAACATACCAATTACAAGAATTGAAAATGTATAAAATGCTATTGCTTCAAACATATTTACCTCAATACGCTAATGGAGTTTTTTTCACAAATTTGTCGGCATCTTTACTAAGTGCACCAAAACCTGGAAACTCTTTTTGTTTTTTCGCTTTGAATTTATCCAAAGGAGTCAACATATCTTCTTTCAGCCCAAAGTGTGCTCTTTGCTCACTTGCATGTTCATAATCATCACCATGTACGATAGCGAGTTCAGGACAAACCTCAGCACAATACCCACAAAATATACATCTACCAAAATTTATGGTGTATTGGCTGACCAATTTTCTACTTTTTTCATCAACTTTTGTATCCATCTTAATACAATTTGATATACATATCTTTTCACAAAGACCACAACCTATACATCTCTCGTAGCCACTCTCAAAAAGTCTTAACAACTTATGAATAGATCTATACCTAGGGCTCATTTGAAGTTTTTCCGCAGGGTATTGAACAGTGTGGATGTTAAACCTGATCATCTCTCTTAAAACAATCCAGAGACCAACAAAAAGTTCACCCTTTACGGCCCTGTCTGCAAATCTTTTAAATCTCCCCCAGGCATCTTGCGGTTTTGATTCACCCTCAAAATAGATATATCCAGGAGTTGCATTTCTGTTTTTAAATCCTCTTAATTCCATATCTTACTCCCTACACCAAAACTATGCCGGTGATTAGTATATTTATAAGTGCCAACGGCATTAACACTTTCCAGCATACCCACATCAATTGATCTGGTCTGACATGAGGCCAAGCAGCCCTTACCCATAGAAATAAAAATATCCAAAATGATACTTTCACAAGCATCATGATAGCTCCAGGTATTATCCATAAAGGATTATATCCTCCCATAAAAATTATGCTAACAAGTGCTGATATGGTTATCATATTTGCATATTCTCCTATGAAAAATAGTCCCCATCTCATACCTGAATACTCAGTAGCATAACCAGATACTATCTCAGCTTCAAACTCAACTAAATCAAATGGTGTTCTGTTTGTCTCTGCAAATCCTGCTATTGCAAACAGTACAAACGCCAAAGGCTGTTTCCATACGAGCCAACTTGAAAAACCACCTATTTGATAGTCATTTATATCAATCAGTGACAGCGAGCCAATCATCATTAGCGGAGCCAATATAGATAAACCACTCACTACTTCAAAGCTAAGAAGCTGAATAACTGCTCTAGCGCCTCCCAAAAGAGACCATTTATTGTGCGAACTAAGACCAGCTAAAAGTGGTCCATACATACCAACTGATGCTGCCCCCATTATAAATAACAGTCCAACATTTATATCTGATATAATAGGATGGATTGTATAACCAAAAACGGTAAATTGTGGAAAATATGGGACTGCGGCGATTGCTACAAATGCTGAAACTGCACCGATAATAGGAGCTATTACAAATATAGGTTTTACTACATTTTGAGGTATAATATCCTCTTTTGTAAAGAGTTTTATACCATCAGCTGCCAGTTGCAACAATCCATACGGACCAACATGCATAGGGCCAAGACGACGCTGCATAAATGCCAATACTTTCCTTTCCAAAAATGTCGCAAAACCAGCCATACCAGCAATAACTGCAAGCGCAATTACTGCTTTTACTACTGTTTCGATAATTAAGGCTGTTTCAATCATTTTTCTACACCTTTCATTTCTACTTTGGTAAATCTATAACCATCTTTAAAAAATGGTAAAACATCAAGCTTAGAATCAAATGTTGGAAGATAAGGGATATCCCCTTTGATTTGTATATCAAGTTTAAGTGCAATTACTAGCTTAGCATCCCCATTTGAGAGCAGAATCATTCCACCATCTTTTAAACCTCTTTTTTCTAAAAAATCACTTGAAGCATATAATGCACCTGCTTCGTTTAACTGGTGGGCTCTGTTTGTAAATGCACTAAACTGCATAACAGGATTTGCAAGATAAACTAAATCCCCATCACCAAAAGTTACCTCTTCAATTTCTTGCACTTCACCCTTGTATACAAAGTTTTTTTCTTCCAATAAATAACCTCTATTTTCAAGCCCTGAATTTTCAAACTCATTTGGTAAATCATCAAATTCTTTATCTTTATACCCCTCAATGTTTCCAAGTTTATATGTATAATCTATTGTATTTTCAGCATAAAATCCCAACTCATTTGCTATATCATTTAGACAATATCCACCATATGGAAGTGCTGCGTTTGTTGGAACTACTCTTTTATTCATGGATGTAAATGTTCCCTCTTGCTGATTTAAGGCTGGCATATCCAAATCACCATTTCCCAAGGCACTCAAAACAAACTCTGCTTTTTCATTATAACCTACAACTTTTTCATCTGCTTTTTCATCCAAATCACAAATCAGTGAAACTCCTAAAGTGTTTGTTTTTGTTGGTATTATAAGTGAGCTAAAATCTGTACATCTCTCTATTAAGCCTACAAGTTTGGCTAAATTTTCTGCTCTTTTGTGAGCATATAAATCTTCACCGATGATGAGTGAAAATTTATCTTTTTTGGCTAGCATTTTTGTTAGTTTCGTATCAAAATCATCTTCTAAGCCAATCATTTCGTACAAAGAGTTTACATCAACTTCTATCTCTTTTTCTACATTTTTACTAACAGTTTTTACAACCTCTTTCTCTTCGCCACTCTCTTCATCTTTTACTATCTCTTTTATCTGCTCTTTAACTACTTCGGTGATCGTTTTTTTTACCGTTTTATGAAATGATTTTAGATACTCTACTACACTTTTTGGCAACTTATCTTTATCCCCAAAGAGGTCAAGAAGAAGATATAGTATACTCTCTTCAACTCCTGCCTTATGGTTTACACAAAGCATGTTTTTAGAGTAACCATCTACAACTGGGTCAACTATCGGATGAAAATATATCCCTGCACCTTTGTTCATAGTAAGTGCATTATTGAGAGCAAATCCTGCATTTGGACTGTCTGATTTTATGAATGAGCCAACACTTATGACAAAGTTGCTGTTTTGTACAGTTTTTAAATCTGCACTGTATAGCGATTTTCCACTAGTCAATCTATAATTTTGAAGAAACTTTTTATACTTGTAGGCATCATCATTTACAAGTTTGTATCCAAATTTCTCTTTTAGTTTTTGAAGTATATATGCCTCTTCGTTTGTTATAAAGCTGTTAAACTTGATAGTATCAGCCTCTTTTAAAAATTTGACAGCTTTTTTGAAGGCTTTTTCACTCCTCTTTTGTACATCATTTTCAAAATCATACCCATATCTTATACCACCATGTAGTGGTGCAAAGTCAAAATCACTACTGACCCTGTATATCTTATCTTTTGCATCTTTTATACTTGTCTGTTTTACATCATAGTAGATAAGTGAACAATCACTGCTGTGAGGGTTAGATGCTGGTATCTTTGTCAACTCCCAAGCATTTGAAGTGTATTGAAAATCACTTCCTACGAGTGCTCCTACTGGACAAACTGCCGTACACTCTCCACAATTTGTACAATCAAGCGTATCTGCTCCGCTAGATATACCTATGATGGACTTTTGTAGTTTGTTCCACATAGCGTATGTATCTTTTGGTGTAGTCTCTTTCCACTCTTTTGGAAGGACAACACCGCCTCTTGGAACAGTTTTAAGGGCAGCATCACCAATCATATCTTTACATACTGTCACACACCTTTCACAAACAATACATAAAGATGAATCATAATGTATGAAACCCCAATTATGAGTCGGTCTGCTTGTGTCAGGTATTGCAAATCGCTGTTTATCTATACCCATATCAAGAGTAAAGTTTTGTAATTCACACTCTCCACTTTGGTCACATACGCCACACTCCAATGGGTGGTTTAAGTCATATACCTCCATGATAGCTTTTCGCTCAACCTCAATCTCTTCGTTTTTGGTGATTACGCTCATACCCTCTTTTGCTTTTGCATTACAAGAGTATGCTCTTTTTCCATCTATCTCAACCAAACACAGCCTGCAAGCAAGTGTTGGGGAACAGTTTGTCAAATAACAGATAGCTGGTATATAAACACCATTTCTTCTTGCAATTTGAAGTATATATTCTCCCTCTTTTGCTTCGTATTTTATCCCGTCAATATTTACCATTATATCACTCATTAATCTTCTCGCTTAATAATTTTTGCTATTTTGTAGTAATACGACTCATCACCATATGCGCTAGGCATTAGTGCGATAGTTCCCTTAAGTTCTTTATCCATTATAAATTTCCTCGGGTATTCACCAGAATTTGTTATGACAAATACATCTTGATTATCTTTCACCTTTGCAGCCATCATAAACTGCTTTGAACCAATCAGCAACTCTTGTTCATCTGAGTCACTGCTTGGGTATCCATATATAACCGAACCATCAAAACTGTTCAAAACCTCCACATCTTCCAACTCTATCTTTGTCTCTTTATCACAAACTAAATCCAAATCATCACTATATATTTTAAAATTTCCATACTTTACAAGCAAGCTAATAAGTCTTGCTATATTTTTAGCTCTTGGATGGTTATATAGATCATATCCTGCTACTATCGTAGGATTTTTGGCATCTTTATATAACTTTTGTATATCTTCTAGCTCCTCTTCACCGATATTGCACTCTGCACTGATATATCCATCATCAAGATTATCAAAAAACTCTTTTGTTTGCCTGTTTAAATCAGCATCACTCAAAAGCTCTTTTGCCAAAATCGCCAACACTCCCTCTTCGCTTCCAGCCTCATATCTACTTTGAAACTTTGTGATACCTGACATCGCTTTGTCTTCTATAACGCTTAGATACACCACTTTTTTGTTTTTAGATATTAGCTCTATCAAACCATCTTGCTTTGAGGGCATAACCCCAATAACAAGCACAAAATCGCTGTCCAATTTTGTAACCTGATCTTTTGAATCTATCTGCAAAAACGAATAAAAACTACTCTTCAACTCTGTCTCCAGCATTTTTTTTGACTACGATAGTCCAGTCTGCTTCATTAAATTTTAGTGAGTTCATAAGTGTATAACCAGCCTCTTTTATCACATCTGCACTCTTTTGAATAGCAGAAAAATCGCCGATTTCAAACATAAATATACTCACCTCATCCTCTTTTGTTTCACTCATAATCTCAAGCATTCTGTCATAAAAATTATCGCCTAAATGTCTTAAATCATATCTTTGCATATCACCCTACCTATCTATTTCACCAAAGACTATATTTGAGTTGCCGATGATTGTTACAACATCTGCCAAATAGTGTCCAGGAAGTAATTCTTGTAAAATACTTGTGTGCCAAAAACTAGGGGCTCTTAGTTTTAACCTATATGGATATGCTCCACCTTGAGAATTTATATAAAATCCAAGCTCGCCTTTTGGAGACTCAGTCGGAACATATACCTCTCCCACAGGAGGTCTCATACCTTGTGTTACTAAAACAAAATGTTGCATAAGTGAGTAGTTTTGAGTCATGATCTGCTCTTTTGGAGCTGAGATGTACTGCGGAGCATGAGCTAAGATCTCTGGTTCACTATCGTAGTACATAGGTATCACTTGCCTTATGATTTTTATACTCTGTCGCATCTCTTCCATATGGAGCTTATATCGTCCGTAACTATCACAAGTGTCACTCACAGGAACATCAAACTCAACTTCATCATAGAGTTCATAAGGCTCCTCTTTTCTGATGTCCCATGCAATTCCACTTCCTCTTAGCATCGGACCACTACAACCCCATGATTGAGCCATTTGTGGAGTGATGATGCCCACATCTTCTAGTCTCATCTTCCAAATTCTATTTTGATCAATCAACCCCTCATAATCAGCTATATCATCTGGCAGTTTATCCAAAAATTTACTCAATTTTGTTATCCAATGCTCTGGCAAATCAAGAGGAACTCCACCAATTCTAACTGAAGAGTGGGTAAGCCTAGCACCACAATAGTCCTCTATCAAATCCATCGCATACTCTCTTTCTCTAAAAGCATACAAGAAGATAGTCATAGCCCCTACATCAAGTGCATGAGTAGCTAACCAAAAGAGGTGGGAAGTTATACGATTTAACTCTAAGAGCATCATTCTTATGGTTTGGGCTCGTCTTGGAATTTCAAGCCCTAAAAGTGTTTCAACTGCATGTGCAAAACCGTAATTGTTTGAACTAGCAGCTATATAATCCATCCTATCAGTTGTTGGTAGAAATTCATTGTAAATCATATTTTCCGCCATCTTCTCCATACCTCGATGTAGATATCCGATGTCAGGAACTGCTTTTGTCACCATCTCGCCATCAAGTTCCAATATCAATCTTAATTGACCATGTGCACTTGGATGTTGAGGCCCAAAGTTTACGATCATAGTATTGTCATCTCTCTCAAAAACTAGATTTTCAAAAAATGGCTGTAATCTATTTACTTTTTGCATATCAAGGTCTCTCTTTTAAGATTTTACTATCAGATTTTTTCAAACTCTTAACCATGAAAATTCCACCATCTTCCTGGTAGTCGGTTTTAACAATATCTTCTGAATGTTTCTCGCCAAAAGGAACCTCGTGGTGAATTCTAGAAAAGTTATAGGTATCATTCTCATCAACCCTTGAACTGTCTCTGTTCTCAGGACCTATGACATCACGGTACTCTTTCCCAAAGATCTTATCTATCTCATACCAACTAGCCTCTTCATCACCATGTAGTGGATAAGTTTTGCGAAGTGGATGTCCAAACCAATCTTCTGGCATCAAAATTCTCTTCATATAGTGGTGTCCCGTGATAATTACACCAAACATGTCATACATCTCTCTCTCGCCCCAGTCAGCGCTTTTATAGATAGTTGAAACGGTTCTGATTTGCTCTTTCTCTTTTATGAAAAACTTAACTCTTGCTCTTTTTCTCTTTGATGTCGATAACATTTGATAAAAAATCTCAAACTCTCCTTTTTTATCAAGCCAATCAACTGCACTCAACTCACTTAAGAAGTTGTATTCTAATTCATCTCTTAAATAAGCCAAGACTTCAACATTTTGATTAGCGTCTATATATACGATTAATTGCCCTCTTTGTATATATGCCTCTTTTATATCAAATTTAGTTTTTAGTTTTGCTACATCATTAGCAAATATCTCATCACTTAAGACATCCTCTTTAGGAATCTGTGGAGCAACCCAAAAACGATTTGTATAGTATGGTTTTTTTTGTACATTTTTTTTATCTACATATTTTCTCATCATACCAACCTTTTAGGTTTTAGTTTTCTTGATGCACTCTCTTTTCTAATTTTCTTTTGTAGAAGCATCAGTGCGTATTGAAGTGTTTCAGGACGAGGTGCACAACCTGGTAGATAGATATCTACTGGAATTACTCTGTCAGCTCCTTGAACCGTAGCATAAGTGTTAAACATACCGCCTGTATTTGCACAACTTCCCATGCTGATAACCCACTTTGGCTCTGTCATTTGGTCATATAGTCTTCTTAAAAATGGCGCGTGTTTTTTTGTAAGAGTGCCAGCTATTATTAAGACATCTGATTGTCTAGGGCTTGCTCTAAAAATTGTTCCAAACCTATCAAAATCATATCTGCTAGCTCCTGTCGCCATCATCTCAATCGCACAACATGCCAAGCCGTAAGTCATAGGCCACAAAGAGTTACTTCGTCCCCATTGAACCAATTTATCAACAGTTGTAAGCGCTACGGGAAGCCCCGCTTCACTCAAATAATTTATTTTATGCTGTGCCATTCAAGCGCTCCTTTTTTCCAAGCATATACAAAACCGATAGCTAGTAATCCTATAAAAAGTATCATTTCAGTAAAGCCAAACCAGCCAAGTATTGTAAAATCTATCGCCCATGGAAACATGAAGATAATCTCCACATCAAATAGTATAAACAGAAGTGCAAAGAGATAGAATTGTGCAGAAATCTTATTTGGTTGTTTTGTGACTTCTGGACCACATTCATAAAGACTTAACTTGAGTTTTTCATTGTCTAATCTTGCCATTCTTCTGCTGACTATTCGAGCCAATACTGATATGCCATAAAAAACTACAGAGGCAAATATCAACAGAAAGAAAGCACCAAAATATGGGTGAGTAAAATCCATATGCGACATCTGTGTCATGGAAAATCCTTCTTAATTATTTTTTAAATTATCAAACTATATACATCTCTTAAAATGTGATTAATAATAATCGATTTTATAATGGTATTAAAAATATCTTTTAAACTTGCTTAGAGAAGTATGTTGTTGAAAAATTTAACCTTTCATAAAGCCCATAAGCTTCTCTTCACCAAAAGCACCTTTAAGTTCTCTATCTATACTGCTTTTAAAGTCTTCAATCGTAAATATCGCCTCATCTTTTATGGCAACTCTTAGAGCTGTATTTTTAAGAACAACTTTCATCTGCCCTCCACTCAATGGATATGATGCTAGAGTATTGATATCAAAATCTTCACTATATGCCGCACTTTCGGGTAGCATTTTTCTCCAAAGTTCTAGTCTTTGTTTTAAATTTGGCTTAGTAAACTCTATCTTATAGTCAAATCTCCTTGAAAATGCGGGGTCAATACTCTCTAGCAGATTTGTAGTTGCGATTAAGATACCCTCAAACTTCTCTATCTGCTCTAAAAATATATTTTGCATTTGATTGTGCATCTTATCTGCACTAGAGTTTGAACCAACTGAACGGGAACTTAAAAATTGGTCTGCCTCATTTAACAAAAGTAGAGGTTTACTCTTTGTTTTTGTGCATAAGTCTTTATAGGTATCAAAGATATTTCTGACATTTTTTTCACTCTCACCTATATATTTTGATAAAATCTTTGAGCAATCAAAACTAAGAACTCTTTTTTTCATAGTCTTTCCCATAGATAGTGCTGTCATAGTTTTGCCAGTTCCAGGAGGTCCATAGAAGATGACTTTAGCATCTATCCCGCTTCGCCTCTCTTTTACTCCCCACTCTCTAAGCAGTTTTAGAACACTATAATCTGTTTGTTTCAACAAAAATTCCAAAACTTCTCTGGTTTTTGGATGCAGTACAACATCATCCATCGTAGTTTTTGGGTCAATCAACTCAAATATATCTTGTTGCTCTATAAGCATATCAAGTTTGATTTTTTTACTCTTTTTTGCTTTATGTGGGTGCATTATCTTTTGCAAAACTTCTTCGCTGATAAAAAAGCTTCTAGTCACCCCGCTAAAGCTAGAGAGCATCTCATCATAATCAATCAGCATTGATTCTATCAGTTTGGAGCCATCTTCAAGCAGTGAGCGATTTTTCATCTTTTCATAATCATCAAAGCTGATCAGATTTATCAAAGTATTCATGTCTCTTAAACTCTCAAACTCGCCTGCATACTCCTCTTTTAAGAGTGCTAAAAATATAAGCTGTTCTTTAGGGCTTAAATCATGCTCTTTAAATATAGAGTCCACAACCATCTCCTCTTTTGTGATTTCAACTCTTTTGTCTATGGTTGTCTCTATGTTTTGGAGTATATTTTTTACCCTACTGATTCCTGGTGAACTGCTCGTTACACTCTGTTTCATATATGAGAGTTTTTGGTATAAATCTATCCTTGAAAATTGGTCTTTTAGATACTCTAAGTGGTCAGCATATGGTGTAATCTCAGGCAAATCAAGCTCTATATTTCCCTCTTCCAAAATCTTCAAAAAAGATGGGGTAAGCATTATGACACTATTTAAAAGCTCAAGATTTGAGATAGCAGGAGTATTTGTCTGCAAAAGATTTTCTTGTGCAACCCAACCCTGCTCCATCAAACTTTTCACAAGTGGCAAGAAGTTTAAAAACTCATACTTTTTAGCACTACATATAGCTTTTAGAAGGTCTAGCACAACTAATTGAGTTTGACCCTCTATAAACTCTTTAGTTAGGTGTTTTAGTATGATGGCTTCATCTTTTGAACACTTTATATAGTTAAAAATCTTGGAGTCATCTATGCTTTTATTTTCTAAAAAATCAATCAGGTATCTCACTATTTTTTAAAATCCCCTTTAGTAATCTGCTCTTTTAAAACTCTTTTGAGAACCTTTCCTGTCGCATTTTTTGGCAACTCTTCTACTATGTATATATTTTTAGGGAGCTTAAAGTTTGCAAGATGAGATTTGAGGTATTTTTTTATAGCCATTTCATCAAGGTTTACATCCTCTTTTGGCTGGATAAATGCCACTACCTCTTCATCATTTGCTTCATTTCTGATGCCAACTACCGCAGCACTATCTACGCCTTCAAATTTAGCTATCCACTCCTCTATCTCTCTTGGATATATGTTTATGCCTTTTGAGATAATCAAATCTTTTTTTCTATCTACTATATATATGTAGCCCTCACTATCTATCTTTCCCAAATCTCCAGTCTTTAGCCATCCGTTTATGATGGTTTCATCTGTGGCATCTGGTCTGTTTAGATAGCCTTGCATAACATTGTCACCACTAACGATAATCTCGCCTATATCTCCATTTGGCAACTCAACCATCTCTTCATTTACGATTTTTACCGTATATCCTGGAAGCGCAGGTCCTACTGAGAGGGGTTTTTGTTTTTCAAATGTATTAGCAGCGACGACAGGAGAGCATTCACTCAGTCCGTAACCCTCTATCAGAGTTGATTTTTTAAATTTTTTACCAAATTCATTTAATGAGGCTTCGCTAAGAGGGGCTCCACCTGAGATAAAGAGTCTCACTTTGTTAAAAAACATAAAATACCAAGGAATCTTTGCCTTAAGAAGCGCATTATATAGAGTTGGGACTCCCAAAAATACCGTTACCCTTTTTAAAAGCACTTGCTTTAGAACATTTGCAAATGGAAATACAGATTTGACGATAACCATAGATGCTCCAGCAAACAGAGGCAACAAGACTGTGGTTGAGAGAGTGAAAGAGTGAAACATCGGCAAAAACACAACAAACCTGTCTTTGTTTGTAACACCAAAAACCTCAACTGCTCCAACTGAATTTGACAGTATATTTCTAAAGCTAAGCATCGCACCTTTTGGATGACCAGTTGTGCCAGAAGTATAGATGATACAAGCCAACTCATCAAGCGTAGGCAGACTCTCGGGCTCATCATCTCCAAGTGCAGTCGCATCCATCTCCGCGAAACTGTAGTTATTTTCATCTAAATCATCATACTGCTCACTCCAAACGATCTTTTCTATCTTTGTGGTTTGAAGCAAATATTTTGTCTCTTTCGCAAAAGCTGGCGCGCAGATAAGAAGCTTAGCTTCGCAATCATTTAGTATATACTCAAACTCACCTTTTTTTAAAAAAGTGTTTATAGGTATGGCGATTGCTCCGATTTTAGTGATAGCGAAAAATGAAACTACAAACTCGATAGAGTTGCCAACGATGATGGCAACTCTATCTGTTTTTTTTATTCCACTAAACTCTAAAAACCTAGCAAAAGTATCAATATCCTGTTTGAGCTTAAGATTGGATATCTTGCGATCATCCATAAATAAGGCAATCTTTTTGGGATTATCCTTAGCATTGCTTTGGATAATCTCATAAAAATTTTGATACTTATACTTAAGCATATTAGAACTTATATTTAGATGAAGCTATACTGAATCCTAGCA
>Ga0256829_1001240_pt1 | contig 21577 bp, 19 predicted proteins | sample 131447metaG_FD_185979 | JGI IMG/M metagenome (GOLD analysis project Ga0256829, IMG submission 185979) | Hydrothermal vent microbial communities from Lau Basin, Pacific Ocean - 131-447 | ecosystem: Environmental > Aquatic > Marine > Hydrothermal vents | place: Pacific Ocean: Lau Basin | collected...
ATCAAAGGTTCGAAGGTAGCTCCTTCATTTAGAAACCGAATATACGCTCGCATTTTACTTTTTTACACAACATCTGTTGCTAAACAGGTGGAGTCCATATACATCCATGCCGAGGACGCCTGTAAAAAGGTCATCACTTCCCACACTAGCTTCATAGCATTTATCTATTAAGCGTGACGTAAAAGGTTTATTGCGTTCCCTCTAGCGCTTCAATGCTTATCAAGCGTTACGTAAGTGGTCTGCAACAAGGAATGCCATTTCGAGTACTTGGTCGGCATTCAAGCGTGGATCACACTGGGTTTTATAAGCTTGTGCTAGATCGTCATCACTGATTTCGTAGGCACCGCCGGTACATTCGGTTACGTGTTGTCCGGTCATTTCTAAGTGAATACCACCAGCATGTGTTCCTTCAGCATCGTGTGCCCCAAAGAACTGCTTAATTTCACGTAAAATCGCGTCGAAATTACGGGTTTTGTAACCACTCGATGCCGAGAAGGTATTGCCATGCATAGGATCAGAACTCCATACCACGTGACGTCCTTCCGCTTTAACTCGGCGAAGTAAACGCGGTAAGTTGTCGGCAATTTTATCTGCACCCATACGAGTAATTAGCGTTAAACGCCCCGGGTCGTTAAGCGGATTCAACGCATCAATCAAACGAATAAGTTCATCTTCTTCCATGGTTGGGCCAACTTTCACACCAATAGGGTTGTGAATACCGCGGAAAAACTCTATGTGGGCATGATCTAGCTGACGTGTACGCTCACCAATCCACACCATATGCGCAGAGCAATCATATGGCTTACCGGTTAACGTATCTATGCGTGTTAATGCTTGCTCATAGTTGAGCAACAAAGCTTCGTGTGACGTAAACAACGACGTTTCGTGAAGCGTAGGACTGGATTGTGAGTTGATACCAATCACGTCCATAAACTCCAACGTATCCTGAATACGCATCGCCATATCGTGGTAGCGTTCTTTCAACGGGTTGTTTTCAACAAACGCCATATTCCAACGATTTACTTCGTGTAAATCTGCTAAGCCGCCTTGAGCGAAAGCGCGCAACAAGTTTAAGGTTGAAGCGCTGCGGTGGTATGCCTCTAACAAGCGGTCTGGATTAGGACGTCTAGCGTCTTCGGTAAACTCAAAGCTATTGATAATATCACCGCGATAACTTGGCAATGATATACCGTTTTTGGTCTCAAAATCCGATGAACGAGGCTTGGCATACTGCCCTGCCATACGGGCAACTTTTGTGACTGGGCAACGGCCTGCAAACGTCAGAACAATGGCCATTTGCAGTAATACTTTAAATGTATCTCTAATTTTTGGCGCATTAAACTCGTCAAAAGATTCGGCGCAATCACCGCCTTGCAGTAAAAAGCCTTTACCTAAGCTCACTTCACCAAGCTGACGACGAAGCTCTCTTGCTTCCGCAGCAAATACTAGCGGCGGATAAGTGCTCAGTGTTTTTTCTACCTCTGACAGTCTTGTTAAATCTTCGTAGGTAGGTTGCTGAAGAATAGGCTTTTGCCTCCAGCTATCGGGTTGCCAATTACTCAAGAATGTTCTCCTGTTAATATTCCATACAACGTAGGGCAACAGTTGCTGTGGTTACTTTGGCGCCACTGTAACACAATTGATGTAAGGAGCTAGTAAGACAGCGTGAAAATCTAGAAAGTTTTTTAGACCGGGTTGGCCTTGTATTTTGATTAACTTGTTTGAATGTGTTTTATCAGGCCGTCAGAGGCGCTTTCAATCAAATCGAGTACCAACTCAAAGCCTTTCTTACCGCCATAATAAGGGTCTGGAACTTCTTGGCCTTCGTGTCCGGGCGCAAAATCTAGCATTAATTTAACTTTATGCCGTTGCGCATTCGGAGCCTTCTCTAACAAGTTAGCTAAATTGCTGCTATCCATAGCAAGAATGTAATCAAACTTTTCAAAATCGTCATCAGCAACTTTTCGACAAGCGATTCCTTTAAAGCTATATCCTCGCTCAACACCAGCAGCCTGAGAACGCTTATCAGGCGCTTTGCCAATGTGATATCCGTGGGTTCCCGCTGAGTCAATGTCTATATCGAGCCCTGCTTGCGCTGCTTTATGTCTAAACACAGCCTCAGCAGTAGGCGAACGACATATATTTCCTAAACACACAAATAAAACAGAAGGCACTGACTACTACTCCAGAAAATAAAAAATAAGATAAATACACGCCGCTAGAATATCCCAGCCCCTGTAGGGGTACAAGAAATTCAGCGTTTTGCACCTCAAATGAAAACACTCAAAATTAGGCTATGTGGGCCAAAAATAAACACCTAGCTCTGGTCCTAAGACGGTGAAAAGTCAGCCATCTTGGGATTTGGCCTTGCAAGGCCTTGTTCACGAAAACAGAATATTTCATTCTATTTGCCAACTTACGTCCGCGAAGAAGGGAAGCTATGAACAATCACACAACTAGAATAAAACTATTTGCAAAAAGCATTTTAGTATTGAGCCTGTTCTTGGCATTTTCAGTGTGCGCTAATTATTCAGTTGGCGACAATGAATCCATTATTCTAATGAAAGACTGTGGCACTGATTTATCATCAACTGAGAACCAATTGGAGCTCTTTCACCCACATCTATTTCCTTTATCGGGTTGGAATCACATCAACAACGAATCCGTAAGCTCTGAATTCTTAGGGGTAGCTCTATCGCCAGAGAATTATGAGTTCTCCGAGTCGAACTTTCGCACTGACACCACCTGCGGTGGTCATCAAATTTACCACACCGTATTAGTTAAAAAGCTTGCTGACTGGCATCATCAACATGCAAATGGTTTGGAAATAGACTTTAGTATCTCACCGATCAAGGTTGAAAGTTTAGTGTCCCTCATAATCGAATTAAAAATACACAGCACTAACACTGTGATACCCAATACTACAGAACTCCACGAGGCCTTTGGAGGTCACCTTGACTCAGAAGCATTACTTGCCCTTGATAAAGGCAATATAAACCTCTCTGTTACCCTATTTGAACAAGGGGCCAACGACCAATCTTCCTTGTCGTTAAATGCGTCAAATATACTGACATTGGTGCCGTCAGAGACACTGGATAAGTGGCTGCGCATTGAAATACCTATAACTGCTCTCGACTTTTACAAAGAACAGAATTATTCGGATACACCAGTATTCTTGGAAGACGTTGGTCAGAGTGAGTTTATTGGCATTAGGCTCAACCCAGAAAGTGAGAATGGAAAGGTGTTACGACACTTTTTGAATGGGCAACTTCCTGACAATGTACCTAAGATATTCAAAGAGTATCAGGTCAGTTTGAAGCGTGTCGCTCTTCTCACCCGATAGATAAGAGAGTTACGTACAAACTCCTGACAAAACCCTCACAAGGGTCGATTCCATCAACCAAAATCCCTTATACTTTTATGTGTGATAACTAAAATCAAAAAATCCTCGCATCAGTGAAGACCAAGCGACGATACAAAAAACTGGAGTACTAATGACTGCCCACGTATTAATGCTAAGTAGCTCTCGTAAAAACGATGAGCCGTACCTAGCCCATGCCCAGCCCTTTATTTACGAGCATTTAAAAGGCATTAAAGATGTGCTTTTTATTCCCTTTGCGGGCGTTACCATAAGTTATGACGAATATACTCAGCGAGTCGCAGAAGGTTTGCCCACACTGAATGTCACAGGGTTACATCAGGTATCTTCACCCCGTGAAGCGGTTGAAAACGCCATTGCCAACAATCAAGCCATTATGGTTGGCGGGGGTAACACCTTTCACTTACTGTATACACTGTACGAGCTTGATTTAATTGAACCTTTAAAGTCGGCTATTGCTGATGGGCTTGCTTATGTGGGTTGGAGCGCAGGCTCAAATATTTGCGGTATGACCATACGTACGACCAACGATATGCCTATTATCCCACCGCCGTCTTTTGATGCGCTAGATGTGCTGTCATGTCAGCTAAACCCCCACTACACCGACTACTCTGCTCCCGGTCACAATGGCGAAACCCGAGACCAACGCTTGGCTGAATTTACTACCGTTAGCCCTACTACGCCGGTATTGGCTATTCGCGAGGGTACTGCACTAAAACTCACTGATAACAAGTTAACGCTTTTAGGAGATCTAGGAGGCTTTGTCTTCCTTGCAAACGAAAAGCACCCCATTAATGAAGGTGACGACTTAACACAGTTTGTCGATTATTGCCGCTAACACCTTCTCATCCGGTGCCTTTTTGAAAGGTATTTCACCCAGTAAGGGCGCCGGCATGGCTTTTTTAAGGGTATTTACGTTCTCGTCATAGCGAGACATAGACCCAGAAACATCATTCGCTATCCAACCCACCAAGGTTAAGCCGCTGCTAGCAATTGACTCTGCGGTGAGTAGTGCGTGATTCAAACACCCAAGTTTCATACCCACTACCAGGATCACTGGTAGGTTTAGGTGTGCAACAACATCAGACATAAATAGGTCGTTCGACAAAGGCAAGCGCCATCCGCCCGCTCCTTCCATGAGCAAAAGGTCGGGTTTTAGCGTTTGCTGCGCGTTTAAACCTGCCACGATAGATGGCTCATCTAGAACAACACCCGCTTCTTGTGCAGCAATATGTGGCGCAATAGGTGGAGCAAGACGAATGGGGTTAATGATATCTAACGAAACCTCCATACTACTCGCACCATGAAGTGCTAATGCATCTTCATTTACCCATTCACCATTTACCAATTCGCAACCAGCGGCGACGGGTTTGTAACCCAATGTGTTTTTACCTAAACGCCCGCCAGCACTGAGTAATTGTGCGGTTACGTAGGTTTTCCCGACTTCGGTATCTGTGCCGGTAACAAAATACTGCTTCATTACTTTTCTAACCTGAAATGACTAACTTTATAGGTAAGTGGCAAGCCTTTTGGCGAATCACTCATGCCTTGATACGCCATGGTTAACTTTTTGAGATCTCGTTTGCTCAACGAGGCATTTTGCTGTCTTGTGGCACCAGCTCCCGCATGTTTAATAGAACGCAGTAGTGACAATACGCTAGGGTGATAATCAACGTAGTCTTTGGTGATAACTCGTGACACGCGTAAATTGGTCGATTGAAATGCGCTTATCCAACGTTGCAAGTTAGGTAATGGAGTATCAACTTTATCCAACGACGCTAAGGCCCTCGCCTTGTGAAGCTCTGTAAACGAACCGTCTACCATAATGGCTAATTCAGCAACACCACCAGCTACGAGAACTCGTTCAACCTCTCTCGCTACCGCGTGTAAGTTCGCACACCACTGTAATGCCATGGAAGAAAAAACAAATGCAAAACTACTGTCTGAAAACGGTAAGGACTGAGCATCTGCCACTGAAAAAGAAATTTCGGGATAAAGCGATTGTGCTTGGTCAACCATACCCTTTGCCAAGTCTACCCCTTGTACACTCGCCCCACGGCTATTGAGTGCTTGGGTATGTCGCCCGGTACCGGCTCCAATGTCTAAACCGTTGCCCGACAACAATTGGGGTAAATGACCCAACGCTGCCTCACCGATCTGATTTTGGATCTGCGCAACATCATCGTAGGTAGTTGCAGAGCGAGAAAAGTTTTTTGCTACGTCGGCTGACGCTATTGGCTTATCGATATCTGCATGTTGATAAGCTGCCTGACTCATTGTCATTTCACCACTTCCTCTAACGACAACCCAATGGCATCCACCAAAATTTCGATATCTTTGGACGTGTGTGTAGCAGACAAAGTAATACGCAACCTGTCTTCTCCTTTCGGCACCGTAGGGTATCGAATGGCCGGAACCCAAATCCCTCGATGTGCAAGGGCTTCACTGAGCGCTAAGGCTTTTTCCGGCGTCCCCACTATTACTGGTTGTATTGCACTATGAGAATCAGCCAAATAAAGATCACTGTCGCTAGACTGACCGATCAGTGCCGATAAACGCTCTCTGAAATCAGCGATGTTTTCATGGAGTTTGGTTCTAGCATCACCGTTATTCACAATATGAGAAATAGAAAACAGAGTAGCCACTGCCTGAGACGGTGGCATGGCGGTAGAATAAATATAATGACGTGCATAATTGACTAAATAATCAATCAGCGTTTGACTACCGGCGATAAACGCACCGCCTGTGCCGATGGCCTTGCCGAAGGTTCCCATTAAAATAGGAACATCTGACTGTGATAGGTTATGTAACTCAGCAGTACCGAGTCCGTGTTCGCCTAGCACTCCAAATCCGTGGGCATCATCCAGCATTAACCAACTATTATTTGCCTTGGTAATTTCAGCTATTTCACGCACAGGGGCGCTGTCGCCATCCATACTGAATACACCTTCGGTGGCAACAAGACAATCTTGAGATTTTACTTTTTCGAATAAACTAGATAAGTGGCTAGTGTCGTTATGCTTAAACCGCCGAAGTTGCGCCTTACTCGATGAGGCACCATCCAAAAAAGATGCATGCATAAGGCGGTCTGCCAGTATGTCACCGCCTTGAGCAAACAACGCCTGACAAATCGCTTGATTGGCAGAAAACCCAGAGTTGAATAACAGCACAGCTTCTCTATCGAGCGCATCGGCCAAATAGGTTTCCAGAGCCAAATGCGCCTGTGTGTGACCTGTTACCAGCGGTGATGCGCCGCTGCCAGCGCCGAATTGCGCTAGCCCTTCAACCCAAGCCTGTAACACACCTTCGTGGTGTCGCATCCCTAGGTAATCATTACTCGAAAAATTTAAGTAATGAGTGTCGTTAATACAAATAATGTTGTCTTTTTCGTATTGCTGACACTTTCGCTGACGCAAATAGCCCTGTTCTGCTCGCTCAGATAATTGTGCTTCTAGCCAATCAAAGGCCATTACGCCTCCACAGTTTGTTTGGCTTTTATAGATGCTTTGGGCGCGGTGGCATCGTAAAATAAATCATCACCAGCACTTTGTTGCTTTGCAATTTCTTCTTCGAGTACTTGTTGATGAGCTTCATCCGAGAACTCTCTGGTGCGCTCAGCATTAATACCCAACTTTCGGAACAAGATGACATCTTCGTGAGTGTCTGGGTTTGATGTAGTAAGTAGCTTACAACCGTAGAAAATCGAGTTTGCACCAGCCATAAAGCACAGCGCTTGCATTTGCTCGTTCATCGCTTCCCGTCCAGCCGACAGTCTTACATGTGACTTGGGCATCATGATTCGAGCAACGGCTATGGTGCGAATAAAAGTAAAGGGGTCTAAATCATCAACTTTATCTAACGGTGTTCCTTTAACTTTTACCAACATGTTAATCGGTACACTTTGCGGGTGCTCGGGTAGATTCGCCAGTTGAATAAGCAACCCTGAGCGGTCAGACGCAGACTCGCCCATACCCACAATTCCGCCAGAACATACGTTCATACCGGCAGCGCGAACATTTTCAAGGGTAGTTAAACGGTCTTGATAAGTGCGTGTGGTGATAATGTCGCCATAGAATTCTGGCGAGGTATCAAGGTTGTGGTTGTAGTAATCAAGGCCGGCTTGCTTTAACGCCAGGGCTTGATCACGAGTAAGCATGCCCAAGGTCATGCAGGTTTCTAAGCCAAGGTCTTTTACTTCCTCAACCATTTTAGTGATGTATGGCATATCGCGATCGCGAGGGTTACGCCATGCTGCCCCCATACAAAAACGCGTAGAGCCAGCTTGCTTGGCTTCTTTCGCCCGCTGAATCACTTTTTCAATTTCTAACAAGCGCTCTTTTTCAAGGCCTGTATCGTAGCGAGCGCTTTGTGGACAATATTTGCAGTCTTCTGGGCATGCACCTGTTTTTATAGAAAGTAGTGTGCTGACTTGTACTTCATTGGGGTCGAAGTTTTCTCTATGCACACACTGCGCTTTAAACAACAAATCGTTAAACGGTAACGCAAACAAAGCATCAACTTCTGCTTTGGTCCAGTCGTTACGAATGGTTGACGTATTGTTGCTAGCGGCTGACTTCACGCTCATCTGCTGTCCTTTACTATTTCAAAATGCTGGCTTAGTCTATGCGCCAGAACAAAGTTGTCAACTCTGACCAATTAAATAAGTTTACTAACGGTTATATTTTGAACAATACTGAATTTGATAAGCAACACATTTGGCATCCGTATACCTCTGCAACCAACCCTCTGCCCTGTTATGAAGTAGTTGGTGCTTCTGGCGTAGAATTAACACTTGCTACGGGTGAAGTATTAATCGACGGTATGTCGAGTTGGTGGGCTGCCATTCACGGATACAATCATCCGGTGTTAAACCAAGCGGCCCATGCGCAGATAGACGCGTTCTCACATGTGATGTTTGGCGGGATCACCCACCAGCCAGCCATAGACGTATGTAAGACGTTGCTCGATATGGTGCCTGCTGGATTGCAACGGGTGTTTCTTGCGGACTCTGGCTCAGTGTCAGTAGAAGTTGCCATCAAAATGGCCATCCAATATTGGGCATGCCAAGGTCGTCCTGAAAAATCTCGTATTGTATCGCCCCGCAATGGATATCACGGTGACACCTTTGCCGCAATGTCTGTGTGCGATCCGGTAACGGGGATGCACAGTTTGTTTGAATCGGTGTTACGTAAACAAATATTCGCTCCAGCTCCCCAGACACGATTTGACCACACTTTTAGTGAAGACGATATCCTTCCCATGGAGGAGCTATTTGAGAAGCATCACAGCGAAATGGCCGCGCTCATTTTAGAGCCGATTGTTCAGGGCGCTGGAGGCATGCGTATGTACCACCCCGAGTATTTAAAACGCTGTCGACAGTTGTGCGATACCTATGATGTTTTGTTGATTTGCGACGAAATAGCCACAGGATTTGGTCGCACCGGAAAGCTATTCGCCTGTGAGCATGCTGGTATATCGCCAGACATCATGTGTTTAGGCAAAGCGATTACCGGTGGTTACATGACGCTGGCTGCAACCATCTGCACAGAAGATGTAGCACTTGGCGTATGCCAAGGCGAACCTGGTGTATTTATGCATGGCCCAACTTACATGGGGAATCCCCTTGCCTGTGCCGTTGCTAATGCCAGTTTATCCTTGATTAACCAAAACCATTGGCAAGCACAAGTCGCCAACATTGAACAACAATTAAAGGTTGAACTAGCCCCCTGCGCATCTCTCCCCAATGTCGCCGATGTGCGGGTTTTGGGTGCCATTGGCGTAGTTGAAACCCATACACCAGTCGACGTGGCAGCAATTCAAAAGCTATTTGTAAAAAGTGGCGTTTGGATCCGGCCATTTGGCACACGTGTTTATATTATGCCTCCTTACGTTATTTCCAGTGAGCAACTTTCCACTCTTACTCACGCAATGTACTCCGCCTTAAAAGCCATCTAGCGCTACTCTATTACTGACGAACGCCAAGGTTTTGTTTTCTTACAAAATCTACAACATTAAACCTTGGCGCATTACCCTGTGTACAGATACACTTATAATGTAAGTAATTAACAGGAGTAAACATGTTACTAGCGACACTTGCCGTTTTAGTCGGCTTACCTGTGTTGTTGTGGAGCGCAGGGAAGTTCGTCGGTGGCGCCGCGTCTGTAGCCAATCATTTTGGTGTATCGCCTCTTCTTATAGGAATGCTGATCATTGGTTTTGGTACATCTGCACCAGAAATCATCGTTTCAATTTTTGCGGCTATACAAGGTAACTCAGGCATAGCGCTCGGAAATGCCTACGGTTCTAACATTGCCAATGTTATGTTAATTCTTGGCCTTACCGCACTGATTAGCCCCATTGCCGTTAAATCAGAAATTATTAAAAAAGAACTCCCCGTACTGCTTGGCATTACATTTTTTGCCTCTTGGCAATTACTCGACCAGTCAGTATCAAAAGACGATGCTTACTCGCTCATTGGTTTGTTTGTGTTACTGATATCTTGGAGTATTTTCCAAGCCGTAAAAGGCGAGAAAGACGCACTAGCCGACGAGTACAATGAAGAAATTAGTGCTTCTCAAGGTACGGTTAAGACTCACGTGGTTTGGTTGATTTGCGGCCTATTACTTCTGGTTGCGAGCTCCAGAATATTAGTGTGGGGAGCGGTTGAAATTGCAACTTTCTTCGGCGTAAGCGACACCATCATTGGCCTCACCATCATAGCCATAGGTACATCACTACCTGAACTAGCCTCATCGTTAATGGCGGTTAAAAAGGGTGAACATGACATGGCACTGGGTAATGTTATTGGCTCAAATATGTTCAATACGTTAGCCGTTGTGGGAATAGCAGGCTTAATTCAACCAATGTCAGTGGCATCGGACTTTATATACCGCGATGTGGCAGTCATGCTAATTAGCACAGTCGCACTATTTGTTTTCTGTATCGGGCTTAAAGGACCGGGAAGACTAAACCGACTGGAAGGTGGGGTATTTGTAGCGGCCTATATTGGGTATACCTACTGGCTGATTTCGGCTGCCTTTTTGAGTTAGGTGTTTATTAACAGCACGAGCGCGTATTTACGCGCTCGCTAGTGACAATAGGCTCATCACAGCAATTCCACACAGAACAAACAAATTTGCTCCAAAACGATCAGACTTGCGACGGCTTCGTCTTGAGCGCATGTACATGCCTATTACGCTTAACCCTATGCAAACTTGTAACGTTCTAGTCATGGCTAACACATACTCAGGCGACCAACCATTACCCGCGATCCCATAGTAGTTCTGCACACCGCTAACAAAATCTGGACGAGCGAAATGAAATAAGATTAACGTCAGTACTAGCCCCGCCCACCCCATAAAATTCAAACTAATCGCAACTTTATAGAAAGAATCTTTAGTTTTGGGAGCTCTGCGCCTATCGAAAAAATCAGTATTTCTATTTTTATTTCCCATTTGTCACTCAGATTTTTGGCATCGCGCTGTGGGTTGAGTATACTAGCCAGCTATTGGATGAGAGCTGCGTTAAAAAACCAACCAGCACAAGCACAATTGTTGAAACATGCCTTCTTATCGGCAAATAATCCAAAACATTAACGAATTTACTCATACGGCATTTTCTAACCACATAAATCTACGCCGTGTGACAGAACTGTAAGACGGAGAAATAAAATGACGCATGCGCCCGTTGTCGATGTACTTAAGGGAAAGTACGCTGTAGGCGAAACGGTGACCGTTAAAGGTTGGGTAAGAACTCGTCGCGATTCTAAAGCAGGGCTTTCTTTTATTGCTGTTCACGATGGCAGTTGCTTTGATCCTGTACAAGTTATCGCACTTAGCTCACTAGAAAACTATTCTGATATTCAACGCTTAACCGCGGGTTGCTCACTTGAAGTTACCGGTGTGGTAAAAGCGTCGGAAGGAAAAGGCCAAGCGCTAGAAATCGACGGTCAGCAAATTACTATTGTAGGTTGGGTAGAAAACCCAGATACCTACCCAATGGCCGCGAAACGTCACAGTATTGAATACCTACGTGAATACGCACACTTGCGCCCACGCACCAATGTTATTGGCGCAGTTACCCGTGTGCGTAACTGCTTGTCACAAGCAATTCACCGCTTTTTCCACGAACGTGGCTATCACTGGATTTCTACGCCTATTTTAACAGCGAGTGATACCGAAGGTGCTGGTGAAATGTTCCGCGTATCCACATTGGATATGATGAATATTCCCCATGACGACAAAGGTGAAGTAGATTACAGCCAAGATTTCTTCGGCAAAGAAACCTACCTAACCGTTTCTGGTCAGTTGAACGTTGAAACCTACTGTACGGCTATGTCAAAGGTTTATACCTTCGGCCCAACGTTCCGTGCTGAAAACTCCAACACCTCTCGTCACTTGGCAGAGTTTTGGATGATTGAGCCAGAAGTAGCCTTTGCAGACCTAAGCGATGTTGCTCAACTTGCTGAGGATATGCTGAAGTACGTATGTAAAGCGGTTCTTGAAGAACTGCCAGACGATATGGCGTTCTTCGCACAGCGCATCAAAAAAGACGCAATCGAGCGTTTAGAAAAGCTGGTTGATTCAGAGTTTGTCCGTATGGACTACACCGATGCTATTGAGATCCTCAAAGCAAGTGGCAAAGACTTCGAATTCCCTGTTGAATGGGGCGTTGACCTATCATCAGAGCACGAGCGTTACTTAGCAGAAGAGCATGTTGGCGCGCCTATTATCATGCAAAACTACCCGAAAGACATCAAAGCCTTCTACATGCGCATTAACGATGACGGCAAGACAGTTGCTGCAATGGACGTATTAGCGCCTGGTATTGGTGAAATTATTGGTGGCTCGCAACGTGAAGAACGTCTTGACGTGTTCGACGCTCGCTTAGAAGAAATGGAGCTGAGCAAAGAAGACTACAGCTGGTATCGCGATTTGCGCCGCTACGGTACCGTGCCTCACTCAGGCTTTGGTCTTGGTTTTGAGCGCTTAGTGGCTTATGTTACCGGAATGCAGAACGTTCGTGATGTTATCCCGTTCCCAAGAACGCCAGGTAATGCTAGTTTCTAACTGTTGATTTTTAGATATATTTTTCAAAAGCCTCGTTCATCGGGGCTTTTTTGTACCTGCGTACATTTACCACTGACTATGTAACAGCCTAATTGTTAACTTCATGTAATCAAACCCTTTATTTATCCTTATTTTGATTAATCTAGCGTCTATTTTCTACGAAAACTGGTAAGACGTTATTCACCAACTATACTCCGAATAACAGTTACGGTACTTACACATTTATCCGCAAGAGATGGACTATGCGTCAATTCATTCGAAATGTATCACTCGTAAAATTTACCCTTATCAGCACAGGGATACTTTTGCTTTTAATTGCAATATTGGTGTTGAAGGGAATGTACCAAGCGTTTCAAGCACGAGCGCAAGCAGCTTCCGATACTTACCTCATAGCCGTAATCGATGCCGTAGAGAAAATCGCACACAACCATGCGGTTGAACGCGGACTAACCGCAGGGTTTCTAGGCAATCCCACCGACGCAGCATTTGATAAAGTCAGAGCCCAGCGTACAAAAGCAGACGCATCAGTCAATGCACTGAATGCCCTGTTGCGTGATCCACTCGCAGACGAGCTTCAGTTATCGGTGGAGTTCCGTCCACTGTTCCAGATTATTGAGGGCAAAGATGCACTACGCGCTCAGGTTAACAACAAACAGGGCGCAGCAGCGTTCGGCTTTTACAGTAATTTAAATGCAACGGCCATTGCCACGGCGACTTCATTGATGCTGTATGTTAACGACGTACAGGCAAAAACCTCACTCTCACAAGCGATACTATTTGCCAGACTAAAAGAACGTTTGGGACAGTTTCGCGGCAAAACTAATGGCGTACTAGCTAAACAAGCACTAGCAACTGCAGTCGAAAACGAACTCAAATTTTACGCGAGTGAAATTGTAATTTTACAATCGCAACTTACCGACAAACTAAAAGGCGATATCAAGTCTCAGTTTTCTTCGATAATGTCGTCTTCAACCTCACAAGAGATAGCTGATATTTCTTCTACACTTACGTCTGGCAGCCCTAATTTCGGCAGTTTACCCAGTAGTAGTGAATGGTTCCCATTAGCAACAAAGCAAATTGGCGATGTAAAAAGTTTGCTTGACAAAACGTGGATAGACATACGAGAAATCGCCAAGGAAACCAGAGCGAGTGCATCTACATTAGTGTTTATTAATATACTGCTTATCACAATTAGTGTAGTGGTGCTCTTGGTGCTGTATTACATACTCAATTCCGTGCTCCGAGAACAACTAAAGGCACTTACAGACAAATTGGACCAAATTTCTGAGTCAGGTGATCTAACCATTGACGTCAAGCTTAACTCTCATAACGAACTGGGTGTCATCTCTAAATCAATCGGTAAAACCGTAATGGCTTTGACTGATCTTATTGTAGGCTTAAGTCAATCCATTCAAGCAAGTTCGCGATTGTCTGATGAATTGTCCAAAGCAACAGACATAATGCTAAAAGATGCGGGTAACACCCAACAAAAAGCATCCAATATTGCAACAGCCATCGAAGAAATGTCGGCCACAAGTAGTGAAATTGCCAGAGGCTCTGTAGAAACCTTAGAGGCCAGCAAACAACTTGACCAGTTGTCAGTAAACACAATAGAGGCCAATGATAAAACTGGCGACGCCATGGTTAGGCTGCATTCCGAAATGCAAGACGTAGAAACAAGCGTTGCGGCCATGGAGAAGCAAGTTACCGAAATAACATCAATTCTTGATACGATAAACACCTTATCAGATCAAACCAATTTACTGGCGCTAAACGCGGCAATAGAAGCAGCAAGAGCCGGTGAACACGGGCGTGGCTTCGCCGTGGTTGCCGATGAAGTAAGAAAGCTTGCCAGTGCGAGTAGAGCGTCATCTGATCAAATTTCCACCTTATTATCGTCACTTCAACAAGCCAATATTGACGTTGTTGAGGGCGTGTCACGTAACGCGGAATTTGCCAAAAGTATTGTAGACATTACCAAAGAAGGCGAAGTTAACGCTAAGCAAGCGCAAGAAGCTGCTGTTCAGGTAGAAAACATGGCGAATACGGCATCTGCGAGTGCAGAGCAACAAGCGGTAACGTCGATGGAAATAGCCAAAGATATTCTGTCAGTTCAAGAAGCATCAGAACATGAAGTAGAAATTGCCGAAAACTTAGCTGAACTTGCGGATAAAATGAAAGAAAACAATGACATGCTTAAACGCACTATGGCTAACTTTACGTTTGCTGAGCCTGATTAACTATTCCGGCGCACTGCATTGCAAATTGTGTTGTGCGCACTACTATTGCTGAGCTATGCTGGTATACGCACATTATTCAAACCTAACATGTGCATTTAAGGCGTATCTTTCTTTGTAACATATTGATACTTTACCAATCTTTTAACTAAGCCTAATACGTCAATGCATTTACATTGCGAACAGTGCCACAATGTGTGTTTGGTTCCGGTACTTTCCGCGGGAACACGGGCGGATTGCCCTCGATGTGGGCATACCTTAATTACCAAAAGGAAAAATGCCTCTGAACGGGTGCTTGCTTTTGCACTTAGTGCCATGGTTTTTCTTGGCCTGTCATTACCGTTTAATTTTTTAACCTTCCGCGCTAGTGGTCAGCATCACAGTATCGATTTGCCGTCAGGTTTGGGCGTTCTAGTTTCTCAAGACTATTTGTCTTTAGCCATTATAACGGGGGTTGCCACCTTGTTACTTCCCGGCATAGTACTCACATGCTTTGTAATAATGAGTTGGCATTACATTGCTAATACGCGGCCAAGATATTTAGTTAAGGTGAGTAAAACCATTGATCTGCTTTTGCCTTGGAGCATGGCAGAGATATTTCTGGTTGGTACTCTGGTAAGCCTTATCAAAATCACCGAGCTTGCAGATGTATCTGTAGGGTTGTCGTTTTACGCCTTTATTGGATTTACCGTATTCACAACCTTGTCAGTGTACTATTACGACCAGAATACTTATAAAAACTGGCTGTACTCAAAACGACAACGGTCGTTTCACCCCATATCTCGTAACTCAGCGAATAAAAGCATTCAACGCACATGGGCACTGCTTATGACTGCAATAATACTGTATGTTCCCGCTAACGTTTTGCCAATCATGCACACAGAGCTTATGGGAGGTGATTCGCCTAACACTATTATTGGTGGAGTCATCACACTTTGGGAGCAAGGCTCCTACCCCGTAGCGTCTATTATCTTTGTTGCTAGCGTGGTTGTACCCGTAGTAAAAATTGGCATTTTGTTATGGCTGAATTACAGTGTGCACCTCTCGCTGAATATAAACACACAAAAACGAATGGCATACTACCGGTTTACCGAGGCAATAGGTCGGTGGTCTATGATAGATGTATTTGTGGTAGCGATTCTGGTGGCACTAATTCAAATGGGCAGTACTATGTCTATATATCCTGGTCCCGCCGCACTGGCTTTTTGTGCAGTGGTCTTTGTTACTATGATCGCTGCAATGACATTTGATTCGCGCCTTATTTGGCATAAATGGAAAGGACTCTCATGACCGAAGAGGCAACTATCAAACCCGCATCGCAAGTTTCCGTGATTTGGTTAATACCATTAATCGTAATTTGCATTGGTGGTTGGATGATCTATCACCAGTGGAAAAACCAAGGGCCGTTGATCACTATCGAGCTAACGTCAGCGAGCGGCATCGAAATCAATAAAACACCAATAAAAGTCAAAGATTTAGATATTGGAATAGTCAAAAAAATAGTGCTTAAACCCAACCTCGACGGTGTGTTGGTCACCGCACGCATAGACGCTAGTGCCGCACATTTATTAACAGAGTACACCGATTTTTGGGTCGTAGCCCCGCGCATCAGTATTTCCGAAGTTTCTGGGCTCAATACGTTGCTTTCTGGGAGCTACATCGCGATGTCTGCCAACGACCAAGGGAAAAGCCAGCAACACTTTGTGGCATTAACCCGTCCTCCGGCAACCCCCCTTGGCACACCGGGTCTTCATATACAATTAAGAAGTCATGAAGAATACGCTTACAACGCCGGAGACCCAATTATTTATAAAGGCTTCAAAGTCGGTGAATTTGAAGACGCCGAGTTTAATATTGAAGAGCGTGTTGTTTACTATAGCGCGTTTATAGAAGCGCCTTATCATAAGCTGATTACTGAAAATACGCGATTCTGGGACGTTAGTGGCGTTAAATTCTCTCTTGGTTCAAGCGGCCTTAAAATGGAAACAGGGAGCCTAGAAACCCTGCTTGCTAACGGTATTACTTTTGGCATTCCAGAAGGCGCACGCCCTGGGGAGCAGGTAACCGGTTTGGCAGAATTTACTATTTATGAGGATGCATCAACAGCCGCAAATGCCAGATATAAACTCGCCGCGCAGTACCTTCTACTGATTGAAGAAAGTGTAAGAGGGTTAACAGTCGGTGCGCCTGTAGAGTATCGAGGGATAGAAATTGGTAGCGTTGCTGCAATTAACTCTATCCCTTCCATTGAAGGGAATATTCTTGAAGAAGACTACCCCATACCAGTAATTATCAATATTTATCCCGGAAAAGTCCGTCAACAAGACACCATAGAAGGTCTGGAAAATGTTCAGCAAACCATGCGTAACTGGCTAGCCAGAGATCTGCGCGCTAGTTTGAAAATGGGTAATGTGCTCACCGGCGGACTTTTTGTTGATCTGCAACACGTTGAAGATCCCACGCCCCGTGCTTTGCAGACAGTGGCAGGTCTTGATGTAATTCCAACTGTGTCAAACGAGTTTACGCAAATTACCCAAAAGGCCGAAGCTATTCTCGACAAAATAAATGCCCTTCCATTATCTGAAATGGTCCAGAGCATTCAAATTGCAGTAAACGACATGCAGTTAGCTGCGCAAGCTGTTGAAACTGCAAGTGACGACTTTGACGATTTAATTGCAGATATAGACACTCAATCTTTGAACACTAATCTAAATCAAGTATTGATTCGGTTAGATTCAGTATTGAGAAACTACAGTGAGGGCGGTTTGAGTCAAGCTGAAATAAAAGAAACGGTAGACGCAATGCAAATGGCACTTCGCAATATTCAGCCTATACTGCATAAGCTCAACCAATCGCCCAATAGCCTGATATTTTCTGACGCTCCAGAAGATATCCAGCCTCAGGCTAGGCCCTAAGTGCAAATATAATTGTAGTGGCGTACAGTAAAACAACAAGTTAACGGAACAAGGGCTTTTCAAATAGCAGTAAAGGCGTATGATTGTAAAACTGACTTGCAAGTAGATATAGCAACAAGGAATGGCATGCTTAGTATTCGTATACGCCACGCAGTAAAACATAACAGCAAATACCTTGTGCTGTGTTTTGTGTTGCTAAGCTTATTTTCTTGCTCAAGTAGTGCTCCCCCTTTGCGTTATTACTTGCTTCACGACGTTTCGCACACGGCATCAGGAACACAAACGTTTGAACGCCAAGTAGTGTTGAAAAGCCTAATACTTCCAGAGTACCTAAAACAAGCAGGTTTAGTTTACCAACTAGGTCCTGCGGAACTGCACATTTCCCAATCCCATTTTTGGTCAGAGTCCATCGACGTGGGGATTAGTCGCCTTATTCGAAAGGATATTGCAAACGACGGTATCTTGCTCACTGCTTCCATCAATATGTCATCACCTACACAAGAAGCCACCGAGCTTTCACTCTTTATCGATGATTTTTTACCCACATGGGAAGGAAATGTTATATTGGCAGGTAGGTACGAGTTCAAAAGTAACAATGGAAAAACACTACTCCAGCACTTTCACTACACTCAAGCACTAAACGATGATGGTTTTGAGCATAGTGTTTTGGCCATGCGGTCTGTTATTGGCTCACTTTCCGAAGATATAAGTGCTTCTTTAAAGGCGATGTAGTAACGCAGTATGTTTACCTCAATTAAAAAATTCATGGCACAAGGCTCTAGTAGCCAATATGACGAAGAAACCAATCGTCGTATTATTGTGGTTAACTTGTTTGCTGCGGTAGGAATGAGCGTTACCTTTTTTCTAGGTTTAACGGCGTTAGGTTCAAATGACTACCCGCTGGCAATAATACTTTTAGTCTCTTCCGCTATTTTTGCCCTATCTCAACAAATTCAAGTGCGTAATAAAACAGCCAAAGGGCGTGTTATTGCTATGTCCCTACTGTTGGGCTGCTTAATGATGCTAATGGCAATTTTAACTATCACAGGGGGCAGCGAGAACACTGGCCCATTGTGGATCTATACTGTGCCTCCAGTCACCATGTTCTTTGCAGGGTTTCAGCGTGGACTACTGGCAACCGTTTTATTCACCCTTCTTATTTGTATACTGCTGTTTATGCCTAACGACGCTTTACTATTGGCGTCCTATACAATGGCGTTTAAATCTAGATTAATTTTGTCATTTATGACGGTGACCTTCCTGTCAGCGTTTTACGAATACAGTCGTCAAAAAAGTTACGACACCGCGGTCTATTTGAGTGAACAATTTGAACGTCAAGCGCAGCATGATCCACTCACTCATCTACTTAATCGAAGAGGCGTACAACAACGGCTAGATCGAGAAGAAGGCCGCTCAAAAAGAAATGAACAAGCTTTTTGTGTCGCCCTTGCAGATATAGACAGGTTCAAATCCGTAAACGATAAGTACGGACACAAAGGCGGTGATGAAGTGCTTAAACGTGTATCACAACTATTCAATAATAGATTGCGTAAACACGATACTGTTGCACGTTGGGGTGGTGAAGAATTTTTGTTTATATTTCCGGAAACCTCAGAACATCAAGCCGCGTTAGTAGTAGAAGAAATCCGCGCTATTTTAGAAGATTCTCCCATGGTTCTCGACGGAAAAACTTTCAAGGTAACGTCGAGTTTCGGTATCTGTGAAGTATCAAAAGACGTAGAACTAGATAAAGCCCTGTCGTTAGCCGACCAAGCAATGTACCGAGCCAAGAGCGATGGTCGCAACCGCGTTTTTTGTGCGTCTAACTTGTAATTTAAGGCCTGACCTATTCCACCAATGTCCCTTGTTGCGCGCTGATTAGCATTGCCTCACGAATTCTTACAATTAGGTTATATATTCGACACAATTTATCGCTAGAATTACACTAGATGAGTGGATTTTTAGCGAGCCTAACACATGAAAGTAATGAAAATTGTCGTACCAGTAACCATATTGGTTATTGGATATTTGGGAATGAAGGGTATTGAAGCCTCGGCTTCCGATAATAATGAACAGGAAGAAGTCGACACGCGCCAACCGTAACAATTGAAAGTCTTCTACCAGAAAACGTTACTGTATCTTTATCTTCATATGGCGAAGTTGTTCCACTTGAGAGTACAAACCTTGCAGCGCAAGTATCTGGTGAAGTGGAGTCTTGGAACCCAAATTTTGTAACCGGCGGTTTGATACGTCGGGGCGAAGTGTTATTTAGTATTGAGAAAGACACTTACGAAGCTGCACTTTTACTTGCCGAAGCAAACCTAGCAAGTGCTAAAGCTCAACTGATTCAAGAACAAGCTCAGGCCGACGTTGCTCTGCGCGAATCTAAGTCGCTTCCCTCATCAAGCGTTACCGATTTATACCTAAGAAAACCGCAGGTTTTGAGCGCTCAAGCTGCCGTTAAATCAGCGCAAGCTCAACTGCGTATTGCCCAAAGAGATCTTGAAAATTGCGAGGTTAAAGCGCCCTACGACGCATTAATTGTCGAACGTAACATCAGCACAGGTGACTATTTAAGTACCGGTGCCGTTGCCGCGGTTATTAACAATGTTGAGTTTGCTGAAATTACTTTCCCTGTAGCTGGATTTGACCGGGCCTTCATGAATGAGAACCCTGTGGGAGATAAAGCGACTATTGTTATAGACGGCTTATCCAACCTTATGGTTGAAGGTACCATTCACCGCGATACTGGCATTGTAGAGTCAGCAACAAGAATGACACAGTTTGTTGCGCGAATAGAAGATCCATACTCCCTAAACAGCAACAGGCCAGTGGTTAAATTTGGCTCTTATGCCACTGTTGAATACAAGGGAAGAACGCTACAAGGTGTGTATCGAATTCCTCAAGATTTAATTACGCAAAAAATTGTGTGGACCTTAGATGGCGATAGCAAGCTCATTTCTCAACCTATTGATGTTATCCGTGAAGAAGGCGGTGACTTTTTAATTCGAGGTAACTTCGATGCCTCACGCGTTGTCATATCACTTCCTGAATACCCACGAAACGGTATGGACGTTCGTTTGCTAACGAATAACAACGAACTCGTTGTTAATCGCAGTGCAGCTCAGTAAGGAAACGAGTAATGGATAATCCAAACGAAGATAAGCGCGGAATTATTGCTTGGTTTGCAAACAACTCTGTTGCAGCCAACCTACTCATGATTTTCATCATTATCATGGGTATCGTCAGTTACTTTACGATTCAGCGCCAGATGTTTCCCAACATTGAAATTAATTATATTAATGTGTCGACAAACTACCCTGGCACCTCTCCCCAAGAAATTGAAGAAAGTATTCTGATAAAAATTGAAGAGGCACTAAAGGATGTCACTGAGATCAAGCGTATCGTGTCTCGAGCGTTTAGGGGCTCAGGTCGAGTCACCCTTGAAATAGATACCGATGCTGAACTTACCGATGTGTTGGACCAAGTTAAGCTTCGTGTAGATAGTATAGCGACCTTTCCAGCTGACATGGAACCCGTTAATGTCTATCAGATAGAGTTCAGACAAGACGTTATCGAGATGCCTCTTGTAGGCGACGTACCATTGAGTGAACTCAAACTTATCGCAACGCAGATCGAAGATGAGTTGCTGCAGCTAGGCAACGTGTCACTGGTAGAAAACTCGGCTCCAGAAGACGAAATAGCCATCGAAATTAACCCAGAAATGTTGCGCAAATACGAGCTAAACATTAACGATGTAACTAGCGCAATCAACGCCTACTCTGCCAATATGTCCGCCGGTCAAGTGAGAACTGATACTGGCATCGTATCTATTCGTGTAGAAAATCAGTATTACAGCGGTGAAGAATTCGCACAAATTCCGGTGAAAATGGGTACAGCGGGAAGTCGTGTGGTACTGGGTGATATCGCTACCATAAAAGATGGCTTCACAGAAGGTGAGCGCTACTTTAAATTCAA
>Ga0256829_1001241_pt1 | contig 21570 bp, 20 predicted proteins | sample 131447metaG_FD_185979 | JGI IMG/M metagenome (GOLD analysis project Ga0256829, IMG submission 185979) | Hydrothermal vent microbial communities from Lau Basin, Pacific Ocean - 131-447 | ecosystem: Environmental > Aquatic > Marine > Hydrothermal vents | place: Pacific Ocean: Lau Basin | collected...
TGCGGCGAATGCCACTGGAATATGAATGGCGGCTATCCCGACCTGCGCCGCATGACGCCCGAAGTTCATGCGAGCTTCAGGGACATCGTCCTGCATGGTGCGCGTGCCGACCTCGGCATGGCAAATTTCAGCGATATTCTGAGTGAAGAACAGGCGGACGCCATCCACAGCTATCTGATTGACCTGTCCCGCAAGGCCTGGCTGGAACAGCAAAAGAGTGGCAAATAATGTTCCCTCTCGGATAAGTTTGTCTTTTCCTGCGATGTATTATAACATCCATAATATAGTGTGTTTAGGGACTGCCGGAGCGCGGGAACCTCAAAGAGGACCGCTTCATTACCATCTTGCATGACCATCGGAGGGAATTTTCAGAGATGAACATGAATATTTTTTCAACAAAAAAACTGCCGCCGAATTTGCGGCGGGAATATTGGAATGATGCAATCTGTGAGGCCTTCACCGGCCTGGTGACCGACTTTATGGATGACAGTCATTTTCAGGCGGAACTGATCTCCACCTCACTGGGAGATTTAACCTATGCCCATGTCAGAACCACCCGTTCAAAAGTTTCCCACACAACGCATCATGCCTCAAAATCCACAGAAAAAGTATTTCTCCTGCATTTGCAGCTGGCCAACGAAAGTATGAATTCACAGCGTAACCGCGAGGTTTTGCTGAAGAAAGGTGACTTTACCCTTGTGGACAGCGAATCCCCTTACCGGGTAGAATTTAATGATCCGATTTCAATGGGCGTCATGCGTATTCCCTACGGTCTCCTGCAGGAAAGAATTTCCAGCCCCGAGGAGATTGTTGGTCACAAATTTTCCGGCAACAAAAATATCAGCGGGTTGCTGTCCCGGATACTGCGCGGTTTCTGGACTCAGGAGAATCTGGGGAACAGCGACAACATTAACCGTCAACTGGGCCATAACATCATTGATCTTCTGGCAACATCCTATCAGGAACAAATCAATAGCGTTATTGCCCCTAATTCAATCAGACAGTTACGTTTTCTGCAGATAAAAAGATTCATTGACTATAATTTGTCGGACCCGCAGCTCAGCCCGACAAAGATTGCCAAAACATTTAAAATAACCCCGCGTTATCTCCACCGGATTTTTGCAGAATTTGGCACAGAACCACAAACAATCGGTCAGTATATACTGACCCGAAGACTGGAAGAATGCGCCCGGCAGTTCAGGAACAGAAAAAATTCCCACCTGAAAATTACCGACATTGCCTTTACATGGGGGTTTAACAGCATGACCCATTTCTCCCGGGTATTCAAAGAAAAATACGGGGCTTCGCCGCGCTCATTCCGTCGGGGGCTTCAAAATATTCTGAACTGACATTGTTCTGAAAATCTCTTTTTTCCCTTTTGGATAACTTTTCAGGCCCCTCTCGGTTGAGCAGGCCCTCCCTGATTATGTCACTTTGCCACAAACAAATATCAAAGGGAGTTCTTCCATGTATAAAAATTCAGGCCATAAATTAAAATCTGCATCTTTCTTGCTGCTGTCGGCAAGTATTCTATCGACCGGATTTATATCCTCACATGTCAGCAGCGCACAGGCGCTGGAGAATAATCAGGACAATAATTCACTGGAAGAAATTGTGGTGACCGCCCGGAAAATATCTGAAAGCCTGCAGGATATCCCGGTTGCCGTTACGGCATTCTCAACAGATTCCCTGCAAAAAAAGGGCTTGAGCAATATTTCGCAGATCGGCGATTATACCCCGGGTCTGACGCTGGATTCAACGGCCACCTTAACCGGAAGCTCGTCCACCATAACCGCCTTCATCCGAGGCATTGGCATGAGTGATTTCCTGCTGACAATTGACCCGGGGGTCGGCATCTATGTCGACGGGGTTTATGTCGCCCGTTCTGTCGGAGGCATCGTTGATCTGTTAAATCTGCAACGGGTTGAGGTTCTGAAAGGCCCCCAGGGAACCCTTTTTGGCCGCAATACTATTGGCGGGGCCATCAATATCGTTTCTGCCAAACCGGGAAAGGATTTTGCTTTCAAGGCAGAGGCCACCATCGGTCGTTATAACCGCCGGGACCTGCGAATGACCGTTGATGTCCCGCTGATTGATGATAAATTATATTCATCCTTCAGTTTTTCTTCCAAAAACCGGGATGGCTATGCAAAACGAATTGAATTCACCGGCCCGCACGGCCCTGATATTTCCTATCCGCCGCAGGCCATCGGGCAGAATAGGACATTGGGGGACGAGAATACCGATACAGTAAAAGCCATCTTTCAATTAGAGGCAACGGATCGTCTGCAAGCCACCCTGATTCTTGACGGGACAAGGAGCCGGGAACATTCCGTCCCGTCAAAATTACTGGCGATATTTCCCGGCCCGACAAATCTTTCCGGGGCATATAATGCCTGTATAGCAGGAATTCCCGTTGCGCCCGCCTGTACCAGCCTCAATGCCGCCGATCATACCCCGTTTGACCAGCGGTTTCTGACGAACAGCCCCTATACGACCTATGGTACCGGGCCTAATTTTTCTAACCTTGATCTGTTCGGTGTCTCCCTGACATTAAGTTATGACATTACCGATAACATCCATTTCAAGTCAATTACCGCCCACCGGAGTTTATCCGCAGCTTTTGGCCGGGATGCCGATGATACCCCCCTGGCCATCGACCATACCTCCAACAAATATTCACACCGGCAGTTTACCCAGGAGCTGCAGCTTAACGGCGTTTCCTTTGACAATAAATTCAAATGGCTTACCGGATTATTTTATTTTTCAGAAACCGGGCGGGACAATGTATTTGTCCCCCTTGGCCAGCTGTCATTTTCACCATTCCTTAACCTTGATGAAAATAACCTTGTTTATAATAAAAGCTATGCGGCCTTTGGGCAGGCAACCTATAATATCACCAGCACCCTCGGCATTACCGCAGGCGTGCGCTTTACCAAAGACAAAAAACACTACCGCCCGATTCACCGCGAGCTTGTGTCCAATGTTCTTCTTCTTCCCGATGTCTGGGTAAGCCAGAATTTTACCGATACTTCGCCACATTTTGATATTAACTATCACTGGAGCGAGAATTTCATGACCTATATTTCGGCCTCCAGAGGATTTAAATCCGGGGGCTGGACCGGCAGGACAGTGGACCCGCAAACGGCGGCCCGCCCTTTTAAGCCCGAGACAGTATGGTCCTATGAATTCGGGTTTAAATCACAACTGTTTGATAACCGCCTGCGTCTTAACGGCGCGACATACTATACCAATTATTCCAACCTGCAATTGATCAATCAGGAAGGCATCACCCCCATCACCGTTAATGCCGGCAAGGCCGTGATCAAGGGGGCGGAACTCGAACTTCAGGCCCTGCCCATTGACAATCTGAAAATAAATATTGGTCTTGCCTATATCAATGCCCGATATACCGAGGTTACCGACCCCTTCGCCACCATCAACACAAGCACAAAATTTGCCAATACGCCGGAATTTTCATCCACGGCGGAAGTGGAATATACCATTGATCTGGCTAACGAGGGCAGCTTGATGCTCCACGGTGACTGGAATTACAACAGCACCATATATAATAATGCCGAGAATACCCCGGAACTTACCCAGCCTGGTATTCATCTGTTCAATGCGGCGATAACCTATGCCCACCCGGGGGATCACTGGCAACTGGTCGCCGGGGCCAGAAACCTTACCGACAAGAAATATATTGTTTCCGGCTTTAACCAGCCGGGCGTGGGCTACACAGAAGGGACCTATGCCCGACCCCGTGAATGGTATCTGACACTTCGCCTGACATATTAATTCAGGTCTTCTCCCTCCGGGTGACCCCCGCATCACCCGGAGTTTTTTATTCATTCTGTTCTTCATTTTTTAACCGCAGAGAAATTCTATGACGCTTTACAGAAATATCATGATCATCCTCCTGATTACACTGGGTATAACGGGCTGTAATGCTGAAAAGCCGCAAGAGAATTTAAGTGCCGCAACCGTGAGCGACCAGCGTATTATAAATGCAGATCATGAACCGCAAAACTGGCTGGCGCATGGCCGGACTTTTGATCAGCAACGCTATAGCCCGCTCGATCAGATCAATGTTAAAAATATTAAAGATATCGGGCTGGACTGGCATTTCGACTTTGACACCCACCGTGGACTGGAGGCAACCCCGATTGTCATCAATGGCGTCATGTATGTTACAGGATCATGGAGCCGGGTATACGCCCTTAATGCGGTAACGGGCCGGTTATTATGGGAATATGACCCGAAAGTTCCCGGCAAATGGGCGGTGAATGCCTGTTGTGATGTCGTCAATCGCGGTGTTGCGGTATGGCAGGGCAAGGTTTATGTCGGCACACTGGACGGGCGGCTGATTGCCCTTGATGCCAAAACAGGCAAGGTCATCTGGGACGTAATGACCATCGACAAAAAACTCCCTTACACCATAACCGGCGCACCCCTTGTCGCCAGGGGCAAGGTCTTTATCGGTAATGGCGGCGCAGAATTCGGCGTGCGCGGCTATGTCAGCGCCTATGATGCCCTCACGGGGAAAATGGTCTGGCGGTTCTTTACGGTGCCGGGGGACCCCAAAAAGGGCTTCGAAGCCCCCATCCTTGAAAAAGCCGCCAAAACATGGCACGGGGAATGGTGGAAGCTCGGCGGCGGCGGCACTGTGTGGGATTCCATGACCTATGATCCGGACCTTGACCAGCTTTATATCGGGGTCGGCAATGGCTCCCCGTGGAATCAGGCAATCCGCAGCCCCGGCGGTGGCGATAACCTTTTCCTGTCTTCCATTGTCGCCCTTAAGCCAGACAGCGGGAAATATGTCTGGCATTATCAGACTACACCCGGTGAAATGTGGGATTATACCGCCACACAACAGATGATTTCAGCCGACCTGAAAATTAACGGGAAAATGCGTAAAGTGCTGATGCAGGCCCCGAAAAACGGTTTCTTCTATATTCTTGATCGCAAAACCGGGGCGCTTCTTTCGGCCAAAAAATATGTCAAGGCCAACTGGGCCAGCCATGTGGACATGGCAACCGGTCGTCCGGTGGAAAACCCGAAGGCCAGATATTATGATAATCCGTGGCTGGCTTTTCCCAATCCGCTTGGCGGCCATAACTGGCAATCCATGTCCTATAACCCAAACAGCCACATAGTCTATATTCCGGCGCAGGAAGTGCCTTTCCTCTATGCCCCGGACAAGAATTTCAAGGTGGTTCACCCCGGGGTTAATCTCGGAGCTGATCTGGCGGCGGCCTCCATGCCTGATGACAAAACAGCCAAAAGACAGGTCATGGCCATGATCAAGGGACATATTTCCGCCTGGGACCCGGTGCAACAAAAGGAATTATGGCGCGTACAGCATCCAGGACCCTGGAATGGCGGCCTGTTGAATACGAAAGGAAATCTTTTGTTTCAGGGCAATGCCGCTGGCACTTTCGTCGCTTACGATTCCCGTAATGGCGAGAAGCTGTGGTCTTTCCCGGCACAAACCGGAATTATTGCCGCCCCGGTTACCTATAGCGTGGGTGGTGAGCAATATGTCTCTATCCTTGCCGGATGGGGCGGCGTGTTCCCGCTCCTTGCCGGAGAAGCCGCCCTGAAATCCGGCAAGGTCAGCAATAACAGTCGAATCCTGACCTTCAAGCTTGGTGGCCGTGACAAATTACCGCCATGGAAATATACCGAAGCCTACTTTCCCCAACCTCCTGCCGGAACAGGTAACCCAAAGCAGATTGCCACCGGAAATGGCCTGTTTCACCATTTCTGCAGTAGCTGCCATGGTGATAAAGCCGTCAGTGCCGGGGTGCTGCCGGACCTTCGTTACAGTTCCGCATTGCAGGATGATCGCTGGTTTGATATTACTCTGGGCGGCATCCTCAAAGATAACGGTATGGTGTCTTTCAAAACGGCCCTGAATAAAAAACAGCTGGAGGCCATTCGGCAATATATCATTCTCAGGGCGCAGATCCTGAAAAGGTCGAAGGAAAGCAACAATAAATAATGACCTGGTTGACATGCCTGTTGGTGGCAGGAAATGTAATATCGGCCCATGCTGCGGCGGCAGAAATTGCGGAAATTGTCTCTACCGCAAGCCGGAGTGAGCGGCCTCTGTCGGACGAGGCGGGCAATATTGCCCTGATCGGACGGCAGGAGCTTGATCTGGTCAAGTCAACTCATTTCAGTGAGCTGGCGGTCCGGATTCCGGGGGTGAATTTCTCGCGTAACAATGGTCAGGAAATGCTCGCCTCAATTCGCTCGCCAATATTCACCGGGGCCGGGGCCTGCGGAGCGTTTCTTATGGCCGAGGACGGAATTCCCCTGCGCGCCGCCGGATTCTGTAACGTTAATGAGTTATTCGAAGCCTTCACCGAACAGGCCGCGCGGATCGAGATCACCAAGGGGCCAGGATCAGCGCTCTATGGCTCCAACGCCCTGCATGGCATGATCAATATTATCACCCCTGCCGCCAACCGGGACGGCGGCAGCCTGTCGATGGAAGGCGGGGCCTGGGATTTTATCCGTTTTAATATCTCCGAAGGGGTAACGACTGAAAAAGGCGGCCTGCTCGGGCTGGCAACCGTCAGCCATGACGGCGGCTGGCGCGACCAGTCAGGATATGACCAGCAGAAAATCACCCTGCGCCATGATTATAACGGCGATGTATGGACCATTTCATCCAGTCTTAATCTCACCAATCTTGATCAGGAGACGGCGGGATTTATTGTTGGCCGGGACGCCTATAAAAACCGGGCGCTGGCTCGGCAGAACCCCAACCCCGAAGCCTTCCGCAAGGCAAGGTCCCTGCGTTACTGGTCACGCTTTTCCCGGGAAACGGGGGACGGTGTCCGTTGGCAGGTCACGCCCTACTTCCGGACAATGAACATGACATTCCTGATGCATTTCCTGCCGGGACAACCGCTGGAAGAAAACAGCCAGACCAGTGTCGGACTCCAGAACGGACTTTATATTAACGAGGGCAGCAGGCTGGAGATCATCACCGGAATTGACGGGGAATATACCCGTGGATCGTTGCAGCAGACCCAGGCTCATCCAACCACGGGGTCGGCTTTCCTGCGGGCGACCATCCCCTCCGGCAAGCAATATGATTATGATGTGAACAGCCTTCAGACGGCGGCTTTCCTGCAGGCGGACTGGGCGATAAATCAACGTCTGCATCTTGTGGCGGGCGGACGGCTTGAATATATGCGCTATGATTATACCAATAATATGATCAGTGGCCGGACGGATGAAAACGGCAATGCCTGCGGCTTTGGCGGCTGTCGTTATAGCCGCCCGGCAAGCAGACGTGACAGCTTCACCAGCTTTTCGCCAAAAATCAGCCTGCGCTACAGTTATCACAGCACGGACACTCTCTACCTCACTCTGTCGCAGGGGTTTCGGGCGCCGCAGACGAGCGAGCTTTACCGGTTGCAGCGGCGGCAGAAAACCGCCGACCTGAATAATGTCAGTCTGAAGAATATTGAGGTCGGCGCGCGCGGGAGCCGGGGCCGCTGGCGCTATAATATCTCGCTCTACGCCATGAAAAAGACCGGTTATATCTTTCGCGACGCGGCCTTTTTCAATGTGGATAACGGCAAGTCGGATCATATCGGCGCGGATATAATGGTCAGATTTTCCCTGAACGACCGCCTGGGCATCCGGGGTAATTTAAGCCTTGCCCGTCACCGTTACGCATTCGATTATATCAGCAACGGCATCAATTTAAACGGCAGGGATATTGATACAGCGCCGCGTAATTTTGGCAGTATGCAGATAAACTGGCGCCCGCTGGATCGCCTCACGACCGAGCTTGAATGGGTCCATATGGGGGCCTATTATACCGACCCGGAAAATTTGCATAAATATCCCGGCCATGATTATGTCAATCTGCGTATGACCGTAAAAATCACCGACAGCTACGGTTTTTTCCTGCGGCTGATGAATGTCACCGACACAAAATATGCCGAACGCGCCGATTATACCAGCTTCACCGGTGACCGCTATCTCCCCGGCAAACCACGCGCCCTCTATATAGGACTGAAAACCGGATTTTAGGGCAGGCGACGCCCTATGATCTGCCCGGCACCCAGGGCGATGATCTCACCCTCGGCCATCGGTTGCCAGCCCTCATCCGTCAGCGGCACACTGGCAACAAGGATAACATCCTGCTGCTGCGCCGGCATTGTCACCCCGCCCCCGGTCAGAACCGCCGCCTTTTCCCGGCAGCTTCTCATCAGGAAATGCAGGCCCGGCGCGCGGATTTCCCCGTCCGGCTGATGGCGGCGATCGGCATGGGCAAATAATATATCGGCATCTGAATAGAGAAAATTCGCCGGGCCGAAAGCCCTGAGATCCGCCGCAAATCCGGCAATGATATCCAGCCTGTCGCGAAGCGCCGGAATAACATCCTCATCCTGTTCCCACAGGCCTGCCAGCCGTTCCAGCAGATTACAGAACGCCAGTTCCGAATCGGTATCGCCAACGGGCTGGAAACGATGCGGCGCAAAATCCGGGTCCTGCACTATCCCCGCCAGATTGCCATTATGGGCAAAAATATGCTCCCGTCCGGCCAGCTCCCGGGCAAAGGGGTGGGTATTGCATAGCAGCCGGTCGCCAAAGGTCGCCTTGCGTATATGGGAGATTACCAGAGAGCTTGGCGGCGCGTGCTGCTCAACAAACCGGACCAGCGCACTGTCACTGACCGGGGATGGCTCGCGAAACAGGGAAACCGCGCGGCCATCATAAAAGGCAACGCCCCAGCCATCGCGCGGCCCGGCATTCTCCCCGTGGCGGGCAAGCTGTTCGAGCGAAAAACCGACCGGGGCCGGCAGGCGGCCCGACAGGCTGAATAATTCACACATTACAGCTGCCCCATGGTCCAGCGGATAATATCCCCGACCCCGATGGCCCCGGACTGACGGCTGACTTCCTGACCATTGCGGAACAGAACCAGTGTCGGGATGCTGCGAATGCCATAGCGTGCGCCAATATCCTGTGCCTCCTCGGTATTCAGTTTGGCCAGCCGGACACGTGGCTCCAGCTGCCCGGCGGCCTCGACAAAGGCCGGGGCCATCATCTTGCACGGCCCGCACCACGGCGCCCAGAAATCCACCAGCAGCGGAATATCATTGCGCGTGACATGTTTGTCAAAATTTGCCCCTGTCAGGTCAAGCGGGTGACCAGCAAATAACGGCTGGTGACATTTGCCGCAATTCGGCCTGTCCGCCAGCCGGGTGGCGGCAATCCGGTTAACCGCGCCACAATGGGGGCATACGATATGTAACATGTCTTTTGTCATTGCTTTTTCTCCTGTTTGCCGAGTAGCAGCGCCGGATTGAGCCGCTCCTGATACCAGTTGAGACCAAAATGCAGATGGGGGCCGGTGGCGCGGCCCGTCATGCCGACGGTGCCGATCTTTTGCCCCTGCCGGACCCTCTGCCCGGCTTTGACCAATACCCTGTCCATATGGGCAAAGACCGTACTGACGCCAAAGCCGTGATCAATAATCACCGTATTGCCGGTATAGTATAGGTCGGACACCATGGTAACCACCCCGCTTAAGGGAGCGACGATTATCGTGCCTTTCGGCGCGGCAATATCCATGCCGCCGTGAGGGCTTTTCGGGGTGCCGTTCAGGATGCGGTAATTGCCGAAATTGCCGCTGATCCGGCCCCGCACCGGCCAGATAAAGGTCTCACGGAAATCCTGCCGGGGGCTGTCTGTTGTCCGCGCCCTCCTGACCCGGGACGCATCGGCGGCAATCCGGGCGAGAATCTTTTTCGGCGGCGTCACCATCTTTTGCGGCAGGCCGTCAATGCGCTGGACATCATATTGCTGTTTCCTCACCATAAAACGCTGAAGCTGGCTCTTGCCGCCCTTGTCCACCAGCCGGAATTTCACCATTGCCCCCTGATGTGCCTTGAGGCCAAAAACAAAATGACCGTCCGGGGTAAGCTTCAGCCGCCGGTCGCCAAACCACACCGTTGTTCCCGGCCCGACCTTGCCGACATAAAGCCCCCCTTGAGTGAGGATATCAGGCAGGCCCAGCAGATTTTCCGCCCCGGCAGAGCAGGTCATGACAAGCAGAAAAAATATGCCCGTGATACTCCTCATAACAGGCTGCCCTGTCGCCCGTCACTTTCCTTCCGGGCCGGTTTCTTTCTGCTTTTCTGCGCTTTTCCCGCCGCGATAACTGCCACATGACCGTCATGGAATTCCATATCAAGGGCGCGGCCCGGCATCACGCCTGCTGCCTGCGTCACCGCCTGACCATGCTCATTCCTGATCACCGCATAGCCGCGCTCCAGCACTTTTCGGTAATTCAGGCTGTCAAACAGGCGGCTGATACCGTCAAGCTGCATCTGCCGCCGGTCCATAAGCCCCGACAAGGCCCGGGGCAGACGGGCGACAATATCATCAAGCCGCTGGCGGTTAAGGGCCAGCATTTCCGAGGGTTTCGGCAGCCCCCGTCCCAGACCCTCAAGCTTTTGGGCGCGGTCCTGCATCATGCGGCGCACCGCCCGGCCCAGGCGGATATTATAATCCTGAACCGTATAGATCAGATCATCCCTGACCGGTACCGCCTGTTCCGCCGCCGCCGTCGGGGTCGGGGCGCGCAGGTCGGCCACATAATCAATCAATGTGGTGTCGGTTTCATGACCGACGGCGGAAATCAGCGGAATATCACTATCCGCCACCGCCCGGACGACCTCTTCCTCGTTAAACGGCCACAGATCTTCAAGACTGCCGCCGCCGCGCGCCACAATCAGCACATCCGGCCTTGGCACCGGACCATTTTCCGCCAATCCGTTAAAGCCCCGGATGGCACCGGCGACCTGTTCTGCGGCCTTGTCCCCCTGAACCACCACCGGCCAGACGATAACATGGCGCGGAAATCTGTCCGACAGCCGGTGGAGTATATCGCGAATGACCGACCCGGTCGGTGACGTCACAACGCCAATGACTTTCGGCAGATAGGGAATGGCTTGCTTGCGCCCCGGATCGAACAGCCCCTCGGCAGCGAGTTTTTTCTTGCGCTCATCCAGCAGGGCCATCAGCGCCCCGGCCCCGGCAACCTCCATCTGCTCAATGACAATCTGATATTTGGATCGCCCGGGATAGGTGGTGAGCTTGCCACCACAGATCACCTCAAGCCCGTCCTCGGGCCGGAAGGCGAGACGCCCCGCGACCCCCTTCCACATCACCCCGTCAAGCACCGATTTCTCATCCTTGAGGGCCAGATAAATATGGCCCGATGCTGCACGCTTGAAGCCCGATATTTCGCCGCGCAGCCGTACATAGCCGAACCTGCCCTCCACCATACGTTTCAGCTTCATGCTAAGCTCGGTTACGCTATATTCCGTTTTGCCGTTGTCTGGCGCGTCGCTCATAAATATCTCTGGATTCACCTTGTTTCTACTGTCTGCTATGCTACAAGGAAGATCGTCATAATAAAAGGATTTTTGCCGATGAATATTCTGGTGATTGGCGCCGGCGGACGTGAACATGCCCTTGTCTGGAAAATATCCCAAAGCCCGCTGGCAGACAGGATTTTTGCCGCGCCGGGCAATGGCGGTATGGCGGAACTGGCGCAATGTATCACCCTCGACAGTGCGGACCATGACGCAGTGGTGGATTTCTGCTGCAACAATGATATTGGTCTGGTGGTTATTGGCCCCGAACTGCCGCTGGTGGCGGGGCTGGCCGACCGGCTGGGGAATGAAAACATCACCGCCTTTGGCCCCTCTGCCGCCGCCGCCCGGCTTGAAGGCTCCAAGGGCTTTACCAAGGATTTATGCGCCCGCCATAATATCCCGACCGCCGCCTATGGCCGTTTTGACAACAGCGCCGCCGCCAAAGCCTTTGTCCGGCAAAAAGGCTGCCCTATCGTTATCAAGGCCGACGGACTTGCGGCAGGCAAGGGGGTAATTATCGCTGAAACCACTGCTCAGGCCGAGCAGGCCATTGACGATATTCTTGGTGGGCAGTTCGGGGCCGCCGGGGCGGAAGTGGTGATTGAGGAATTCCTTAAGGGCGAGGAAGCAAGTTTCTTTGCCCTGTGTGACGGCGATCATATCCTGCCGCTCATGACCGCCCAGGATCATAAACAGGTCGGTGACGGCGATGTCGGGCCGAATACCGGCGGCATGGGAGCCTACAGCCCGGCCCCGGTGATGACCGAAGATATGGTGGAGCGCACGATGGATGAGATTATCCTGCCGACCATGCGGGCGATGAAGGCAGAAGGCCATCCCTTCAGAGGGGTGTTTTTCGCCGGGCTTATGATCACCGAAAAGGGGCCGGAACTGATCGAATATAATGTCCGCTTTGGCGACCCGGAATGTCAGGTGCTGATGATGCGCCTGAAATCGGATATTGTCCCGGCGCTGATCGCCTGTGCGGAGGGCAATCTTGATCAGATCAATCTCGACTGGCACGATATGACGGCCCTGACCGTGGTTATGGCGGCCAGGGGCTATCCCGGCAGTTATGAAAAAGGCAGCGTGATCGGCAATCTTGATCAGGCAGAGCAAGGGGTTTGTATTTTCCACGCCGGGACGAAAAAGAATAATGATCAAATTCTCGCCACCGGGGGCCGGGTGCTGAATGTCACCGCAACCGGACCAACGGTGCGCGAGGCACAGGACAAGGCCTATGCCGCCGTGGACCTGATCGACTGGCCCGGGGGGTTCTGCCGCCGTGATATTGGCTGGCGTGCCGTAGAGCGGGAAGACGCCGCTTCCTGAATTTATATAACAGCCTTATTGCTTTTCAGGGGCAATGATGAAATTATGCAGATGGATTTTTGCAGATAATATTTCGGGTGGGAAAGAATGACCAATATATCTCCTTCAGGGGCAGCGGGACGGCCAGCCGATAATATGCTATTCAGGCTTTTTCAGTGGCTGCTGGTCCTGTTGCTGATCTATCTGCTGATTACTGCCGTCGGTATGATTGGCAGTGGCTTTAAGGGGGCGAGCAAGGGCCATGCCACAGAGCTTTTCGCCTTTGCCACCAACCCGTTCATGGGATTGATCGTCGGGGTAATTGCCACGGCAATGATTCAATCCTCCTCCACCGTCACCTCGATCATTGTCGGGCTGGTCGCCGGGGGATTGCCGGTCGAAATGGCGGTGCCGATGGTTATGGGGGCCAATATCGGCACCACCATCACCAATACCATTGTCAGTCTGGGCCATATTAACCGGAAAAAGGAATTCCGCCGGGCCTTTGCCGCCGCCACGGTTCATGATTTTTTTAATCTGTTGGCCGTTGCTATTTTTCTGCCAATCGAAATCCTGTTCCATCCCTTGCAAAAGGCCGCAGGTTTCCTTGCCACCCCCTTGGTTGGCGGCGAGAATATGAGCGTCAAGGGACTTGATTTTATCAAGCCGTTGACCAAACCGGTTATTGCGGAATTCAAGACTCTGGCCCATATGATTTCTGAACAGGGGGCCTCCGTGATCCTGATCATATTCGGCATATTCCTTATTTTCATGTCGATTATCTTTGTTGGCCGGTTGCTCAAAAAACTGATGGTGGGCCGGGCCAAACGCATCATGCATGGCTCGATTGGCCGGGGACCGGTCTCGGGCATTCTGTCCGGGGCAATTGTCACCATTCTGGTTCAGTCCTCATCCACCACCACCAGTCTTATGGTGCCGCTTGCCGGCTCCGGCGTGTTCCGGCTCAAACAGATTTATCCCTTCACCCTCGGGGCAAATATCGGCACGACAATCACCGCCCTGCTTGCGGCAACGGCGATTTCAGGGGATCATGCCATCCTTGCGCTTCAGATTGCCCTGGTCCATTTCCTTTATAACTGTTCGGCGGTGCTGCTGATCTTCGGCATAAAAAAACTGCGCCGCCTGCCCCTCAGGGGGGCCATATGGCTATCACGTCTGGCGGCGGAGAAGAAAATATATGCCCTCGTTTATATCGTTGGCGTTTTCTTTGTTTTGCCGGGCCTGATGGTCTTTATATATCAACTTGTTGAATAGGAGAGCATGATGGAAAATGAAGATTTCTCATCCCTGTCTGAAAAAAAGCTGAAAAAACTGATCCGGGAAACCCATATGGTTCTCGATCAGCTGACACAGGAACTGAACCAGCGCAAGCAGGATAAACAGCATGAAGAAATCAACCATATTGAGGAACATTTTGACGAGGCCAGCCATAACCTGGGTAATCTGAAAATATTCATTCAGAAGGTCTTCGCGGAAATGACCAAAGATAAATAATCCGTTATTCCGGCAGGATATCGGACTTGGCAGTACTGACAATATGAATATCGCGCTGGGGATAGGGGAAATCAACCCCGCCCGCGCCGAATTTCTGCCAGATTTTATAATAAACATCACTGGCAACATTCGAAACCCCGTTCTTGGCATCGCGGATCCAGACCCGAAGCTCCAGATCAATCGCGCTGTCGCCAAATCCCCGGATCAGAACCGCAGGGGCCGGGTCGGCCAGAATACGCGGAATCTCGTCGGCGGCCTCGATCATCAATTTCATCGCCAGATCGACATCACTTTTATAGGAAATCCCGACCGGCAGATGGCGGCGTATCATACGGTGGGAAAAGGTCCAGTTAACCACGGTCTGGGTCACCATATCCTCATTCGGAATCAGATGCTCGCGCCCGTCCCGGGAAATCACCGAGGTATAGCGCCCGGCAAGCTTGTTGATGCGCCCGTAGGTGCCGGAAACCTCAACCACATCGCCCGGCTTGATCGACCGGTCCATCAGCAATATCACCCCGCTGATAAAGTTTGATACCACTTTTTGCAGGCCAAAACCGAGGCCGACACCAATCGCCCCGCCAAAGACCGCAAATACCGTAAGGTCAATACCTACGCTCGATACCGCAAATAAAAAGGCCGACGCCACCAGAATGATTCGCGCCACCTTGGACAGCAGCACCCGGGCGGACGGATTGACCGCCGGCAACCGACGCAGCCAGCTTTCCAGAAATCCGGTCACCACCAGCGCGCCCCAGACCAGCACCAGCAGGGTCAGCAGCCCGGTCAGCAGCCCGAAAATGCTGACCTCCCCCCGGCCCAGCGAAAATTTTATGCTGTCGAGAAAATCAATCAGCGGCGACAGCCAGCCGACGATATTCAACGCCGCCAGACCCCAGGCAAAGGAGCGGATCAGCCGGGCAATTTCCCGGCTTTCAATCAACCCGGTGCCAAGCCGGATCACGATCCACGCCAGAATAAGGCTCACAGCGGTATTGAGGACATAGCTTTCAATCTGCTGGTGATCCGCCACCGTCTTCACCAGCAGAATAAGCATCACCCACAGGGCAAGGTTATATAGCGGTGTAAGTTGCGATTTTATCCGCTGATAAAATTCAAACCGGTCGAGACCATGGGGGAATAAAAAGCCGATCAGCCGCGTCAGACCGAGGCTCACCCCCCACAGCAGCAGAATAACCGCCAGCTGCCCCAGAGTCTGATAGGTCAGCAAGGTGCCATTGCACCAGGCAATCACTGCCTGAACCCAGTCCTGTGCCGTGATCAGTACATCATCCATAAGGACAGCTTAACCAAAAACAGCCCTTTAGCCAACCGCCAAATATTATCGCCGGGCCTGAAAGAAATCCTTGAGCATTTGCGATGCTGCCTGCGCGCCGATGCCGCCATATATTTCCGGCCTGTGATGACAGCTTGACGCATGAAATATCCGTGGGCCGTTTTCAACCCCGCCGCTCTTTTCATCCGGGGCCGCAAAATAGAGCCGCCTTATCCGGGCAAGGGAAATTGCATGGGCGCACATCGGACAGGGTTCGAGCGTTACATAGAGATCACAATCCGGCAATCGTTCGCTGTCAAGCCTGCCGCAGGCCGCCCGGATGGCGAGCAGTTCGGCATGGGCCGACGGGTCACGGTCCGTGATCACCCGGTTTGAGGCCCGCGCCACGACCGCGCCCTCATGGATAATGACGGCGCCGACCGGCACCTCGCCCCGTTCCCCGGCCAAAAGAGCTTCTTTCAGCGCCATATTCATATATTCGTTGGAAAATATCATCATTTCCTGTATGGCATCATATTGACAGATATTCAACCCGGAACGCGCCTGAAAAATACTGATGACAGATGATATGGAACAGCCCCTGAAAGGGGAACGAATTGCCAAGATGCTGGCCCGGGCCGGGGTCGGTTCACGCCGGGCGGTGGAGCGGATGATTGCCGCCGGTATGGTCAAACAAAATGATCAGGTCATCACCACCCCCGCCACCCTGATCAGCTCGGTCGAGGGCATCACCGTGGACGGCATGGTGGTCAAACCGCCGGCGCCAACCACCCTGTGGAAATATCACAAACCCGCCGGACGGGTCACCACCTATTATGACGAACAGGGCCGCCCGACGGTATTTGAAGCCATGCCGGAAAATATGCCGCGCGTGCTGTCGGTGGGTCGGCTCGACCTGAATACCGAGGGGCTGCTGCTGATGACCAATGACGGGGAGCTGGCCCGCTGGCTGGAACTGCCATCATCCGGCTGGCTCAGAACCTATAAAGTCCGCTGCTATGGCTATTTTGACCGGGAAAAAGTTGCGGAAATCAGGCGCGGCATCACCCTGGAGGGGGTGCAATATCGCGGCGTCAAAATCGACATTGATGAAAGCCGGGAAAAATCCAATATCTGGCTGACCATCGGCATCCGTGAGGGCAAGAATCGCGAGGTCCGTAAACTGCTCGACTATATCGGCCTGCAGGTGACGCGCCTCATTCGCCTGTCCTTCGGCCCGTTCGAGCTTGGCGAGATCAAGCGCGGCGCCATCGAACAGATCAGCGCAAAAGAACTGACCCTTGCCTGCGCCGGTTTTTTCAGGGACAGGGGGGACAGCCTGCCTGTTGAAGAAACAAAATCCCCGGCGGCAAAATCCCGCAGCGGCTGGGCAAAAGCCAAGGCCAAACCCAACAAGCGCCGGATCAATAAAAAGAAAAGGGACCCGAAACGCCGACAGGACAACCCGAAAGCCCCCCACAAGAAATGAGAATCATTGGCGGCAAATACCGGGGGCGTAAATTAACCTCCCCCGCCGATAGAAGCATCCGGCCAACCTCGGACCGGATGCGGGAAAGTATTTTCAATATCCTGTGCCATATGTCCGGCGGCCTTGAGGACGCAGAGGTGCTTGACGTTTTTGCCGGAAGCGGCGCCCTCGGGCTTGAGGCCCTGTCACGCAGGGCGGCCCATGCGACTTTCTTTGATAAAAGCCCGAAAGCCCTGCAGCTGGTCAAGCAGAATATTGCCCTGCTGGATGTCGGGAATATAACATCGGCAAGTTGTGTAAATGCTCCCGACCTTCCGCCCGCATCCCGGCGGTATGACGTGATATTTCTCGACCCGCCCTACAAGCTTGACGTGATTATTGATACGCTATCTGCATTAGTACAAAAGGACTATCTTGCGGTAAATTCTATTATCATCGTGGAATATTCTCATACTAACCCCTTGGTAATACCGGATTTCTTTGATATTCTGAAACAGAAAACTTTTGGAAATTCCGATCTTTGTTTTCTGGAATATATCCCCTGACAGGTCTATATATATAATTCTCTTTTCTTTCCCGTCATATTTTGCTATTTCTGGTTTATACACACGTATTAATAGTGTTAACAATAAGGAGATACTATCTATGGCTTTAAGAAAAAATGATTTTACTCCGGAACAATATGCGGCGGCGATGGAATATGAATATGACGGAATGATCAACGCCCTGCGGTATCTCTGTCGGGAAGCCGAAGACGCCGATCTTGGCCTAGTCCGGCTTCATCTGGATATTGCCATCGCTGAATTGAAGGAATATCACAAGGCGGGTAACCCGGATTTAACGACGGCCAAATAGCCGTTCAATGTCAGAGAGTTTCAGTTCGACATAGGTCGGACGGCCATGATTGCACTGGCCCGAATGGGGGGTCTGCTCCATTTCCCTGAGCAGGGCATTCATTTCGGCCCCGTCAAGCCGCCGCCCGGCCCGCACACTGCCGTGACAGGCCATGGTTGAGCAGACATCCTCCAGCCGTTCGGTCAGGGACAGGGCCTGATCAAGCTCCATCACCTCGTCACCAAGGTCGCGGACCAGCCCCTTGATATCAACATCACCCAGCAGGGCCGGGACCTCGCGCACCACCACGGCCCCGCTGCCAAAGGCTTCGAGGGACAGGCCCATATCGGCCAGTTCCGCCGTCCGCGCCACCAGGCGGTCAACCGCGCTTTGTTCCAGTTCAACCACCTCGGGGATCAGCAGCAATTGACGCGGCACATCGCCACTTGTCATATGGGCCTTCATCCGTTCATAAACCAGCCTCTCATGAGCGGCATGCTGGTCAACAATGATGATACCATCGCTTGTCTGGGAGATAATATAGGTTTCATGGAGCTGACCGCGCGCCGCCCCGAGCGGATAGGACAGGCTGTCTTCCGACGGGTTTTCTTCGGTACTCTCTGTCCGCCCGGCTGGAGGGGCAAATCCCTGCCCGAGCGGTTTTTGAAAATCAAGGCTGCGCTCCCCCAGTCCGGCAGTATAGGCCGGGGACGCTTTGGCATAGGAGGACCTCGGCTGAAAAGCGCCGAGCGCCGATTGGGCGACCGTGGTCGCGGCGCGGTGCCCGGCTTCTGTCAAGGCCCGTTTCAGAGAGCCGACAATCAACCCCCGGACCATACCGCTGTCACGAAAGCGGACCTCTGCCTTGGCCGGATGAACATTGACATCAACCATATCGGTTGGAATTTCTACAAACAGGGCCAGCACCGGGTGGCGGTTACGGGCCAGAAAATCCATATAGGCCCCGCGCACCGCCCCGTTGAGCAATTTATCCTTTACCGGGCGGCCATTGACAAACAGATATTGCTGGCGGGCATTACCGCGATTATAAGTCGGCAGCCCGGCATAGCCCGACAGAGTAATTTGCCCCCCCTCCATCTCTCTTGTGACATCAAGTGCCACAATATTATCCTCGAATTCAGGTCCGAGTATCGCCCCGAGCCGCCGCAGCCTGACGTCGAGCAATTCCCCCTGGGCGGCGGAGACCTGAAAGGCGCGGCGCGCCCCGTCCATCAGCGAGAAACCGACCTCGGGATTGGCCATGGCGAGCCGTTTTATGACATCCAGCGCATGAGTGAATTCGGTGCGCTCGGCTTTAAGGAATTTCAGCCGCGCCGGGGTGGCATAAAATAAATCACGCACCTCAACCAGTGTGCCGGTCTTGCGTGCCGCAGGCTGAAGACCCTGGTTATGGCCGCCATCAATGATAATTTTCCAGCTTTCATCACTGCCCCGGGCGCGGCTGGTCATGGAAAAACGGCTGACCGAAGCAATCGATGGCAATGCCTCGCCGCGAAAGCCCATGGTCCGGATATCGCTTAAATTATCTTCCTGTAATTTGGAGGTCGCATGACGTTCCACCGCAAGGGCAAGGTCCTGTGGTCCCATGCCGCACCCGTCATCACTGACCGAGATCAGTTCCCGCCCGCCCGCGACCATTACCACCCGGATGTCACCGGCCCCGGCGTCAATGGCATTTTCCACCAGTTCCTTTACCGCGCTCGCCGGGCGTTCGATAACCTCGCCTGCGGCAATTTTATTAATAGTATTTTCCGACAGACGGCGAATGGTCAAGATCAGGCTCCCGCATAAAATAATATTGCCACAAGATTACCTTATTTCCTTCACCTTGTGAACATATTCACCCCGAATAATATCCATAAGCAAGGGAGAGAAAATAATGAGACAATTAACAAACGGACTGATCTTCGGACTGGGGCTTGGACTGATTACAATGGCGGCAGGGAACCTGACCGATGACCACCGTATTTCCGCCTTCATCCTTGGGACAGCATTGACCATAGCCGCCAGCAGCCGGGTGATGAAATCACTATACCGAGCTACTGGTTCGGCCTGAAGACTGCGCTGGCCTGAAGACTATTTTGGAACCGTCCCGAATAATGCTCTTCTGGCGATCTGCTGCGGGGTGAAGGCATCCTCGACAGCGCTGTCCGCCCCCGGCGGGCGCAAATGATAATCCGGCGGGATAACAAGCGGCGGATTTTTCAAAACACTGAATTCATCCGGACTGTCCATGCTTGAACAGGCCGACAGCAACAGGGCCACCCCCGGAATTATAACCATTAAAAGAAAAATTTTACGCACTGTGTTTTCCTTACTTTACCTTGCCCGAATTCTTTACGGATGTTGATCCGAAAAAAGCATCCCATATCAATAGCGCGGCGCCGAGCGTTATGCAACTGTCGGCGACATTAAAAATGGCAAATGACCAGCTGCCGATATAGAATTGGACGAAATCGGCAACATAGCCAAAAACCGCCCGGTCATAAATATTGCCCAGCGCCCCGCCCATCACCAGCCCGATGGCCAGCGCCAGCAGCCGGTCCTGCACCGTCCGGAGCCAGAAACCCAGCCCGGCAACAATCAGCAGCGTTGCCGCCACCAGCCCCCATCTGCCAACCTCGCTATCCGCCGTCAGCAGGCTGAAGCTCACCCCGCGATTCTCCGCCCAGCGCAGGTTAAGGAACGGCAGGAGCACCACCCGGCCCCGCTCCGGCAGGTCAAGGATATCAATGATCCACCATTTGCTGACCCGGTCCGTCACAAGGGCGCAGAGAGCAATGATATAGCCCAGGTGGGATGCCCGTCGTAAAGCCACGTCTTATCCTGCCTCCCGGACCGCATCCACGCAGCGCGGACAAATATCGTCAAAGCCTGTAACCGTGCCGACCGTGGGCAATATCTGCCAGCAGCGCTGACATTTCTCACCCTCGGCAAGGCCGCTCACCACCGCAATATCCGCCACATCCTCATGGCGGAACGCACCCTCTGGTGCCGGCCCCACAACAAGCGATGCCGCCGAGGTAATCGAAAGTTCCGCAAGGTCAAGACCGTCAAGGGCCTCTGCATAGGACGGGTCCGCCACATAGACCGTCACCGCCCCCTGCAGGGAGGAGCCGATGCGTTTCTCGCGCCGGTCCACTTCCAATGCGCCGGTGACCACCCGGCGCAGGGTCCGGATTTTTTCCCATTTGGCCGCCAGCCCCTCATCGCGCCAGTCCGGCGGAATATCATGGAAGCTCTGCAAATGGATGCTGTCCTTGTCATCCGGGAAACGGGACTGCCAGATTTCCTCGGAGGTGAAGACCAGTATCGGTGCCATCATTTTGGTCAGAACATAAAAAATCTGGTCCAGAACCGTCCGGGTCGCCCGTCGCCGCAGGCTCGACCCCGCATCACAATAAAGGCAGTCTTTGCGGATATCGAAATAAAAGGCGCTAAGCTCCACGGTACAGAAATGATACAGGGCGGTATAAATCCGGTTGAAATTAAAATCGGCGATGCCCCGGCTGTTGATCCCGTCCAGTTCATACAGGCGGTGCAGGATCAGGCGATCCAGTTCCGGCATGTCGGCCAGTGGCAATTTCTCTCCGTCACTGAAACCGCTCAGATTGCCCAGCAGAAAGCGCATTGTATTGCGGATTTTGCGGTAGGCCTCGACCTGCCCCTGAATGATATTACCGCCAATCCGGTGATCATTCATA
>Ga0256829_1001242_pt1 | contig 21568 bp, 19 predicted proteins | sample 131447metaG_FD_185979 | JGI IMG/M metagenome (GOLD analysis project Ga0256829, IMG submission 185979) | Hydrothermal vent microbial communities from Lau Basin, Pacific Ocean - 131-447 | ecosystem: Environmental > Aquatic > Marine > Hydrothermal vents | place: Pacific Ocean: Lau Basin | collected...
TTAATCATGGAAAAAGGGGAAACAGTACAACAATTTAAAGTGCAATTGGCTACACCAAGTGAATACCTCAATTTAGAACAAACACCACCACAATCTTATCATGACATTCGTATTGATGTAAAAAATACTGCTTCCTCTACACCTGAAGTTTATATTCATTCCAGTTATGCTGTTGATGAAGCTATTCTTGTGCTGGTATTAAAAGTACAACGAGGCAGGGGTGTTTTTTATAAAAAAATGCAGTTCTTTTTGGATGCTTCAGATATTCAGCCGACCAAAAAAACAGCATGGGTGAACCGCCCGAATGAAGCAGTGAAATATACGACACCGCAACAGGCTCAAGACAATCAAGATAAGTTTAAACAAATGTCAGTCAAACAAAATGCAGCATCTTTTGTAGATGCTGGTGATTGGGCGCGGCGAAGTAGTTATGGACCAGTACAGTATGGTGATAGTTTGAGTGAAATTGCTTACAGGTTACGTAAAGATAAACGCTGGTCAAATCAACAAATCATGTTGGCATTGTTTGATGCCAACCCTGAAGCATTTGTAAATCAGGACATTAATCAGCTGAAAAAAGGTCAGTTTTTAAAAGTACCTGATGATGTTGCCGTAAAACAATTTGTGAACTCTGAGCACTATCAAAGCTTAAAAGCACTGTTGCATACAACAAAAACACAATCGAAAAGCAGAAAGAAAGTGGGTGAATCACTTTTGCTTACAAAAAATAAACAAGTCAGCAATCCACCACTTCGTGGACGAATTTCTTTGGGTTTGCATGAAGATATGGTAACGCCACAGGTGAACCCCGAGGTATTACAACGTTTGGATAAGCTGGAGCCTATGTATCAACAAGCCATGACAGCAGGTCTGCGGCTCGATGGTATGGATACTAAAATGGAAGCTCTAACAAAAGAGTTGGGGCAATTGCGACGTAAGGTGGAAGCTTTATCTCGCATGCAAGCTAAGCCTGTGTCTGAAACAGGTTCAAATGCTTGGTATTGGTTTTTTGGTTTACTGCTGTTAAATATTGTTTTGTTTGCGGCTTACTTTTATAGAAAACAAATGAAAACATGGCAAAATAAATTGTTTGAAGCACAGCAAAACGTAACACAACCAGTGGTTGATTATGATATAGAAGGTGTGGAAAGTAACCAAAGTATAGAAAATAAAATACCTACAGTGCTGAAAAAAAATGAAGTTGCTGAGGAGAATGATAGCCAAGCTGTAGGTTTGGATGAGTATGATAGTATGGTAGGTGATGATGTGTCGGATTCACACGACCACCATGAATTTGAAGATATTTCAGTAGGGGATACGCCTAGTGTCTCCACAGAAAAAGTAAACCATGATTATGTGAGTTTGTTTGAAGAAGCTGTGCATAAAAAAGACTGGGAGCTGGTAGAAAAATATTATGCTTTAATGGATGATAAAGAGAGTTCACGCCCACGAATACAAGCTTTGTGGGTAGAAAAACTTCATGGTTCAAATAATGCAATGGAGCGTAACCTCACATTGCTCAATCTTTCGCGGCTTTATGAGTATGACCAATGGCATAGGTTTTGTTCGTATTTTGACAGGGATACTTGGCATGATTTACAAGATGAAAAAGTTATTACTTATGCGGGCAAGGTTGATGAGGCTGAGATGGATAAAATAAATCAGCAGCTTGTGGCGAATGAGCAAGGTGTTGATGAAATAGCCCCTATTTTGGATTTGTCCGAAAAAGGAAGTTTTGATGTTACAACGCAAGATTTTAAGTTAGGTAGCAAAGAAAGTGATGCTGATCCAATGTTGGATATATGGGATAAAAAAGATGAAGTGGTTAAAGCTAAGGTTGGGCAAACCATAACGGACTCTATTATAGCTGGAGTTGATGCTGCTGCTGAACCTATAGCTGATATTATTACAGATGAATTAGACTATGATATTCCTGAAGGTGCTGTTACAGCATTGGACTTTGATTTTGAGCTTGAGTTAGATGTAAGCCAACAAGACTCTGTAAAAGCTGAAACTGATGGTATGATAAATGGTGAAGATGATACTGTGATGGTCACTCCAGAAATGCTATCATCAATGCAAGATGCGGGTGTAAAAGAAGATGGGACTAGTCAAGGCTATCCAGAGCAAAAGTACGAATCTCACCTTGATGATAAAGGTGATACAGTTTTTGTTGAATCGAAAAAAATGAAGGCTTTTCGAGAGAAGTTAAATAAACTTGATGATTAGGAAGCGTTCAGCTTCAAGTAATTAGCTCAAAAACATGGTTGAATGGCTTACTCTGCCACCACAAATGCCATTGCCATTCCATTGTCATCAGTAAGCGACAGATGAATATTTGTGATACCAAGTTGCTTGGCAATAGCTTGGGCTTGTCGATGTAGTATGATGGTGGGTTTACCACTTTGAAGATAGGTAACTTCAATGTCTTTCATACCAAAACCTATAAAACCAGTGCCCAATGCTTTGGATGTTGCTTCTTTGGCAGCAAAAAACATGGCAAGTCTGCGGTATGTGCCGCGTTGTTGTGCCAAACCATACTCGGTATCGGTAAATACGCGCTGAATAAAACGCATATCAAACCTTGTCACAGATTGTTCTATTCGTTTGATTTGTACAATGTCTGTGCCAATACCTACAATACTCATGGGCAACAGCTTAATAGACATGTTTCTTTTTGGAAGCATCTGTAGACGACAAGCGTGCTTGTGCTTACAGTTGTTGGTCTGATTGGGAGACCTGATGACAGCAAAAACATATGATATCGTGATTGTTGGTGCAGGCGTGATTGGTGCAGCACTTGCTTTGGATTTGGCGAAAAACGGCTACACTATTGCGCTATTGGATGCGCAAGAACCATCATTTGAACCCAGTAATCCTGAGCGTGTGATTGCTTTGTCCGAAGGCTCTAAATGTTACCTTGCAAGTCTTGGTGTTTGGGATGACATAGCCGCCAATGGAACAGGTTGGATTCAACATATTGCTGTTCGTGAGCCACAAAACACCGGTGCTGTGAATATGTCGCATCAAGAGTTGGCTGGTGATGCTTTGGGTTACGTGTCGGAAATTCGACATGTCCTTGCTCCGATTCAGCAGGCTTTTTCGGATAATATTACAACCATGTATGGCGTTCAGTGTTTGGGTTTTACGCAAGATGAGGCAGGTGTCTTTTTGCAGGTTCAAGACGGTGATAAACAGCTCAAAGTTCAAGCTCGTTTATTAATCGGTGCCGATGGTGCCAATAGTTTTATTCGTCATTTTTCAGGCATTCAAACCTATGGTTGGGATCATAACCGTTTGGGTATTGTAGCATCTATAGATTGTGAACACGGGCATGGCAATACGGCTTATGAATGTTTTAAAGAAGAAGGTCCTTTGGCATTGCTTCCTTTGGCTGATGATAGGTTTTCTCTGGTGTGGTCAGTTGCACCCAAAACGGCAATGGAATTATTAAACCTTAGTGATGAAGGTTTTTTGCATATATTACGCAATGAAGTGGGTGATGAAATCATGACTAAGCTTGGCCGCTTCACATCGATAGGCAAACGCGCTTCATTTCCACTAGAGCTTAGAATTGCAAAATCTTTTGCTAAAGGGCGCGTGTTGTTGGCAGGCAATGCTGCGCACACCATTCATCCGATTGCAGGGCAGGGTATGAACTTGGGGTTAAGGGATGTGGCTGTGCTGGCAGATATTTTGCAGCAAACGTGGGCAAAAGAAGATTTGAATAAACCATTGATTGGACAAACATATGCTGAGCGTAGGCGGTTGGATACCTTGGCAGTGGCTGGGTTTACCGAGGGTGTATTGGAAACATTTGCATCATCATTTTTACCCCAGCGTTGGTTGCGTGGGCAAGGTTTAAATGCCATGCAATCTATTCCTGCACTTAAACAGCTTTTATTAAAACAGGCAGCGGGTATAGGTCAGCTTGAAGGATTAAAATCATGAAACAGCAAAAAGCTTTGCAGGGTGAATATGTTGACCTCATTATTGTGGGTGGTGGCATGGTGGGTTTAATGCTTGCTGTGGCATTGCGTCATACGGGTTTACATATTGTGGTGATTGAGCGGGCAGAATATCAACCCATGATGTCTATGGGGTTGGATTGTCGGGTATCGGCTATTGTGCAAGGCAATGTGAATATTTTAAAAAGTGTAGGTGTTTGGCAGTATTTACAAGACAAAGCAGGGTTGATGACATCCATGCGTATTTGGGATGGTCAAGAGCAGGGTGGTATTCGGTATGAAGCGGCTGAAATTGGTGAAGATAAACTTGGTGTATTGGTAGAAAATGCTACTTTGATACAAGCCTTGCAGGATACACTCAAAGAAAGCGAGAATATTGAGCTGCTTTGCCCTGAATCTGTGGCATCTGTGCTTTGGAAACGCGATGGGGTGGAGGTTGCTTTAGAGAGTGGGCAAACATTCAATACACCCTTGATTGTGGGTGCAGATGGTGGTCGCTCATGGTTGCGAGAGCAAGCTGATATTGATGTGTTCAGCCGTGATTATGCACAAAAAGGTATTGTGGCAACGGTAAAATCAAGGTTTCCACATCAAAATGCTGCCACACAACGCTTTTTAGATACAGGGCCTTTGGCATTGCTGCCTATGCAAGGTGATAGGTGCTCCATTGTATGGAGTGCATCCAACGAACGCGCTGACGAATTGTTGGCATTATCCGATGAAGGCTTCATGGATGAATTAAATCTTGAAGTGGGCGGTGTATTTGGTGGTATCGTTGAGGTTGGTAAACGCGCTGCATTTCCACTTCAAGCGCAATTGGCGAGGCATATCGTTCGCCCACGTTTGGCATTGATTGGCGATGCTGCACATAGTATTCATCCGCTTGCAGGTTTGGGGGTCAATTTAGGGCTTAGAGATGCCATGGTATTGGCGCAAGAAATTGTTGATGCACGAAAGTTCGGTGAAGATTGGGGCGATATAGATGTACTTTCACGCTACATGAAGCAGCGTATACCTGATGTATTGATGACCATGGCTAGTATGGAAGCTTTGCATCGTACATTTAAAGTACAGTTGCCGATGTGGATAAAGCTGCGCGGCTTAGGCATGAAGGCTTTGGGTAATGCAGGTATTGTCAAACAGCTTCTCATGAAAAATGCTACAGGTATAAACATGCCCGTGCCGCATACTATAGAATAATCTATTCTAAGCTTTAACCAGCTTGATACTACCGTTTTGAATCAACTCTTGGAGTTGACCAAGCAACGCTTTTTCGTGGGCATCAATAATACCATCTTCATCAGCAAGCATCATAATTTGCTCACGTTCTTCGGGTGTTATTTTTTCATCAGCAATAGCAGCTTTAATCATGGCATTAAGTTTGGCTGAAGAAGGGCTTAATTCGTGCATTGGTTACTCCTGGTGGGTTTAAATTTGTAGTCAGAACCCATATGAAAACACAAGCAAATACGATGCCATGATTAAGAGTTTGTAGGTTTTAAGTTTTGCAGTTTATGGATGTTTGTTTGAATACTTGACCAAAAGCGTAGCAAATACATAATGCGCGCTCATTTTGTGCCCTGCTTTATTATCATAAGTAGAGCAGTGGAGGCTTGGTGCAATCGCAAAAAGATAAATTTAGCCTTACACTTCAAGGTCTTGCAAAGTCTGGGCGACAGTGGGAAGAAGTGGTTCCGTTGTCGTTGCTGGCAGATGTGAGCTTTGGTGATTTGAATGTGAAGTCGCCATTGTTTAGTGATATGCAATGGAAAGGAAGCTTGGAACCCGTTGCAGGTCAGTTTGTTTTGACAGGTGCTTGGCAGATGAGTGTACCAAGGCGTTGTGGTCGGTGTAATGTTGAATTTGCATCCAAAATGCAAGCTGATGTGCATATGGTGTATGAGCTTGGGAAACAGCGTCAAGATTTGGCTGTTGAAGAAGAGTTAAGCCCAGAAGATTGTGAACAAGAGTTGCTGCCTTCGCCAGGTGAATTAAATATGGTGGATGTGTTGCGAGAGCAATTTTGGTTGGCATGGCAACCTATGGTGGTTTGCTCGAAGGATTGTAAAGGTTTGTGTTTGCAGTGTGGTGTTGATTTGAACTGTGATACGTGTGATTGTCATGGGCAAGTGAAAGAAAATCCGTTTGCAGCACTGAAGGATTTTAAGTTTGATGCTTGATTGTGTTTTCCCTGTTAGGGTGCGCGCAAATAAGCTTAAAAAGTACGCGAAAGCGTGATGAATTTCGTAGTGATACGAAGGAGTATAAGATGGCTGTACCAAAGAGAAAAACAAGTGCTTCAAAACGTAATATGCGTCGTGCGCACGATACAATTAAACTTTCAGGCATGAGCGAATGCACAGAGTGCGGTGAAATGCACCGTCAGCATTATGCTTGTCAAAGCTGTGGTCATTATAAAGGCCGTGAGGTTGTGGCAACAGCTGAAGCTTAATGCCTACAGCAAAGAAAACCTCTACGCAGGACGTAGCTTCTGAGCAAGCATTGGTGCCTGTGGAACAAAAAATAGCGCGTATTCTTTTGGATGGACATGGTGGAGATGGTGCCCCTGATGTTGTTCTTGATGCGTTGAAAGATACGATAACTTCGTCTTCCTTGAAGGCGAAGTTTGGCGTATGTGGTTTACAAGAAGTAATGGAGCCAGCATTAAAGGCGCGTGGTCTTGATGGGCTGGTGGATATTGTTCCTGCTACAGAAGTGATTACCATGGAAGATTCGCCTGCTGTTGCAGTGCGTCGCAAAAAACAATCTTCTATTCATGTGGCAGCACGAGCTGTGCGAGATGGTGATTGGGATGCTATGGTGAGTGCTGGTAATACTGGCGCATTAATGGCAATTTCTAAATTAATCTTAAAAACATTACCTGGCATTGATAGACCAGCTTTAGCATCGATGATTCCTGCCAGTGATGGTGGCACATTCTTCCTTGATATTGGGGCAAACATTGACTGTTCATCAGAACATTTGGTGCAACTTGCTGTGATGGGTAGCTGTTATTTACAAGCTGCTGAAGGTGTTGAAAATCCTAGAGTCGGGCTACTTAATGTAGGTACCGAAGAAGGCAAAGGCACGGATGTAGTAAAGGTTGCTGGTGGTCGCCTAAAAACTTCAAGTTTAAATTTTATTGGCAATGTTGAAGGCACGGACTTGTTTTCAGATCGTGTTGACGTGGTAGTTTGCGATGGTTTTGTGGGTAATGTTGCCTTAAAAACCATGGAAGGCGTTGCCAACTTGATGCTAAACACCATTAAAAAAGAATTGACCTCAAGTTTATTATCGAAAGTTGGTGCTTTATTATCGCGTAAGGCTCTCAAGCGTGTGAAAAGTGCGCTGCATCCCAGTGAACATAATGGTGCACCTTTACTTGGTTTAAATGGTATTGTGGTGAAAAGTCATGGTGGTGCTGATGTGCGTGGTTATGCATGTGCGATTGAAGTTGCTATTCGTGAAGTAGATGCCAATTTAATTGAACGCACGATTGATACGATGAACGTGATGGCTGAGGCTTCTACATGAAATATACACATATCATTGGTGTGGGTGGTTATTTGCCTGAAAATGTCATGACGAATGATGACTTGGCAAAAGTTGTTGATACATCCGATGCTTGGATTCGTGAGCGTACTGGTATTACCCAACGTCATATTATTGCTAAAGATGAATATACGTCTGACTTGGCAACACGTGCAGCAGCACAAGCTTTGCAAGATGCTGGACTAAGCATTGATGATATTGATGCCATCGTGGTGGCAACAACAACTCCAGATATGATTTTTCCATCAACAGCTAGCATGGTGCAACATAAACTTGGTGGCAAAGGTTTTCCTGCTTGGGATATTCAGGCGGTATGCTCTGGTTTTGTGTATGGTCTAGCACAAGTGGATGGCATGATGCGTGGTGGTATGTTTAAACGTGTATTGTTGATTGGTGCTGAATCGATGAGCCGAATTTTAGACTGGCAAGATAGAAATACCTGTGTGTTGTTTGGTGATGGTGCAGGTGCGGTTGTTTTAGAGTCCAAAGATGAAGATGGTGGCATTGTTGGATCTGTGCTGCATTGTGATGGTTCATATCGTGATTTGTTATTGGCTAAACATGCTCACCCTGGTGCCAGCCCCCATAATAACCGTTTAGATATGAATACAGATGCAGCAGGTGTGGCTGCTGTAGAAATGAAGGGCAATGAAGTCTTTCGCTTTGCTGTGACCAAACTTGGTGAAGTGGTGAAAGAAGTGCTTGAAAAGTATGATGTTCAACAAGATGAACTGGATTGGTTAGTACCGCATCAAGCCAATATCCGTATTTTGAATGCCACGGCTAAGAAATTAAATATGAGCACAGACCAAGTAGCTCTTACCGTTGCCAAACATGCTAATACATCGGCTGCTTCTGTACCATTGGCGTTAAATGATATTTATCGTGCTGGTAAAGTTAAAAAAGGGCAGCTTCTTCTTCTTGAGGCATTTGCTGGTGGATTTGCATGGGGTGCCAACCTAGTCCGCTGGAGTAAATAAACGATAGATTGCGCTTATTGGGCAGTCTGCGGCGTTAAATAGTGTTCACTTACAGCAGTAAGCTCGCTCTATTTGTCTTGCACCCTATCCCAATCAGCATCAATCTATTCGTTCATTAATAAGTTTAGATTTTAATTTTATTGAGGGGTTTGTTTTGAGTTCTAACACAGTATTTTTCTTTTCTGGGCAAGGTTCCCAATCTAAAGGTATGTTGGCTGATTTGATTGCTGATGAAACAGTCGTTTCACAAACTTTTCAACAAGCTTCCGATGCGCTGGATTATGACATGGCAGCATTGGTCACAGAAGATGCTGGTGGCAAACTGGATCAAACTGAATTTACACAACCTGCATTATTAACTGCTTCAACAGCGCTTCATCGTTTATGGACAACGCGTGGTGGTGTTAATCCTGCACAAGTCGCAGGACATAGTTTGGGTGAATACTCGGCATTGGTCGCAGCAGGTGCATTGGATTTCTCTGACGCTGTGAAGTTGGTTGCTTTTCGTGGTCAAGCTATGAGTAAAGCAGTGCCTGCTGGTGTGGGCAAAATGGCTGCTATTATTGGGCTTGATGATGATAAAGTGGTTGCGCTTTGTGAGCAGGTTTCAGAAGCTGATTCTAAAGTTTGGGCTGCCAACTTTAATTGCCCCGGTCAATTGGTGGTGGCAGGGCATGCCGCTGCAACAGAACGCTTGATGGAAGCAGTTAAAGAAGCAGGTGCAAAACGTGCGCTACCTTTGGCAGTATCAGCACCTTCACACACACCGCTCATGCAAGATGCAGCCGATGCTATGGCTGAGAAATTATCAGGGATTACAATCAACACGCCAGCTTGCCCAGTATGGAGCAATGCACGAGCAGTAACGTTGACTGAAGCGGCAGATATTCGTGATGCATTGGTTGAACAGTTGATTTCGCCTGTGCGTTGGACAGAAACTGTGCAACAGTTGAGCAAGCAAGGTGTCAATCAAGCTATTGAAATGGGTCCAGGCAAAGTGTTGGCGGGTTTGGTGCGTCGTATTGATAAAAATATCAGCGTGGCATCTGTGCAAACCAGTGACTTGATGGATAAAGCTTTGGAAAGTGTAGGGAGTGAATCATGAGCGATAAAAAAGTAGCGATAGTTACAGGCGCAAGCCGTGGTATTGGTTTTGCCATTGCCGAAGGTTTTGCTAAAGCAGGATATAATTTAGCCATTTGTGCGACACGTGAAGCCACAGTCAATGCATCGGCAGATAAATTGAAAGCTTTGGGTGCAGAAGTGCTTCCTGTGGTTGTGGATGTCACAGATGGTGCTGCGGTGAAAGCGTTTGTTCAAGATACCGTGAAACACTTTGGACGTTTGGATGTGTTAGTGAATAATGCAGGTATTACCAAAGATGGTTTGGCTATGCGTATGAAAGCTGAAGATTGGCAGGCAGTGATTGATACCAACTTAACATCAGTATTCCATGCATCGCAAGCTGTACTTAAACCCATGATGAAAGCGCGCAGTGGGCGTATTATTAATATCTCATCTGTGGTAGCATCTATGGGCAATCCTGGGCAACTCAATTATTGTGCTTCTAAAGGTGGTATTGATGCCATGACCCGTTCATTGGCACATGAAGTAGGCTCTCGTGGTATTACAGTCAATGCGATTGCACCTGGTTTTATTGCTACAGCAATGACCGATGAAATGGGTGATGATGCAAAAAAATCTTTGGAAACACGTATTCCATTGGGTCGCTTGGGTTCACCTGAAGATATTGCGGCTATGGCGTTGTTCTTGGCTGGTGATGGTGCGGCTTATATCACGGGTCAAGTGATGCATGTGAATGGCGGCATGTATATGTAAGTTTGGTTAACATTTTTTAACCATTGAAAGCTTGTCAAAAGGCTGTGAGAACTTTAACCTAGCGTTATGCGTGTTTTTGTTCTGATAGCCTTTTTTGCTTTGCAGTTATCTGTGTTTGCATGTGGATTTGATATTCATGTGCACACGGTGTCGGCTGATGACACTACTCAAGTTGCCCAATCCCAAGCTGGGGATGAAACGCAACATCAGAACAACGATGTAGACCATGCATGCCATGTTCATACTTCACATACATTGTTAGACCTTGCTTCAATGACAAGCAGTGAAGTGCCGCTATTTTCTTTTGTGGTTGAACATCTTTGGGCAGAGCCCAACCTTAAAAAACTTCCTTTTTCCATCGATTATCCACCCAAAACCACAGTATAGTTGTTAGCACTTACAGCCCTTGGCTGCTAAGTTTTAATAACTTTTCCCCAAACTTAAAATAAATCATTCCACAGGGGGAAACTGTGAAAATTCGTTATATGACGATAGGTATGCTCATAAGCATATTGCCGTGGGCTGCACATGCAACCACGCTAGAAGAAGCCATGAATATGGCAAAAAGTAAACATCCCGAACTTCAAATGTCGGTATTGGATAATGATGCAGCACGAGCGCAATTAAGCTCGCAAAGTTCGTATGCATATAATCCTGAAATATCATTGGAATACCAAGATAGGAAACTCAATGGTGGCGGAAATAGCGCTGATTATTATATAGGGCTTTCACAAGGTATTGAACTGGGCGGAAAGCGTGGTTATCGTGAAGATGCTGCGCAATTTGCATTGCAACAAAGTACTTATCAGACAGAACTTTTACGCCAGCAATTAAGTATTCATGCAGCGCGTGCTTTTGTATCGCTTTATTTTGCAAAACAAACACTGGATATTCGTGTACAACAGGCTGCATCACTCAAAGCATTAAGTGCAGGTGTAAAGCGGCAACTGGATGTAGGGGATGCCAATATTTTGGATGCTAATTTGGCGCAGTCTGCTTATGTGACAGCATTAAGTGCAGCCACAGCGGCACGTCAAAGCTATGCACTTGTTCAAACACGTTATCAGAATGCTATTGGCCAGCATTTGCTTGAAAATAAACCTTTTATCTTGCCCCAATTACAGGCTGACTGGAAAACACCTGAAAATCCTTTGCAGATTGCTAAATCATCACGAGCAGAGGTGGCGCTTCTTCAAGCTAAAGTGAAGCAAGCACAAGCTGAATCAGAGCTTGCAGATGCTAACCGCTTTTCTGACCCTACAATCAGTTTGATGAAAGGTAGGGAAGCAGGAGATGATTTGCTTAAGTTGGGTGTGAGTTTTGCTTTGCCTTTTACAAACACGCGTAAAGGAACGTATCAAGCATCGCTAGTAAAAGCTATGCGTAGTCAAGGCGAGTTGGATTGGTTTAAGCGAAAGTTAGTGCTTGAAGTTGATGCGGCAGTGATGAATCACGGTTATGCCATGCAAGCTTTAAAACAAAGCTATCAAATGGCTAAAGAAATGGGTGGTAATAGTAGCGTGAAACTTGCCAAACCTGCATTTGATGCAGGTGAGTTAAGTCTTGAAGATTTGGTAATTCATATCAACCAAGCATTAGAAGCGCGTTTAACCACATTAAATATCGTCAAACAGGGTTGGTTTGCCCGTATTCGTCTCGCAGAAGTGCTTGGACGACCAGAATATATTCTACAAGGAATTCAAAAATGAAAAAAATTATCATTGTAATCAGTACAATAGTATTATTGATGAATACACCTGTGTTTGCTGAAGAAGCAGGTCATGCACATGAAGAAAAAGCAGGTCAACATGTCGAGGCAGGACACGGTGGTGGGCATGAAGAAGAAGGAGCCCCCATTAAACTTAGCCCTGAACAAATCAAACAAGCAGGCATTAAAACATTGGTTGTTCAACATCAAGCTGAAAAGCGGGTGGTAACAGCACCAGGTATTGTATCACAGAATGGTTATCATTTGGCAGAAGTGACTGCATTGATAGATGCTGTGGTGGATGCACGTCATGTACGTTTGGGTGATAAAGTCAAAAAAGGAAAAAGGCTTGTAACGCTTACCAGTTCTGCTTTGGCACAAAGCCAAGCTGACTATTTAAGAGCTGAAGCGGCTTTTCGTACCAGTAAACTAGATTTACAACGCTTAGAAGGGCTGGTTAAAGAAAAAATTGTCTCGCAAGCACGGTTTCAACAAGCACAAAGCAGTTATCAAGCTGCACGTGCCAATTTGTCAGCAGCTAAAGCATCATTATCTTCTTATGGCATGCGCAATAGGGATATTGATGCTTTGATGACAACCAAGCAATATGGTAAACTTGTATTGCGTGCACCAAGTGCTGGCACTGTTACTGCCGATACGTTTCATTTGGGGCAACATATCGCAGCAGGTACACGGTTGATGCAGATTGTGGATGAATCTTCGGTTTGGGTGGAAGTGAAATTACCGCAATCACAAATTGAAGGTATTCATGCTGGTGAAGATGCTTTGGTGACCACTAAAACCAATAAAACAAGTTATCCTGCCAAAGTGATTAATGTATATCATCAACTGGATACAACGACACGAACGGTTGGTGTTCGATTAGAAGTGCAAAATCCAGAAGACGTGTTGCATCCCGGCATGTTTGTAACGGCTGAAATTCAATCAGGGCATGGTGATGCTGAGGTGTCGCTATTGCCAGAGCAGGCTGTACAACGTCAAGGTAGTGAGCTGATTGTGTTTATTGAAGAAGAACCCGGTCATTTTGAACGCCGTGAAGTCGAGGTTGGCAAAACCAGTATGGGTTTGATTCCCATTACCAAAGGTGTTGCTGAAGGTGAACGTGTGGTTGTTCAAGGCGCATTTGTACTTGCTTCAGAGCTGGCGAAATCTGGCTTTGCAGTACACAACCATTGAGGTTGAGTGATGTTTCCTAAAATTATAGATGCGGCTACGCATAATCGTTTTTTAATCCTTTTATTGCTTATAGGTTCTATGGCGTATGCCATGTTTGTAGTGCCCAAGCTTAACCTAGATGCATTTCCTGATGTCACCAATGTGCAGGTGCAAATCAACACAGAAGCGCAAGGTTTGGCTTCTGAAGAAGTAGAACAGTTGATTACGTATCCGATTGAGGCGGTGATGTATGCCTTGCCTGATGTGGAGGAAGTACGCTCCATTTCCAAGACAGGTTTGTCGGTGATTACGGTGTCCTTTAAAGAAGGCACAGATATTTACTTTGCCCGCCAATTGGTCTTTCAAAAGCTACAAGATGCCAGTCAAACAGTGCCATCTTGGGCAGGTACACCCAAGATTGGTCCGAATACATCAGGGCTTGGTCAAGTGTTTCAATACATCATCAAAGCGGCGCCTGATACCAATTATGATGCTCTAACATTAAGAGCATTGAATGATTGGGTGGTGAAGTTGATGTTGATGCCTGTGGAAGGTGTGACTGAGATTTTATCTTATGGTGGTGAAGTGCGTCAATACCAAGTGCAAATCAACCCTGATAAATTGCTTTCTTATGGTTTGCATGTGAATGATGTGGTGTCAGCGATTGAAGCCAATAACCGCAATGCGGGTGGTTGGTATTTACCGCAAGGTGATGAGCAGCTTGTGATTCGTGGTGTGGGCTGGGTTCCCGGTGGTGAAGATGGTTTAAAAGCTATTGCAATGATGCCAATCAAAACAGTAGATGGCGTTTCCATTCGTGTGGCAGATGTCGCAAAAGTCGAGTTTGGTGGTGAAATTCGTCAAGGCGTGGTCACCATGACAGAACGGCTTGATGATGGAAGCATTAAACAGCTTGGTGAAGTGGTGGTAGGCATTGTGATGAAACGTTTTGGTGCCAATACCAAAAATACCATTGATGATGTGAAGTCACGCCTTGAAATTGTGCAAAAATCTATGCCTAAGGGTGTAACGATTCAGCCATTTTATGATCAATCGGATTTGATTGATAAAGCGGTTTGGACGGTAGAAAAAGCATTATTAGAAGCCTTTGTGTTGATTATTATCATTTTACTTTTGTTTTTGATGAATGTAAGGGCTGCCTTTTTGGTGTTGCTGTCCGTGCCTATTTCGATTTTATCGGCTTTGGCAGTGATGGAGCACTATGGTATTTCAGCCAACTTGATGAGTTTGGGTGGACTGGCTATTGCCATTGGTATGATGGTGGATGGTTCGGTGGTCATGGTGGAAAACATCTTTAAACACTTGGAAAAGGTGAAAGATGGTGACCATGGTGTTGCTTTGCGTATTGCAGAGGCCTCTAAGGAAGTCGCTAGGCCTGTATTGTTTGCGGTGTTGATTATTATGCTGGTATTTACACCTTTGTTTTCTCTTGAAGGTGTGGAAGGTAAGATGTTTACACCTATGGCATTGTCGATTTGTTTTGCCATGTTTGCTTCATTGCTGGTGGCATTGTTTGTGATGCCAGTGTTGGCAACTTATGTGTTTACTAAAGGTGTGGTGCACAAAGAAAGCCCTGTGCTTGCTCCAATTGCACGTGTGTACCACAAGCTTTTGCTGGGTGCGCTGGCAAAACGTAAAGCTGTGGTGGGTGGTGCAGCAGTTGCTTTTGTGCTGACACTTTCAACATTACCATTTCTTGGTACAGAGTTTGTACCAGAGCTTGAAGAAGGCACGCTTGCGATTCGGGTTACCCTTGCGCCTTCTTCATCTCTGCCATTTGCCAAGGCTACAGGTGAAAAGTTAGAGAAAGTGTTGATTGAGAGCTTTCCCGAGGTGACTTATGTTTCAGCACGGACGGGGCGAGCGGAAATTGGTGGTGACCCAGAACCTGTATCAAACGTGGAATTGTTTGTTGGGTTAAAACCTGTGTCAGAATGGACGAGTGCATCCAATCGTAAAGCGTTGCAAAACTTAATGCGTGAAAAAATGGAAGTGGTGCCAGGGCTTCTTGTTTCGTTTACGCAGCCTATTGCTATGCGTGTGGATGAGTTGTTATCGGGTGTAAAGGCTGCTTTAGCGATTAAACTTTTCGGCCCTGACCTCAAAGTGTTAGCTGAGAAAGGAAAAGAAATCGAAAAGTTGACGAAAAGTGTGCAAGGCACGCGTGATGTGGAGATGGAACAAATTGCGGGTGAAGCGCAATTGGTGATTCGCCCTGATCGTAGCAAATTGGATAGCTATGGTATCCCTGTGGATGATGTGATGACCTTGGTTGCTGATGCTATTGGCGGCTCTTCTGCGGGTCAGGTGATTTCTGGCAATGAGCGGTATGATATTTATGTGCGTTTGGATAAAAACTATCGTAACAATGCAGAAGTGATTGGTGCCTTGATTTTGCAAACTGCATCGGGTGCTTGGGTGCGCCTTGAAGATGTGGCAAGCATTGGTGTGGAACAAGGACCTCCCATGATTAAACGTGATGATGTGCAACGTCGTATTGTCATTCAGAGTAATGTGGAAGGCAGGGATATGGGTAGTATTGTTGCTGAACTTGATCAGCGTATTCAAACTGAGATTGAATTGCCTACAGGTTATTCTGTGGTGTTTGGAGGGCAGTTCGAGAATCAAAAACGGGCGCAAGCCAAGTTGATGGTGGTCGTGCCGCTTTCATTATTGATGATTTTCTTGTTGCTTTATTTCATGTTTCATTCTGCAGGGCAAGCCACATTGATTATGTTAAATGTGCCTATGGCTTTAATTGGTGGGATTTTAGCATTGTTGGTATCAGGTCAATATTTGTCTGTGCCATCCAGTATTGGGTTTATTGCACTTTTTGGTGTGGCAGTACTCAACGGTGTGGTGTTAGTGGATGCGATTAACCGACATTTGGGTGATAGTGCTGATGTGGATGAGGCAATTCGTCAGGGTTCGGAAAGTAGGCTTAGACCTGTATTGATGACTGCTTTGATTGCAGGGCTTGGGCTTGTGCCACTGCTGTTGGCAACAGGTATTGGCTCTGAAATCCAAAAACCATTGGCAACGGTGGTGGTTGGTGGTTTGGTTTCCTCTACATTTTTAACCTTATTTGTGCTACCTTGTTTGTATGCATATTTCAGTAAAGGAACGGTAAGTGACGCACGAAGAACATAATCATGTAAAGCATAGCCATGAAGGGCATCACCATGGGTTAGGTGCTGCGCTATGGTTAACAGCAGCATTTATGCTGGTTGAATTAGTGGGTGGTTATATTTCAAACTCACTGGCTTTAATGGCGGATGCAGGACATATGGCATCCGATGTCATGGCACTTGGCTTGGCAATGGTCGCGCAGCGTATTGCTGCGCGACCTGCGCATGCAGGCATGACCTATGGTTATGGGCGGGTCAAGGTGCTTGCAGCACAAGTGAATGGATTAACGTTGTGGTTTTTGAGTGGGTGGATTGTTTGGGAGGCTGTAGGGCGTTTAGCCAATCCTCCCGAGGTGCAGGGAACAATGGTGTTGGTGATTGCTAGTGTAGGTTTATTGATCAACCTCATGATTATGCGTTGGTTGCATGGCAGCCATGACTTAAATACACGTGCAGCATATTGGCATGTGCTGGGTGATGCTTTGGGTTCAGTGGCAGCCATGGTTTCTGGGCTGGTGATTTTGTTAACGGGTTGGATGCCTATTGATCCAATCTTATCCTTTTTTGTGGCGGCTGTGCTTGTTTGGGGTGGTTGGCGCTTGGTGCGTGAAACAACATTGGAGTTGATGGAAGCCTTGCCTAATGGGTTTGACATCATGCTTGTCCAACAGCATTTACAGCAAGTTGAAGGGGTGGTTGGTGTACACCATATTCACGTTTGGAAGCTACCCAATGCCAAACTTGCAGCTTCAGCACATATAGAGGTAGAAGCTATGGAGGGTTGGCCACAAATACTTTTGCTTTTGCAAGGGGTGTTGGCAGAGCACCATGTGGAACATGTTACATTGCAAGCTGAATTGGTTCGTTGCTCAGAAAGCAAAGAAGGAAATTGTCGATAATATTCGTTTATAGTCTATATTGGCTCGTAAACGGTCTATAAATGCAGCAATATTTTTCTTCTTGTTAGATAAGTTGGATATTTTGTTAACTAAAGGTATTTATAGCTTTAAAGCTAGTTTAGACAAAGTAAGAAATAAAAAGTGTGACTCAGGAACTTGCCAAAAGTGAAAGCTCACGTTAGAAGGCGGTTCTAATTTCAACTGGGAGGACAAATATGTCTGCAGAAATTGAAGCAAAGATTATTAAAATTGTAGCTGATCAACTTAATGTTGATGAAAGTGAAATCAACTCTGATTCATCTTTTGTTGATGACTTGGGTGCTGATTCTTTGGATACAGTAGAACTAGTTATGGCATTTGAAGAAGAATTTGGCGTAGAAATTCCTGATGATGATGCTGAAGGCATTCAAAGCGTACAAAACGCTATTGACTATATCGCTGCAAAGGCTGACTAATTGTGAATAAACGCGTTGTTGTCACGGGTGTAGGTCTTGTAACCCCACTTGGTACTGGAACTGATAAATCATGGAGTAACCTCATTGCAGGTAAGTCGGGTATTGGTCGGATTACGCATTTTGATGCGGAAACGGCGGGAATGGCTTGCACTATAGCAGGTGAGGTGAATGATTTTGATGTCAACGCGTTTGTTAACAAAAAAGATGCTCGTAAAATGGATAGATTTATTCATTTTGGTATCGCTGCCGCTGATATAGCACTTCAACAATCAGGACTAGAAATCACAGATGAAAACGCAAAACGTGTTGGCGTGGTGATTGGTTCTGGTATTGGTGGTATGCCAGCCATTGAGCGAACTATGCGAGCTTATGAAAAAGGTGGAGCAAGGAAGATTTCACCATTTTTTATTCCTATGACCATTATTAATATGGTTTCAGGTTGGGTATCAATGTTAACGGGTGCAAAAGGTCCGAACACAGCAACAGTAACCGCTTGTGCTACAGGTACGCATGCCATTGGTGATGCATTTGAAATCATTGCCAGAGGTGATGCAGATGCCATGATTGCTGGTGGTACAGAAGCTTGTGTATGTGAGTTGGCAGTTGGTGGTTTTTCTGCTGCACGTGCACTTTCAACGCGAAACGATAGCCCTGAAACGGCATCACGTCCTTGGGATAAGGATAGAGATGGTTTTGTCATGGGTGAAGGTGCAGGTGTTCTTGTGCTTGAATCTTTAGAATCTGCACAAAAACGTGGTGCTGAAATCTTAGCCGAAGTTGTGGGTTATGGTATGTCAGGTGATGCTTATCATATGACATCTCCTGCACCAGAAGGTGAAGGTGGTGGACGTTGTATGCAAGCTGCTTTGGATGGTGCAAAAATTAACCCTGAAGAAGTGGATTATATTAATGCTCATGGTACTTCAACACCTATGGGTGACTTGTGTGAAACCCAAGGTATTAAAAATACATTTGGTGAGCATGCAAATAAATTGATGGTCTCATCTTCTAAATCAATGACTGGTCATTTATTGGGCGCAGCGGGTGGCATTGAAGCAGCATTTTCAGTGCTTGCAGTACATAATGGTATTGTACCTCCGACCATCAACTTGGAAAACCCAAGTGAGGGCTGTGATTTGGATTATGTACCGAATACTGCGCGTGAAGTGAATATTGATGTGGCGATTTCAAACTCATTTGGGTTTGGTGGTACCAATGCATCAGTGATTGTTCGAAAATTCAAATAAAACAAAAACAGCAACTTTATACTCGAATACTTAAAGCAGAAGCATGCAGTGCTTTTGCTTTTTATGCTGCACATCAACATCTTTGTAAAGCACTGTTAGAAGACCCTAAAGGTTCAGGGAAACAGTTTGTTGTTTCCCAAGCGGGGCAAACAAATACGCTAAAAAACAAACAGCAACGTGACGTATTTTTTAATACGTGGCGTAAAGAAATTGCTACTCCGCGTATTCATTTTCCAAGTTTACAATTTATCTTTTATTTGGCTTATGAAGCAGGTTTGTTGTTTGAAGACTTGCCACAGCCCATACATCAAGAAAGCAGTACACTGGTTTGGTGGCATCAACCTGATTGGTCGTTGTGTTTTGATGATGAAACCAATCATATTTATATGTCATCCACGGTCTCCGAAGATGAATTGGATATGCTGGAAAGTTTATTACGTGATACCATGCAGCGAGAAACTCACCCCATCAAGATTGGGGATGTTGATGAAACAAGCTTTGATTATCAACAAGCTGTGAATGCTGTAAAAACATATATTCAGGCTGGTGATATATTTCAAGCCAATATTGCGCGTTTTTGGTCATCTCCATTATCTAAAAAGCATTTATTTGCTTTATACAGCAAGCTTCGCAAAGTGAACCCTGCACCTTTTTCCTGCTTTGTTGAAACAGGTGAGCTTACAATTATTTCCGCATCGCCAGAGCGGCTTTTTTCGATGAGTGCCGATGGTGAAGTTTCGGCAAGGCCTATTGCTGGTACGCGTAAACGTAGTGTAGGTGAGGCAGATGATGCCTTGCAAGATGAGTTGCTTTTATCCGAAAAAGAACGTGCTGAACATATCATGCTCGTTGATTTAGAACGTAATGATTTGGGTCGCGTGTGTGAAGCTGGAAGTATTCATGTGGATGAATGCATGGTGATAGAAAAATATGCTACGGTGCAACATATTGTCTCCAATGTACGAGGTAAACTGGCTGCGGGGTTTGATATGTTGGATGTACTTGCGGCTAAGTTTCCTGGTGGCACGATTACAGGTTGCCCTAAAGTGCGCTGCATGGAAATTATTCATGAATTAGAGCCGCAGGCTAGGGGACCATATACAGGTGGCGTGGGTTATATGGCATGGGACGGTAGTGTAGATATGAATATTTTGATTCGTACATTTTGGCATCAAGATGAAACCCTGCATTGGGCGGCAGGTGCAGGTATTGTTGCTGATTCTGTGCCTGAACATGAGCAGGTAGAAACAGAACATAAAGTTGAAGGTTTATTGCGAGCATTACATGATTAAACAAGTTGTGGTTACTGATGCTTGGTATGAACATGATGGGCAATTGCTGCTTAATCCAGCACTTCAAGCTTATGAGCATCACTTATTAAATATGAAACAGTCTTGGACAAAAAGTAAGGTAGTCACACCATTATCTTGGTATGCCAAACAAGCAGGGCAAGCAACAGCGGCTGTGCTAGCCTCTATTGCACAGCATGTGCCAGCAGGTGCAAAACAATATTGGGTAGCTTCGCCATTTCATGCGCGTTTAACACGAAGTTCATTGCGGGTGATGCCTGAAGCCATGTTGGACTGGTCAGCCCAAGAAGGGGAACAAGTATGTGCTGTGGTGAATCCATTATTGGCTGAAGATGGGCTTGAGCTTTTTATGGTTGGTGATGTGCTCATGTTGGCAGCACAAGACATTTGGCAAGTTGATATGCCTGACTTTGCGTTGGTATCAGGACAAAGTTTGCCCAATCAACATGAAGGTAGCCAAGATGCAGGTCGTTGGTTGCGAATGATTACAGAAATACAAATGACCTTACATCAGCATCAAGTGTTCACCCAAAGTGGTATGCAAATTCATGGTTTGTGGTTCTGGGGGCAGGTGAAGATGTGTGATGCTGTGGATGTTGAGGTATTACCCCATGTTGCAACACGAAATATCTATTTAAATACTGTGCTTAAAGGCTTGGATAAACAACGAGATGCTTCTGTGATTGTTAGTGAGGCAGAGCATTTACCATATTTATTGCCTAAGCAGCTACCCAATGATTGGTTGTTGCTTGGAGCAGGGCAGGCAGTAACCTTGCGTAGTCATTGGTTGGCGGCAGCGTTGGCAAAAGTAAAAAAACCAACTTGGAAAGGGATGTAAGCAGTTATGCATGATTCAGCAGCGAAAGGTTTGAATGCCGAAGCAGAAAAAAAAGTAGGTGTACTGTTGGTGAACCTTGGTACACCTGATGCCCCAACACCTTCTGCACTGCATCGTTATTTGAAGCAGTTTTTGGGTGATCCACGTGTGGTGGAAGCCAATCGTTTGCTTTGGTGGTTTGCACTCAATGTCGTGATTCTTAATATCCGCCCTAAAAAATCAGCCCATGCTTATCAAACGGTGTGGACGGAGCAAGGCTCGCCATTGATGGTGATTAGTAAGCAACAGCAAAAGGCTTTGCAAGAACAATTGGGTGATGACGTCGTGGTGGAGCTTGCCATGACCTATGGTAATCCAGCCATTGCACAAGGTTTGAATAATTTGCGTGAGCAAGGATGCAATCGTTTGTTTGTTTTGCCGCTTTATCCGCAATATTCAGGAAGCACC
>Ga0256829_1001243_pt1 | contig 21558 bp, 16 predicted proteins | sample 131447metaG_FD_185979 | JGI IMG/M metagenome (GOLD analysis project Ga0256829, IMG submission 185979) | Hydrothermal vent microbial communities from Lau Basin, Pacific Ocean - 131-447 | ecosystem: Environmental > Aquatic > Marine > Hydrothermal vents | place: Pacific Ocean: Lau Basin | collected...
TTTTCTCGGATCATGTGCAAACCTTTTGGCAATAAATGCATGCTTTATATGCACTTTAGGATACATTAAACCATCTTTTCTATCAATATATCAATGACTTAAGTGTTTCTGAGGGGAATCTATTTAAATGAGGCTGGATTCCCGTTTTCACGGGAATGACGAAACAGGTAAATCAATTCATGATTCACTATAGCATTCTTTCTTGCACACCCAAGAAAGAACCATAAATCCGCAGGACAGCGGATTTAGACGCACTTGCCCCGAGAGCTACGGATGGCTCGAGTCAAAGAAGGTCACCTTAGCAACATGTTATTACGGTTGTACATTGCTGCTTTTTTTGCCAAACCAGAGGTCGGGAAGGCTTAATAGAGTTTCAACCAAGCCAGGGTTGGATAAACCTGCACTTTCAGGTGATATTTGTTCGACAGTCGCATTGGATATAGGACCATGCATATGATAAACCTTACGTATGAAGGAGTGGGCTGCACCACCTAAGAGATCGCGAAGCAAGGGTATTTTCCCAAGTAAAGCGTCCAGATTTTGAAACGGTCGCACAACCATTTTTAAGTCGATGTCATTTTTTTCAAGGTTTAAGCTGCCTTTGCCAGCCATGTCCATAGCCGATGAGCGTAAACCTAACTTCTGAATATTGAACATTTGATTTTGTAGAGATGCTTCAATTTGCAAACGTTTGTAATACAATCCATCTTGATTTAAATCCTTGCGATTTCCAAGGAATAAATCAGGCAAATCCACTAGGCTTATTGCTGCCAAGGTTTTGGTAAGCGTGCCTCCTTTTAGAATCGTGCCGTCATCTACACGCAAACGTAGTCTGCCACGCAACCCATCCCACCAAGGTTGATCGCGTAATAACACGCCTTGCCCTAGAAACAATGCTTGCATATCACCACCAGAAAATAATTCCGTAAGCTCAGCCCGTTGCATCGTTTCACCAAAATTGCCGCGAAGCTGTGCAAAACCTTGCCAATGCATGCCGCCGCCTTTTTCAGGGTTTAATGATGCGGAAAGCATCAAGTGTTGCTTGCCCATGGAGGCAGATAATTGCCTTAAGTCCACGGCACCACCACCAGGTAAAGCAAATAGAGCGGATACATTTTGTAGGTTAAGTGTGCCTGAATGAATGTTATGAGCTTTAAGAATACCAGCACTATTGCGTTTTGAGGCAAGCCTTATAGACACTCCCTTCATTGTTGCATCATCCCACACAAAGGTATCAATGTTGGCTCGAAGAGACCAAGCTTTATCTGCCATTGTTTTTGTTTGTGGAAGTTGCTCTGGCAATGCTTTGCGGTTCAAGTATCGGGCTTTAATCATCATTTCCCAGGGCTCTTTTGTAAAAGGAGCCGAAACTTTTAATGCGCCATCAAAAGCAGGTGCTTTTAGGGATAATAAATCTAATTTCAGACCGTTGTTATTTATTTGTCCTGAGCCGTTGAGTTGTATGGGGGCTTGATTACAAAATAACTTATTGAGTTTGAGATTACCATTTTTCAAGCCTCCTTGAAATGCTACTTGCATAGCAAGTCCAATAGGCTTACTCGAACCAAGAAAATTTTTCCATCCTGCTTGTTTAAAGCTAACGTTGCCATGCCAATTTTGGTCAAAGTTAATATTTGCTTGCACTTGTCCAGAAGCTTGGTCAATAGGGATATGGTAGTATGCGACGATGTCAGAAAAATTACCTTGAAGGTGGCTTGTTAATGATATTAGCTGCATCTCTTTTAGCGCATTTTCGGTGCTTTGAAATGATAAAGAACCATGCAAAAACTTACTATGAATAGCCAGTTTTTTTGCGTTGAGACCTTGTTTTAAATCCCAAATAATTTCTCCCGATTTAATTTGTAGAGGCATATTATTGGGCTCTAAATGCCATGTGGCAGATGGTTTTAGTGAGATATGTAGCTTGCTGGGGTTTTCCTCTAATGGGTTCCATTGCATCTCAAAGGCTGTTGTTGCAGGAGCATTCGCCCAATGCATGCTTTTGGCATGCTCGGGATTCATCCATTGTTGCAACTTGCCAACATCTGTTTGTCCGTGAGCCTTAATGTTAATATATAAGCTTTTCCACGGCATATATAAGCTTCCAGATGCCGTGCCTGCCTGATGTGGTAATTCAACGTGGCTAATATTTGCCTGCAAGCCATGCTCATCAATATCCACATTTGCTTTACTGTGAACAAGTCGGTCATCCGCAAAACCCAAATGAATATCCGCATCATTTATTTCTGCGCTAACATGATAACGCAAAGCATCCCAATCCTGATTTTTAGGCAACCCTTTCAGAGGCTCTATCCAAGGCATGCTCAGGGAAACTTGAATGTCCGATGCAACACCTGCCTTCATTTTTCCTAACCAATTCTGCCAATCTTGTGAGCTATCCAAGGGGCGCAACCATGACCATAATAATGGCATATCCAAGTGCTCAGAATCGGCATATAATGTAAATTCGCCATCTTGCCAGTGCGCATTTCCAACACCTTGGTTTTTCCCCTGCAGCCACTTTAACGAAGGCATATCCCATTGTTGTAAGTTATGCTGTTCGTCAAAATTAATAACCCAAGTTGAAAGCAGCTGATTGAAGGGTAGTTGAAATGGCCCTGCGGGAAAATTAATAGATGCAGCACCTTGTGTTTGCATCTTTAATTGCCATTGCAGTTTATTTTGCTGTGTTAGATGCGCTTCCCCCGAGATGTCGCCCAACATGAATTTCTGCCATTCAATGGGTAGCCATTGCATATCGTCAAACTTCCAATCTGCGGAAATAAATTGATTGTGAGGGTTTAATGATGCGGTTAGTCGGAAGCCAGGCATGCGTAGGAGAGCAGTGCCAGAGGCGGTATCTATATCCAAAGCCGCAGAATTCAGTGTTCCTTGGTATGATGCATAACGCCACTGCACTTTCATATCATCCAAGGTTAAATGCGTAGGCGAAAAACTTATGGGCTTTTCATGGCTGTAGTTTGATGCATTAATATGCAATACACCACCATGTAATGACACCCGCTTTACCCATAATTCACCACGCAGAAGCCCTAGCAAAGATATTTGCACTGCCAACTGCGAATCATCCAAACTTATCATGCCATCTGTTGTTTTAAGGTTGCAGCGATTAACTTTAAAGCCGACATGCCCTGCCCAATACCACGATAAACCTTGTAGGCTAAGTTTACTTAATTGCAACTCTTGTTTGAGCAACGATTCAATATGCGGTCGCATACGATTGATGTCAGGTAGTAGCCACCATGCTGCAACACCGCTTAAAACGATGAGCAGTAACAGCAGCATGGTGACACGTTGTGCTATTTTTTTCAGATGACGTAAAGAGCACTTCACACTATGGCTATTTCTGTGCAATCAAGGGTTCTTAGCTGGCATCCTTCTCTTTTAGGCGTTTTACTTTATCATTTAATGCTTTTAGCAGACCATCAAAGCCATCTTTTTTGAGAGGTCCTTTGAAGTCTTTTCTAAATGTGCCTACCAAGCTTACACCCTCAATTTTAATATCGTAAACCTGCCATGTATCAGCTTTTTTATGTAAACGGTATGCAACAGGGGTCGTTTTATTATTGTCAATAACACGTGTTTTAACCCGTGCTTTATTCTTTTTGAACTCAGCCTTATCAAATTCAACGACTTGACCATGATAGTCTGCAAGACGGTTACCATATGAGCGCTCTAGTAGTTGACGGAAGGTTTCAGTGAATGCGGCCTGTTGTTCAGAAGTTTGTTTTTTCCAAGCCTTGCCCACACTGCGACGAGCCATTTCACGATAATCAAAACGCCCTTCAACTTGTTTGCGAATAGCTTCACGGTCTTTTTCGGTCAGGGTTTTAGGGTCAGCACGGCTCTCTAATGCATGTAAAATACCATTAACGGCCTTTTCAACAACGACTTTTGGATCATCAGTTTGTGTGGCATCACTTGCCCATACAGGTGTAGCAACCCACAATAGTAAAAATGTTAACAGACTCTTCATCATGATGTTCATATTGAACTCCTTGTTCTAAATATTTAAGCAAAGTTTACTGCCTATGTGTATGTAAGGGAGGTGTAATTATTACTCTGCGTTTGAGAAAATATACTTGCTTATCAAATCTTCGATATTAATAGCAGATTCAGTTTCTTCGATTTCGCCATGATCTTCAATGACCGCATCATCAGCACCCTGACTAATGCGCACATAGCGTTCACCAATAATACCCTTGGTTCGTACGGCGGCAATAGCATCGGTGGTCAGCTCAACACCTTGCTGAATTTCAAGCTGCAATAACGCCTCTTCTTGCCCTTTTAGCTGCACGGATGCAACACGGCCAATCGACACACCAGCAAGCATCACATCCGCGCCTGCCCGTAAGCCACCAGCATCTTCAAAGGTGGCGGAAACATTATAGCCAGATGAGCCCAGCCCGCCGACTTGCCCTAATTTTATTGCCATCCAAGCCATAGCCATGATGCCAAGAAATACGAAAATGCCCACGGTAATTTCAGTTTTGCGATAAGATTGCATATAACCTCTCTTATTTTATAGGAAAAATGATGTTAGAATATAATCGAGTACAAGTACGCCGACCGATCCTGCAACCACTGCCTGTGTTGTAGCTTTAGCAACACCCTCTGTTGTCGGTGTGGCGCGGTAGCCCATATATGTACAGATAACGCCGATTAATATACCAAAGCCGATAGCTTTAACCCAGCCAGCATATAAATCCATAGGAGTGACTTGAGCAATCATTTCACCAATAAAAGCCCCACCATTCACACCCAATAATTCAACGCCAACGATATAACCAGCCACCAAGCCAATAATATCAAACATCGTAACCAATATGGGTAGTGCGATAATCATGGCTATAATTCGTGGTAGAATGACGCGTGCTTTTGGATTGATTGCCATCATTTGTAGGGCATCAAGTTGCTCTGTCACACGCATAATACCAATTTCAGCCGTAATACTTGAGCCTGCACGACCCACCATCATAAAAGCACCAAGTACAGGGCCTAATTCGCGAATAATTGCCAAGGCAACACCCGAGCCAAGCAGAGATTCTGAACCAAATTTTGCCAAGGTATAATAACCCTGTAGAGATAAAACCATGCCTGTAAAAGCACCTGTGATGGCGATAATAACAAAGGATCCAACACCCAATGCATAGAGTTGTATAACGATATGCTTGCCTTGCCAAGGCTTGGCAAACAGGTGAGTCAGTGATGTGATACTCAATACTGCTGCATCACCCATGCTTTCGAGGGTGCGCAAGAACCAGCGTCCCAAGCTACCAAAAAATGTAAGCATGCTGTTTTGTGTGGTGTTTGTTTGGCTCATGATATTCTCACCGTGCCTGGTTTATGTAGAAGATCCTCAATATAGGATGTTTCACTGCGTGAAAATGGAATAGGCCCATCGGGGCGACCTTGAATAAACTGCTGCACACGCTCATCATCACTATTGCGAATAATATCGGATGTGCCTTCTGCGATCACTTTTCCCTGCCATAACAAAATAACATGATCCGCAATATCAAGCCCAGCATGCACATCATGGGTCACAACGATGGAGGTCATTCTTGTACGCTTGGTAATATCACCAATCAGCGAGGCAATCACACCGGCTGAAATAGGATCCAGCCCTGATGTAGGTTCATCAAAGAACACAACCTCTGGATCCATCGCCAAAGCACGGGCAAATGCCACGCGTTTTGCCATGCCACCAGAAAGCTGTGAAGGCATTAAGTTTTCGAAACCACGCAGGCCAACTTGTTCAAGCTTCATGGTCACCATGGTATGAATGACCGACTTATCCAATTGTGTGTGCTCAACCAAAGGAAAAGCAACATTATCGTAAACACTTAAAGAGTTGAGCAGGGCGGAATATTGAAAAACCATGCCCATGCGAGCGCGCAATTGATAAAGAGATTTTTGACTCATGCCATTCAAATCGTCTTTACCGTACCAAATATGCCCTGATGTTGGGCATTCCAAACCAGCCAACAAACGCAATAGTGTTGTTTTACCAGAGCCTGAACCACCCATAATGACGGTTGTTTGCTGTTCTTTGATGTGAATATTTGTCGCATCCAGTGCGATAACATCATCAAAGTGACGACTTAATTGTTCCGTGCGTATCATGGCGCAAATATAGACCTATTCATTTATAAAAAACAGAGTGCGCTGGTGAATACTGTTTCTGAGCAAAAACAAATCAAAGAACTCTTTGCGGCACTTACAACTTGCATGTTGTCTGAACGTCGCGTTTTATCCAAGCGTCTGCATGGCTTGTCGCACCGTTTAAGGCAGGGGAAACCTATTGATAAAGCCTTATCAACGATTCAGCAACACATACAGCAATCATCAACAAAATATACACAACGAAAAGCATCTGTTCCTAAGATTTCCTATCCTGAAGAGCTACCTGTATCGAGCAAACGGCAAGAGATTTCACAAGCCATTCAGTCGAATCAAGTAGTGATTGTGGCAGGTGAAACAGGCTCGGGTAAAACCACGCAAATTCCGAAGATATGCTTGGAGCTTGGGCGCGGTATTGCGGGGTTGATTGGGCATACCCAACCACGAAGGATTGCAGCAAGAAGTGTCGCCACACGTATTTCCCAAGAGCTGAAAAGTAAAGTGGGTGAGCATGTTGGTTATAAGGTTCGCTTTGCTGACCATAGCAAAAAAGATGGCTATATAAAACTGATGACCGATGGTATTTTGTTGGCAGAGATTCAGGGCGATGCCCGTCTTGAGCAGTATGACACGATTATTATTGATGAGGCGCATGAGCGTAGCCTTAATATTGATTTTTTATTGGGTTATCTCAAACAACTGTTACCCAAACGCCCTGATTTAAAAGTGATTGTTACTTCGGCAACCATTAACACCGCACATTTCTCTAAATTCTTTGATGATGCTCCTGTGATTGAAGTATCTGGGCGCAGTTATCCTGTGGATATAGTGTACCACCCCATTGCTGGCGATGAAGATGAGTTGGATAATCATTTAGCATCAGCAATCGTGGTTGCGGTAGATGAAGTGGAACGCATGCATGCTTTGGGTGATGTTTTGGTGTTTTTACCTGGTGAGCGTGAAATTCGCGAAGCCAGTCATGCGCTTGAGCAACATGCTATGAAAAACACAGAAGTGATTCCATTGTTTTCACGCCTTTCTGTGGGTGAGCAAGATAAAGTATTCCAAAGCCATCGCGGGCGACGCATTATATTGGCAACCAATGTGGCAGAAACATCGTTAACCGTGCCGGGCATTCGTTTTGTAATTGATACAGGCTTGGCACGTATTTCCCGTTATAGCGCGCGCACCAAGGTGCAGCGATTGCCGATTGAGCCTATTTCGCAAGCCAGTGCCAATCAACGCTCGGGTCGTTGTGGGCGTGTGGCTGCGGGTGTGTGTATTCGTTTGTATGATGAAAATAGTTTTACGCAGCGCAGTGAGCAGACCGACCCTGAAATTTTACGCACCAACCTTGCCAGTGTGATTTTACAAATGGCGAGTTTGGGTTTGGGAGATGTGGCGAAGTTCCCTTTTATGAATCCACCTGAATCACGTTCGGTATCCGATGGCTATCGTCTTCTACATGAATTGCAGGCAGTAGATGCATCACGAAAACTCACAGCAACTGGCAGAAAGTTGGTGCGCTTGCCTGTAGATCCTCGTTTGGGACGTATGTTGTTACAGGCACATCAAGAACGATCATTGCATGAGGTATTGATTATTACATCGGCATTGTCGGTGCAAGATCCACGTTCAAGACCGATGGATGCGCAGCAAAAAGCCGATGAGAAACAGCGTATATTTACCGATGAAACATCGGATTTTATAAGCTGGTTAAAACTATGGGAATGGTATCACGAACAAGCCAAACATCATTCCAAGAATCAATTGCGCAAGCTCTGTCAGAAACATTTTTTATCCTATGTTCGGCTAAGAGAATGGCATGATTTGCATGGGCAGTTATTGGGCATTGTACGTGAGCTGAATATGAAACCAAATCAACAGCCTGCAACACCCGATGAGATACATCGCGGATTATTGGCAGGTTTGCTTGGGCATATTGCCGTACAAGATGAGGGGAAGCAGTACCTTGGTGCGCGCAATTTGAAGTTGTCATTATTCCCCGGTTCTAGCTTGTATAAAAAACCGCCCAAATGGGTAATGGCAGCCAGTTTGGTGGAAACAACGAAGTTGTATGCTCGTACATTAGCGCCGATTGACCCAACATGGTTAGAGCGATTAGCACCACATTTAATCAAGCGTGAGCACTCCGAACCACATTGGTCATCCAAGCGGGCGCAAGTGCTGGCTTATGAGCGGGTGAATTTGTTTGGTTTATCTCTCGTGGCAAAGCGTATCGTCAATTATGGCGCAATTGATGCGGTATTGTCGCGCGAGTTATTTATTCGTCATGCTTTGGTGCTTGGTGAATATCGAACACATGGTAAATATGCCCAACACAATAAGAGTCTCATCAACGAATTGGAAAAAATGGAAGCCAAATCACGGCGACGTGATGTGCTGGCAGAAGAGCAGGTTATCTTTGAATTCTTTGATGCACTGATTCCCGAACATGTGCACAGCGGCAAGCTCTTTGAGCAATGGCGGAAAGAAGCCGAGCAAAAGAATCCCAAGCTTTTATATTTAACCAAGAAGATTTTATTGGCAAATCAAGATACAGACATTGATGCATCTGATTTTCCCGATGCTATTCAAATCGGCGTGCAGCGTTTACGTTATGAATATCATTTTGACCCATCACATCATGCCGATGGCATCACCCTGCTTGTGCCGCAAGCCATGCTTGGACAATTAGAAAGCGAAACCTTTGAATGGTTGGTTCCAGGGATGTTGCAAGAGAAGCTGACCTTGTTGATTAAAGGTTTGCCCAAAATATTGCGCCGTAGTTTTGTGCCAGCACCGCAATTTACAGAGGCAGCTATGTCGGCAATGAGCATTGGGCAGGGAGCATTACTGCCAGCATTTTCCAAAGAGCTTGAGCGTATGACAGGTGTTTACGTTCCACTGGAGCAATGGACATTGGAGAAATTACCCAAGCATTTACTGATGAACTTCCGTGTTTTGGATCAGCGTAAGAAAAAAATCGCTGAGAGTGGTGATTTGCATCAGTTACAACGCAAATTTTCAAAAGGTGTTACGCAAGCTGTCGTTAGTCATCCATTGGAGCGCAAAGCAATCAAAACATGGGATTTTGATGCCTTGCCCGAAATGCTCGTGAAACAATCTCAGGGTTTAAGCCTGCAATTGTTTCCTGCCTTGGTGGATAAACAAGATAGTGTGGCGATTCAAATGTTTGATAGTCGTGACAAAGCCGATGCTGCGATGGCAAAAGGGTTATGCCGTCTATGCATGCTGGCGATGTATCAACAAGTTAAAATGCTTGATAAACAAATGAAAGATATGAAGCCCATGATGATGTTGGCAGCCCTGATGGGTGAGCCTGAACGGTTACGCAAAGATGTGATTGAAAAAACCTTTGAATCGGTCTTTTTAACGGCTGAATTACCACGCAGCAAAGAAGCCTTTGAACAATGCTTGGCAAAGGGTCGTGCAAGCCTGATTCAGGAAGGACAACGCATCATTAAAATGGCGGATGAAGCACTACAAGCCCATACGCGATTAACAGCCGCAATGCATGCCAGTGTTGCGCCTCAAAAAGCTGTGATGCTAGAGGATGTAAAACAACAATGTGCAGCACTTGTGTTTGATGGTTTTGTGGCAGTTACCCCCATCGCATGGTTACGGCATTTGCCTCGTTTTCTTGATGCGGCGAATATTCGTGTGGAAAAATCAGCCCGTGATTTGAATAAAGACAAACAAATGGCAGAACAAGTCGCAGTGTTTTGGCAGCAATATCAGCAACGTTGTAAGCTGTTGCAGGGTAAAAATACTATTGACCATGAATTACAAGAATTTCGTTGGATGATTGAGGAGCTGCGGGTATCACTATTTGCACAAGAGCTGAAAACCAGCATGCCGATTTCGGTCAAACGACTAGAAAAACGTTGGCAGGCATTGAGATGAGTGTACGCGTCGATAAATGGCTATGGGCAGCACGTTTTTTTAAAACGCGCGGTTTAGCCAGTGAAGCTGTCAAAGCTGGGCATGTGGAACTGAATGACATACGTACCAAACCTTCCAAGATGGTGCAGATTGGGGATGTATTACAAATCAAACGTGGCTTGGATGTTTATATAATTGCTGTGCTAGGCTTGGCGGAAAAACGCGGCTCGGCAACGATTGCCCAAGCTTTGTATCAAGAGAGTGAAGATAGCCTCCATGCCCGCGAAAAACTTCATGAACAGCGTAAAATGTTAGCTGCTTCTACCCCCAGACCCGACAAACGCCCAGATAAAAAGTCCCGTAGGCAAATTATTCGGTTTCAACGTAAGTAACAACGTTAAAAGTGATTTTAGTTTTTTTTGTAAATGACATTTAACAAAAAGGGCTGGCAAACCGAAAGCCTACACCTTAACAGGTAAACATTTCTATTTCTGGGAAATAGTGCCTACCTATAAAAAAGGCTCCTGTAAAACAGGAGCCTTAGAAATTATCAGCTAGAGAGTTGCTTATACATTTCGTCTACGACGATAAAGTGCCCCCAAAGCCAAAGCGAGTAATATTGGAAACAATGGGTCAATGCCATTTTGCTGTCCGCCCATCACACAACCACCGCCTCCTCCGCTGCTTGCAGCGGGTGTTGCAGCTGGCGCTGTTGCAACAGGTGTTGTTGCTGAGGCTGTAGCCGAATTTATGATGCGCCCATCACGAGCTAAGGCAACGACCCTATAGGTGAGCGTTGTATTCGAAGGAGCTGCGCTGTCTGTATATGCAGCGCTGTTTGTTGCCAGTGTAGCAATGGTTGCAAAACCAACACCTGCATCACGTTGCACCCTATAATTGCTTTCACTGATGCTGTTATCCACCCACGATAAACTTACACTTGAAGCAGTTTGTACTGTTGCAGTTAATCCTGTTGCAGCTTGTAGCGGCATAGCCATCATAGCATTCACACGTTTTCCAGTAACGGTTTTACCAGCTAAGGCTGGATTCACATCAGCATTATTAAGAATACGGCTTTTAAGTTGTGCAACAGTTAGCCCTGCATCTGCAGCCCATACCAGTGCCGCCACACCTGCGACATTCGGCGTTGCCATGCTTGTGCCGTCCAAAAACGCATAATCTGCGGCAGAATGTGCTGCAACACTTGTATTGGGTGCTGTCATTTGAATATCATCTGCATGGTAGCCACCAAGCACGAATGTGGCATCTGTGTCGAACCGAAAACGAACCTGAGCTGATGGGGCTCCATCAAGGCTTTTCATATCAAGTTCCAATGGATAAAATACCCCGCTCGTTGTGCCACTCCAAGCCGAACCTACCGTCCAAGTCACTCCATCAGGAGATGTTTCTACATACAAATAATCAAAGTTTGACTCTGATGCAAGTTCAAGGTTGTACTTCAACAGTGCTCCCTGTACTCCAGTCAGATTACAGGTTGGCGAAACCGCTCGATAGCTACGATTATTGGCATAAACACTACCAGGAGTATCAGTTAAGCTGTAGAATGGTGACTTTGCTGCTTCGGTGCTGATTGCAACAGTATTGGTTGTTAACAGAGGTGCTCCAGTTGTGTCCCATGTGTTTACCGTCCAGCCTTGAAGCGTTGCGGTATCAAAGTTCCAACTACACCCTGGTATTGCGCTGCGAGCTGGAGGCACTGTGCTCAAGATCGATGTACCAGGTGCACCAATATCCACAGATGTTGCCCCAAAGTTAGAGAATGATGCCAAGGCATCGCTCTGTGTTGTGGCTGCAACAGCAATAATATTGGGTTGTGTATAAGCAGCAGGATATGACGGCGTTGTATCATTGTCTGTACCACTATTCCCTGCCGCAATCACCACCAACACACCTGCCGCATTTGCTCTTGCAATGGCTTGGTCTGTTAAATCACCTGTAAAACCACCAGACCCACCCAAGCTCATATTAATCACTTTTGCGCCATTTGCTGTAGCGTAATCAATCGCAGTGATAATATCTGCTGTCGTACCGCTTCCTGTCGAGCCAAGCACGCGCAGTGGCATAATGGTTGATGTCCAACAAACGCCTGTGCCACCAACGCCATTATTACCGGATGCGCCAATTGTACCCGCTACATGCGTACCGTGATGTGCAAAATCCATGGGATCATTATCAGCCTGCACAAAGTCCCAACCGCGAATATCATCAACAAAACCATTGGCATCATCATCAATACCATTACCCGCAATTTCACCTGCATTGCTCCAAATATTTGTTGCTAAATCAGGGTGATTGTAATCCACGCCAGTATCAATCACGGCAACCGTTATCGTCGAGCAGTCTGTGTTGACACCCCAAGCCTTTTCAACAGCCATATCGGCCCCTGAAGTACCAGCAGCACCACCATTCACAGCTTGCCCTGTATTTTTAAGCCCCCAATATTCATTAAATCTAGGGTCATTGGGCACTAATGCCGCTCTATAGATATAGTTGGGTTGCACATATGCTATATTTGAATTACCTGCTAATGCGTTCATTGCCGACAAAACAGTTTCGCCTTTTTTTAATTTCACACGCAAAAATGGTGTTTTGCCATCCTGTTTATTCATCACCTTATATCCCATTGCACCTACATTCAGTAGACCATTTGGGGCTGGTACGATTAGCAACTCATCTTGAACAAAAGTATCTTGACCTTGTGGCATTGCAATCGCTGATGTAGCAGACATCGCAAGCCCTAAACATAACGTCCACAACCTCATATTTTTAAAAAAATTATTCATTTCCCTTCCCCTTGATGTTTTTCATACTTTGCATTGTATGATATTTGTAATTTTCTTGAGCCTGGCAAAAAACACTGGATTCTTTCAACAATATTTCTTTTAGCTCTTGTGATGATTGCTCACCATGCGAAGCTACGGTCATGATAGTCGGTGATGATTGTTTCACCATTTGAAGCTTATATTTCTTTAATATACTTTTTGCTTCTGCAAGCTTCTGGGCTGAGCACAACACCAACACAAGCTCATCCTTTGAAGTTTTTGTTTCTTTTATGACTGATTTATTAACCAGCTTGTGCTCTTTCACTGAGGGCGATTTAACCTGCACCTCTTCCGTTTGCCCAACGCCCGAAGATGAACACCCCATCAACAGAACCATGATAGAGCCGATTATTATATTTTTCATGCCCCCTCCCCCCTCCTAAAACGTTCTTTATTTTAGCTTATTCAAGATTGTTTATAGTCTTAAAGTACCTTGGTGACAAGGGGTGTGCTATACCTAAGGGCACCTCGAAAAAACTCGAAACTTCGCCAAACTTGTGCTTTTCACCCCTAGCTGCGTTGAATAAAATGGGTAATAGCGATGCTATGACTCATTTTATTGCGCCTTGCTATGAGTAAAAATCAGCGTCGTTTGACTCGTCCGAGGTTTTTCGAGGTGCTCCTAAGATCTGACATTGACATTCGGCACATGTCGCAAGCCTTTGATTCGCCCAAGATTATAGGGAAAAAGGGTAGTATGGCTTTTTATAACGTAGTGAGGCTTGAAAGCTTAATATTTATTGGGCACAAACTTTTGGGTGCTTATATCAGGACGTTTATAATCACCTTGTTTTTTTCTTTTCGGTAGCTCAACGGGGGCTGGTATAATGTCTTTGTAGGGAACGGAATCAAGAATGTGACTCAAGCAATTCAGACGAGCACTTTTTTTCACATCTGCATCGACAACATGCCACGGTGCTTCGGGAATATCGGTGTAGAAAAACATTTCATCTTTGGCTTTGGAAAAATCAACCCAACGGTTGCGAGATTCCAAATCCATAGGGCTTAATTTCCAGTGTTTTGTGGCATTTGTTGCACGTTTTTGAAAGCGGCGTTCTTGTTCTTCATCACTTACTGAGAACCAATATTTTAATAAAATAATGCCAGAGCGCACAAGCATGCGCTCGAATTCAGGGCATGAGCGCAAAAATTCTCTGTATTCAGTGTCCGTACAAAAGCCCATGACATGCTCGACTCCAGCACGATTATACCAACTGCGATCAAATACTACGATTTCACCAGCGGCAGGAAAATAAGGCACATAACGTTGGAAATACCATTGTGTTTTTTCTCGATCTGAAGGTACTGGTAGGGCGACAACATGGCAGCCTCGAGGGTTTAAAGGCTCAACTAGCCGCTTGATTGTACCACCCTTACCAGCGGCATCGCGCCCTTCAAAGACAATCATCACACGCAGACCTTTTTGTTTAATCCAGTATTGCCATTTTACCAGTTCTTCATGAATATCGGATAAAGCGTCTTCATATTCGCTGTTGGATATTTTGTGTGATTTAGGCATGTGTCTCTCCGAATGAACTAAAATGGATTGCTATATTGGCTCTTTAACGGTGTAAATGACGGATTTTTAGGATGTCGATAAACATTTTGAGTGGGTCAATCAGCATACGAACCTTGGAATTGGGTTCATTCACCCATTCCACAGGGATTTCAGATACCTGATAGCCCATGCGCGCCGCAAGAAATAGAACTTCCACATCAAAACTAAATCCATCGAGCTTTTGCACTGAAAAAACCTGTTGTGATGCTTTGGCAGTGAATGCTTTAAATCCACATTGGGTATCGGGCATATCGATGCCTGTCGCAAGGCGCATAAGTAGATTAAAACTCTTGCCCATATGTTCACGTAACCATGATTGATGTTCGGAAATATCCGAATCTGGGTGTTGGCGCGAGGCAATCACTACTTCACATTCGGGGTGTGTTTTCAAGCTTGCAAACACACCTTCGATTTCACGAATATGGGTGGAATGGTCTGCATCCATAAAGACATGAATATCACCTTGTGCTGCCAGCATGCCACGCCGTACTGCTGCACCTTTGCCTTTATTTTGAGGCTGCTCAATCAGTGATAATTCAGGCATGCTTTTCATGAGTTGGCGAACGCTTTCGCAAGTTTTATCGCTACTACCATCATCGACGACGAGTATTTCAAAATCATCGTGTAGATGTTTGTCTAACCACGTATGTGCATCGTGCAGGGTGCTTGGCAGGCGTTCTGCCTCGTTATAGGCGGGAATAATGACCGATAATTTCATGGTGTTACCACATAAAACAAGAAGCCGCCTTGATCAACGGTTGCGGCTTTATCTTTTAACCATGGAAGCTGTGTAAGTGATTCACTGCGCAGAATCACGCCATAAGCCTGTGTTTCTGCTTGCAGGGTTTGCATGCCCTGTTGATTTAAGACGACTTGATAAGAACGACCCGATTGAAAAGACATGGATGGAAAGTTTAAATTATAACTATAAATAGGCATATCTTTTGGCAGTGATTGTATCACTTCGGCAATATGACTTTGTGGTGCTTGGGCGATTTTTCCAGCAAAACTTCCAAGTGGAATAATTAGGCTTGATTGCAGCAATAACCCGAGAATAATAAAACGATGCAATGCCAAGGATGGCTCTTTATTTCGCCATAGCCAAATCAGGGTGGCAGTTAGAACAATACCTGCGAAGGTGATTAAAAAGCTAGGCTGAATAGCTTGGGATAATACGGCGATAGCACGCGGATGATGTACCCAGCTTGTGAGGTATGGGTAGATCACCGGAAAGGCAATCAGGACAAGTGCGACAGGCAGTAAGATGCATACAGTGGCTCGCTGTATGATGCAAAGCTGAGATAAACCGGCGGCTCTGTGCCACCATGCTGCGGTGATGCCCAAGGCAATCGCGGGATATAAGCAGGAGATGTAATGCGGCAGTTTGGTTTGTGCGAAACTGAACAAGATGAGTACAATGATACTCCACAACAAAGCCAAGCGAATCATGTGAGGAAACATCTCAGGCGTATGACGCTGCCATGCTTTGATAAGGTAAGGCATCCATGCCAGCCAAGGCAACACAGAAACCATAAATACGACAATATAATAATGCCAGCCACCGCCATGACCTTGCATGGGATGTAGGGCGCGTCCAATATTTTGCACAACAATAAACTCGTATAAAAAGCCGATGCCGTGCTCAAGCCAAATCATGAAATACCATGGGGTCGCGGTGATGAAAAACAGAGCCAGAGCAGGTAGCCAAGGGATGTTTTTCACGGTTCGCCATAAATCGCCAACAATGAGTCGGTCAGCCATAATGACCAGCACAGGCACAACGGCTCCGACAGGGCCTTTGATGCTCACTGCCAAGCCCATCATGGCGGCGCACCAGAGCGCATGTTTACGCTCATCTGATTTGAGCCAACGGAAATAATTAAGCAAACAACCCGCAATAAAGAAGTTTAATACGGCATCTAGGATTGCGGCATGTCCTAAAATACCGACTTCCAACATGGATAGAAAAATAAGTGCCGCTGCGATGCCAAATTGAGAAGAATGCATCTCCCGACCAAAGCGAAATAATAAAATAGCAGTGAATAAAGTGAATAAAGCCGATGGTAGGCGAGCGGCAAAAGAGTTTTCACCAAAAACACTAAAGCACATATTCATCATGTAATAGGTAAATGGTGGCTTCTCAAAGAATTGTAGACCATTGGCTGTGGGTACAATCCATTCGCCTTTATGCATCATATCCGCCGCTGTTTGGGCATAAATAGTTTCGTCATAATCAAACAATGGCGCAAGCCCCAAAGAAGGCAGGGTAATTACAGCCCAAATGGCTATCAAATACCACATATAATGATGGTGCGGAATATTCCCGAGTCGGTTCATAGTGGCGCAGACTATCGTTGTTTTAGCGCAAATCCCATGAGTAAAATGATACCAAGGTTTTGCAGTGCCGATGAATGTGATACGTTGCCCGCATGTCGCGCTCTCATTTGATTCTCGCATTAAAAATAATATTCACCTTTGGTTTATTATACGGCGTACTTACCTATGTTGATTTGACTCAGGTATGGCAGCGTATTTTAACTGTTAATCCATGGTGGCTAGTTGCAGCTTGGTTATGTTTGGTTGTGGGGTATGTGTTGTGCGGACTGCGCTGGGCTTGGATTGCCAAAGGCTTGGCGATTGAAGTATCGCGAACGCGGAAAGTCAGACTTTACTTCTTGGGTATGTTTGCCAGTTTGTTTTTACCCTCAACTATTGGTGGTGATGTGGTGCGTGGTATCTTGCTTGCCAAGAGTGAAGGGCGCTCCAAGATGGGTGTGCGCGCTGCAGCCAGTGTGATTTTGGACCGTGTGAATGGCATGTATGCTCTGGTAGCACTACTTACCATGAGCATGTTGATGTTTTCGTGGCCTCCAGCTTGGTGGTGGAGTTGGTTGGCTCTGGTTGCTGCTATGTGGATAGGGATGTTCTTTTACCCTTGGTTACATGCACGGCTTCCTGAAAAACTAGCGGTATTAAAGCAGCTACCATTGCATGAGCGAGGCTTTCAACGCATGTGGTGGCGTAGTCTGCCCATATCTCTGATATTTCAGATGATGATTGTGCAAGCGCATGTGTTTTTGGGTATGGCAGTTGGTTTGGATATGAATTGGGCAGCCTTTTCAATTATGGTCGGATTGGTTGCATTGGTGGCGACATTGCCTATTTCATTGAATGGTTTTGGTGTGCGTGAAGCTGGTTATGTTGGTTTTGCTGTGTATTTCGGAGCCAGTGCTGATGCTGCAACGGCGATGGCAGCTTTGTGGGTAATTGTTTTGGCGATTGCGGCTCTGCCTGGCGCATGGGTGCTGTGGCGGCTGGGTGGAATAAAGGGTTTGCGCTCGGATTAAGTGAATCTAAATATCAGTCTGATGGTTATTTTCTTTTAGGCGATTTGTGGTGTGCATAGCACGCGTATTGATGTAATTTTCTAAATTTTTAAAGGTTTCGGGGTGATGATCGTGCATAATTTTCATGGCCGCTGAATCCAAAAGTAGGGCATCCAAATCACTGGCAGCAACAGCTGAATATGCGAGAGATGTACCATTTTTTGTAGCTAGCTCGCCAATCAAATCATTGTCACGGCGAATCTCCAAAAGAATGTCATTACGGTTACGGTTTAAATAGTGAATTTCAACTTCACCCGATAAAATCAGGAAAATACCCTGTGGTTTTTCACCTTGTACAAAGAGGCGGCTATCGCGGCTGTAAAAATGCACTGGCAGTTCTTTTGAAATTTGAATGCGAGTATCTTCGGGTAAGGTTTTAAATACGGGGTGACTAAAGAAAAAACTATCCAACATGCGTTGAGATAGAATTTTATTTAGGGCAGCCTTGAAATGCGAATCCGCATCCAATACTTGTTGTACAGCTGATAATTCAACACGCACAATTTCACAGGCAGATGCTGTGTAAGCTGATGCAAAACGTGACTTCTGACGTAAAATACCAAATTCACCATACACTTCGCCTTTTGATAGTTGTGCCAATATTTTTACTTTTTGACCATGCTGTTTGGCAATAGATATTTTCCCGCTCTTAATAAAATAAAGGTCATGTGGGGTGTCGCCCTCATGAACCATCTCGACACCTTTTGATACATGTATGGTACGGCTGGCATCATTTAAAATGCGTAGGCTCAAAGGAGAAAGGCATTTAAGAATAGGAAACTCTTCCGCATACAATGCGGTTTGAGATGATCTTGGTGTGTTGATGCCTGAAAGGTCGAGAAATTCTTGATTCACTATACTTATATCCTATGATTTTATACTCATTAAGAGTGAGTCTAGTACATAGTGTAACAGAATTCTAATAATTTTCAGTTTTTTCTTCATGAATAGTCTATCCCGCATGATTCATAAATCATCGTGATGATTGCGTAGTGTTTGTGAATCATGTGGGCTATATCAGGCTATTTCTAACTTTCTAGGGTGTTTGGTTAAATTTTCACAGCCATGCTTCTGAACTACAACCATGTCTTCAAGGCGGATGCCGCCTATATCGGGGTAATATAGTCCAGGCTCAACAGTTACAACCTGATTGCTCTGTAAAATATCATCACGCACTGAAATGCGTGGAGACTCATGAATTTCTAAGCCTACACCATGCCCTGTACCATGAAAGAAGCCTGTTTGTTTGCCTCCTTTAAGCCCTGTCTTAAAGCCCTGCAGCTCAAAGTGCTCAAGAATCGCGCTATGAATTTCTGCGCCATGCACACCATCGGCAACTTTATTAAGCCCAATATCCTGTCCTTCGCGCACGGTTTGATACATTTTCTTTAATGTTGCAGGAGCTTTACCTTTGACATACGTACGTGTCATGTCTCCCCAATAACCAGAATCCAGCAAGCGCGGAAAAATATCAATAATGATGGATTGGTTTGCGCGAATGAAGCCCGAACCAATATTATGTGGGTCTGCGCCTTCTTTGCCGCAAGCAACAATGGTGTGGGCTGGCATGGCACCTTGACCAATTAGAAATGTCTCAATAGCTGCCCGTACATGTTTGGATTTTACTTTTGTTTTGGCATCGTCGGGATGGCGTAAAATGTTGTCATTGCCAATGCTGCATGCTGCAAGAAAATTTTCAGCCTGCATCATGGAGCGTTTGGTGAGACGTTCGGCACGTGCCAATTGTTTTATTTCAGCTTCATTTTTTATACCGCGTTCGGGAAATAAAGAGCCTTGTTGGGCAGTGATTTGGAAGCCTAATTCACGCAATTGTTCTGCATACATCAAGGGGAACTGACCTGGCACGCATAGCTTACTAATGCCATGCTCTTTGAGAAAAGCAGCTGCGGCACTGGCAAGGCTCGATGACCAGCCCAATGCTTCGGCTTTTTTTCGCCAAATGCTATCGAGATGAATGTGCTGAAAGCCTGATTGTTTTTTTGCCCGATCAACTTCTAAAGGTGAGAATAAGCCATGCCATTGTTTGCTTCCTTCGCTTTCTATGCCGATGGCAACAAATGCATCGGGTACAAACATGCGTGAAATATAAAGCATATCTGCATCGTGCTCAGAGGCTGAAATAATTAGTTGGGCTGTGGTCATAGTTATTCCTTTTAGAGGTTGCTTATGTAGGGCTCTGCTCTTTATCGAGCAAGCTTTGTATGCTTATATCTGCTAGATAAGCTTCGTGCTCACGTTGCATGCGGAAATATAATCCACTCAACGTGCTTCCCAGCGGGCTATCCTGCCATGCTGATGGAATTTCCATAGCATTGGGTTGCAAGGCATCATGAATATGCTGGAGTGTCAGTGTGCTTGCATCTTGTCCGAGTACCCATGCGCCGCGCGGGTCATCGGTGATGACTTGTTTGAGCAAACCTTTTTTGCACAAACTATCCAGCCATTCTTGCAGAATATTGTCTGGAACATTTGTTTCTTCAATCAGCTCGCTTAAATGTAAATCATGGCCTTTTTGAATGGCCTGTGCAGCACGAATAAGTGCTAAGTGAATGAAAAAATTACGAATACCTGAACGAACAAGCCACTTGTCATGGCGTTGGGATTGTTCGGGGTGTTGTAGGCAAAATGTTACTTCTGCACCAAGCAATACCAGTACCCAAACAAGATATAACCAAATAAGAAAGACGGGGAGTGTGCCCAGTGCGCCATAAATTTTTTCATAATTAGCAAGCTCGGTCACATAAAATGTAAAACCAAGTTTGGTAAGCTCAAACAGTGCGCCTGCAACCATGCCTCCGACAAGTGCATGACGCATAGGTACACGTGTATTAGGTAAAGCCATGTATAAAGCTGTCATGGCACTGGAAGAAATAAGCCATGGAATGAGAAATGGGATATGCCGAATGGCAGCGGCACCCTCTGTAACATTTTGAATGATAGGCAAAGCAGCAAAGTAAGATGTAATGCTAATGGATGCACCAATTAAAATAGGCGAAAGTGTTAGCAAAGACCAGAAGGTAATAAACTTAGAGAATAATGGGCGTTTCCTTGAAATGCGCCAGATGTCATTCAAGGCTTCTTCCATTGTGTTTAATAAAGCTGTTGCTGTAATCAATAGTCCAAGAATACCAAAAATAGACAGTGCGCCAGCTTTGTCTGTGACATTACCAAGATAATTTTGTACGACCTGTTGGCTGGTGGGGATAAGGTATTCCAAAAGCGCATCACGAACATGACCAGAAATGGTGTCAAAAGCCTGAAAACTTGTAAAGACAGAAAAACCAAGCACAACCAAAGGCACAATTGCCAAGAGTGAAGCATAACCCAATGCTGATGCGCGCTGGATACATTTGTCTTTGATAAAACGATGAATAATGCGTGATGTAAAACGTAAAAGGCTTGCGCCATGCCTTTTTAAAGCGGGAAGGCTCGCAATATCTGCGACATCCATATCGATGATTTTTTTAACCTGTGTTTTAAGCATGGAAACAGCGGGCTCCTTTTATTAAACAAGTAGATGATGCCTAGGGAGGTGCTGATTAACTCAATGCATGGTGTCTATGCGCCCAAAATCACCAACGCCGGCGTTGGCAAACTTAACAATAGCGGTGCTATTACTTGCGCTTGCCGCCTTGGGGTTGAAAATTTTGAATCGCATATCCACTCATCCAGAGTTAATCAGCACCTCCCTAGTTTAGTC
>Ga0256829_1001244_pt1 | contig 21550 bp, 22 predicted proteins | sample 131447metaG_FD_185979 | JGI IMG/M metagenome (GOLD analysis project Ga0256829, IMG submission 185979) | Hydrothermal vent microbial communities from Lau Basin, Pacific Ocean - 131-447 | ecosystem: Environmental > Aquatic > Marine > Hydrothermal vents | place: Pacific Ocean: Lau Basin | collected...
GGCCATCATGCAGGATGAATTTATCCGGATTATCCCGGCCCTTGTCCCGGAGCTTGCCGTAAATATCCATTTTCTGCCATTTCGCCAGCCATTCCGGTTCGCGCTTTGGCAGGCTGCCCTTCATAGGGAAATCGGTTCCCGGCAGGAATAATGTCGATCGGTAATCTTTGGTCATGGCAAATCTTAACTTTTATATCAGCAGAAAATTGACACTTTGTAGCAAGTCCGGGCAAGCCTTGTCGAGCCTTTTGTGGTTAGAGATAATCTTCCCGGCGGGGCGGCGGCAGGGACATCTGTTGATTTTGCGGGTCGGCCAGTATTTTTCTGGCGACGAGGCAATCTTTTTCGATCTGGGCTTTCAGGTAGTCAAGGCCGTCAAACTTCTGTTCAGGGCGGATAAAATCAACAAATTCCACCTTGATCGACATCTCGTATATGTCATGGTCGAAATCAAAAATATGCGCCTCCAGCAGCAGATCATCACTGGCAAAGGTCGGCCTTTTTCCAACATTGGCGACCCCGGTCCAGACCCCCTGTGCCGGGCCGCTGTCAATCATTACCCGGACTGCATAGACCCCGAGTTTCGGTTTGATATAGCCTTCCATCGACATATTGGCCGTCGGAAAATTAATCGTCCGCCCCCGCTTGTCCCCGTGCAGGACATGGCCTTCGACATGCCACCAGTGACCAAGCCGGTCGGCGCTGAGCCTGACCTTGCCCTGACGGATCGATTCGCGGATATTGGTCGAGGAATAGATATGATCCCCCTCCATAATCTTTTCAACAATGGTAACGCCGAACTGTTCCATGTCGCCCATCTGCGCCAAAAGGCCGGCACTGCCGCCGCGCCCGGCCCCGAACCGGTAATCATAGCCGACAAAAACATGCAGAATGCCCAGGTCATGCAGCAGGATATCCATGACAAAATCCTGGGCTGACTTGCGCGATAATATGTGATCAAACGGCAGGACAAACAGGCTATCGACCCCGAAATTTTCCAGCAGATGGGTCTTGGTCCGAAAAGAAGTCAGACGGAAATCATCCTGCCCCGGATTGAAATAGCTGCGGGGATGCGGCTCCAGTACCAGCACGGACAGGGGGCAGTTCATTTCATGTGCGAGCTTTCCCGCCCGGCCAATGATCGTCTGGTGCCCCTTGTGAAAGCCATCAAAATTACCAAGGACGACGACACTGCCCCTTACATCATCCGGAAGATTTTCACTATGCCTGAAAATTTTCATAACGTCTTTTCACTCGTTAGGGCATTTTATTTACACTCATCAGGCACCATAAGCCGGGCCTCACCGGTCAGAACCACCTTGTCGGCAACCCTGCATATACAGTCAAGAGTAACCTGCTTTCTTTTCTCATTCAGGCCGGTAATCGTCACCGTGGTTTCGACCGTCGCGCCAATCTTGACCGGGGCCTTGAATTTCAGGCTCTGGGACAGATAAATACTGCCGGGTCCGGGAAATTCAGTGCCAAAAATTGCCGATATATAGCCCGCCGATATCATGCCATGGGCAATGCGTTCGCCAAAGACGGACTTTCCGGCGTAAGCTTCATCAAGATGAATCGGGTTGACATCCCCCGTCACCTCGGAAAATTTCACGACATCCTCATCGCGGACCATTTTGACCGTCGTAAAAGACTGGCCAGACTTCAGACTGCTAAAACAGGCCTCCTTGATATCCGGCATATACCACCCTTCTTGCGTTGATATCTGTTATTTACCCCTCTGTGGGTAGTATGCCAAAGCAAATAAAGCAAATAAAATAATCATGGTCATTGTCACATTAACCTTTTTTTTAACAGATTGGGATAATTTGAGACTGTCATCCGCAATGCGTGGTATATTCCACCTTGCCAAACACGAATTATTAACTTTAGTAACGGAAAAATTATGGCTGTAGATAAGGCAATGTCCATCCTGATAGTGGATGATTATAAAACAATGTTGCGGATTATTCGCAATCTCCTCAAACAACTGGGCTTCAATAATGTTGATGAGGCCAGTGACGGCGCGGAAGCCCTGAACAAGATGCGGGCCAAAAGTTACGGGCTGATTATTTCCGACTGGAATATGGAACCCATGACCGGATATGAACTGCTCAAGGAAGTACGTGCCGATGATATTCTCAAGAAAACCCCCTTTATCATGGTCACCGCAGAATCAAAGACCGACAACGTCATTGCGGCCAAAAAGGCCGGGGTAAATAACTATATTGTCAAACCCTTCAATGCCGCAACCCTGAAGCAGAAATTATCCAGCGTACTTGGAGAATTCTGATGTCCAAAGGCCTCCTGCCCGAACATATCGGCCCGCTTGTCGACAGACTGCGCGCCGGTGATCATCAGGCTGTATCCCTGCCGGACGTGGCCGCCCTGACCGAAGTCCTGATGCGGTCCCTGGAAAGCTATTTCAAATCCATTGACCTGACAATTTATGCCGAATGCCAGGCGCTGGCAGATTATATTGATGATGCCCGTCAGGAAATCTCCTCCCTGTCACCGGAACATGAAAATTCAGCCGGAATTCCCCGGGCCGGCCTTGAACTGGAGGCCATCGTCCAGCAAACCGAAAGTGCCACCAACATCATCATGGAATCAGCCGAATCGATTATGGAGGCAGATCCAGGTGATATGGAGGCCTATTCCACCACCGTAAATGATGCGGTTATGCAGATATTCGAGGCCTGCTCCTTTCAGGATATTACCGGACAGAGAATAAGCAAGGTCGTCAGCACTCTGGAACATGTCGAAGACCGTGTTGGCCGTCTGATAAATATTCTCGGGGTTATGGAGAATAGTCAGAATGCCAAAGAAGAACTCACCGAAGACGAGGCCCTGTTGCGCGGTCCGGCCCTGGAAGGCGAAGGCATTGACCAGTCAGAAATTGATGCCCTGTTGAATGGACAGTCCGGGAACGTCGAAGATGAGGACATGAATAGCGGTGATACAGCAGAGATACCAGAGGAAGTGCAGCCGGTAGCAGTGGAAGCAAAACCGGCGACAGCGGCAGAGGATACGGCATCTGCTGCTGATGGTGATGATATTGATTTCAAATTCGACGGGACGTCGGAAATTACCCCGGAAGACATCAAAGAGGACGCAAGGGAAACGCCGCAGCTGGACAGCAAGGAAGAAGGTGGGGCACCGGAAAAGGAAAAGACCGAACCTGATCTGATTGAACAGGCAAAACAAAGAAAAGCCCTGGCACAAGCTGAGAAAAAAGCCAAAATCAACCCGCCAAAGCCCGTCGTTTACGAACAGGATGCCAAGGCCGGGCTTGACCCCAAGCCGTCTGAAAATACCACTCAATCGGATATTGACGCCTTGTTTTCATAAAGCTGGCACATTTATACCAGGCTGGCGCTGGCGGAAAAAACCGGGTGGTGAATTTATAAATCCAGCCGGATATCACTGCTGAGACGCGGTTCGCCAAACAGGTAGCCCTGACCGTAATCCATGCCAAAATCCAGTATTTCAATGATTGTTTCATCAGTCTCGATCTTCTCTGCGATCAGGTCAATGTCATAACGGCTGAAGGCTTCTTTCAGATCATCGGACTGAATATCTGCCTCCTGACCAAGGATCATTCTGGCATCCACCTTGGCATAACGGAAATAGCGCGAAGAAAGATCGGCAAGGTCCATATTCAAATCAACGATCTGATCCATCGAAAAGCGAAATCCCCGGCGCCCCAATGTTGCCAGACTGCGCCCGACAAGCGGCGTATGGCGCAACACATCTTTTTGTGAAAATTCAAAAATCAACCGGTCAGATAATTCATTATTTTCCATCATAAAATCAATGAACTGAGGAAAAAATTCCTTGTCATTCAGCGATACCGAGGAAATGTTACAGAAAAAACGCAGGCCGGGCCGCCGGGGACCCAGACGGCGAATAACCTGAATACAGCGAAACAGCAACAGGTTATCCAGTGTTCCAACCAGACCGCTGTCTTCGGCAAGTTTAATATATTGCGAGGGGAAAATGACATTATCCTCTTCATCCCGGACCCGGCTGTAACATTCATAATGAATGACCCGGCGGGACGGCAGGGCGACAATTGGTTGCAGATAGAGATCAACCTTGTTGCCCTCAAGCGCATGATGCATAATATTCAGCACCTCGCCATCACTGTGATCGCGCTGTTCAATCCTGTCTCGGATATGAGGCTCCCCGGCCTCCCCGCCGGCCTTTTTGTCCAGTGACTTTCCGGATTTCTCGATCACCTGGCCAAGCAGGGTCTGCAACACATGCATTTCCGAGATAATCTCGGTATTCTGCCGGCTGTCCAGCTTGTAGATTTTTTCCCTGAGTTCCGCCAGTTCCGTCTTGCTTTCCTCCAGCCGGTCAAGGCTGACCTGATAATCCTGGTGAAGGGCCAACAGGCGGTTGACGGTATCTTCCTTGCCGAATTTCCAGATATACATGCTGTGAAACTGTAGTCCAATCAGAAAAATCACGGCCCCTGAAATCCGCGCTGTAATGTCATCGAACCCTTCAAACAGGCCGGGAAAGACAAAAGCGACCAGAGCCGCAATCAGCGCATAGGTCGCGGCAATCAATATATGCGTCAATAATGTCATATACGCTCCCAAATTCTTGCTCCACCATATCGCCTACGATAATCCAGTATAAAAAAACACACAAGTCATATAGCAATAAAAAACAGGGCGATAACACTACCGCCCTGTCCTGTTTATATTTAAATTGAATATCCGGAAAATGGTCTAGCCAAGGAATTCCTTGATTTGCCGCAACCGTTTCTTTTCTTTTGAAAGATAGGAAATCCATTTATGGGCCTGTTTGCGACTTCGCTTGTCCTTGGCGGCAATCTTGAAAGATTTGCGTGCCTTGTCCAGTTCACCCAGATTGAAATAGCACATGCCCTGATAGATCGCGACAGAGTCCCGCCGCCTCAGGCCACCTTTTTTCAGGGCCAGCCCCAAATATTTTGCGCCATTTTTATAATCATCAAGCTGCATATAGACCTGACCGAGTTTTTTATATATCTCTCCATCATCAGACATTTCCGCCGCTTTACGCAACGGCTCCAGAGATTGCCTCATATCCTGTGCATTGATTCGAGCCTGGGCAAGACTTTCGTAGTTTTTCTTGTCTTTTTTTATCTTGCCGCTTTTCAGCCCTTTATCCAGAACCACAGATGCCCAGTAGGGTGCCTCGTGATACATGTAAAGCTGTGACATATTGACAAGCTCACTGCTTTTTTCAAGGAAACCCTGACGATAGGCAGTTTCATAGGTTGCAAGCTGCTTCTTCTCAAGAAGATCTCTTTTTTTCTCCGATTTCTCGTCAGAGGCCATCTCGCCATACATCCCGGCAAGCTGTAACCAATATTCCTTCTTGGGCCATTTCTGAACCAGCAGCTCCAGAATATCAATAACCTTCTGATTCTCCTTCATCTCGAAATACATAACCCGGAGCAGGAGATACCAGTTTTCCTTCGGCTGCTTGCCAGCTTTCTTATACAGGTCTATGGCCCTGAGAATATAGGGGATACCTTTTTTAAAATATCCATGGGCCTCTTTTTCGGAAACACCGTCCTTCGTCCCAAGCGAATAATAGGCCTGCCCCAGAAGAATTAACGGCTGTGCTGTTGGTGCTGGCTGAAATTTCAGCCAGCGTTGCATCATCCGGATCGAACTTTTGAAATCCTCCTTGATGAAATAGAGCTGGGCCATGGTATAAACCGTGGTATCTTCCATCGCCGCCGGGAGATTTTCCTGTCGCAACACATTTTCATAGGCCTTCAGGGCCTCGGTATATTTTTCCTGGCTGTAGAACAGGAACCCCCTGAAGTTATAATATTGCGCCCGCTCGTAACTGTTGAGCTTGTCAAGCTTGTAGCCAAGACCATCTTCAAGAATCTGCATGGCAGCAGGATAATTATTGGCATCCGCCTGTTCCTGGGCCTTGCCGAGGACCTTGTAGATTTTTTCACTCAGGGCCGGGGTCCTGCGTGTTTTACGGTCTTCGAACTTCCTCTTGTCCTTGTCAGTCGAGGAGGCAAAGGCCTGATCAGTGATGCCGGTCATGACCGGCGCAACAGAAAATGCGGCAAGCAAGGCCACACCGGCTGTTGCGGATACGAGGGTCTTCGTAAGGTGAGTAAATTTTTTCATACGCTGTCGCCTCTACTTGTCTTCCATCTCGAAAGTGATTTTATGCAGCACACCAGCCACATCAATCGGCTTGCCATCAACCACTTTCGGCTTGTATTTAAATTTCAGTGCCGCCTTGACCGCCGCACGGTTAAATACAGAATTTGTGCTTTCGATAACCTTGACATCGGTTACCGTGCCGAGGTGGGTCACGGTGAATGACAGGATAACATATCCTGAAAGCCCCCGTTCCTGGGCGCGGCGTGGATAGATCGGCGCCACTTTCACAATGGGCAGATAATCCCCGTCGCTGGCAGCAAAACCGCCGGTTCCACCAACGCTGACTTCTGCGGTAACAGGGGCCATGCCAATCTCGATTCCGGTACTGACGGCATCGACATTGGTGTCCATATCCATATCAACAGCTTCCGGAGGCGTGTCTGCCTCTTCGGGCTTATCGGGTTTACGTACTTTCTGCTCAACTTCCTGAGCTTTCTGTACTTCGCCAATCTCCACCTTCTGACCTTTAATGCTGTCATTCTTCTTGTCACTGCCAATGGCAATAAGATACTGCATCCCCCAGAAGAGGAAAAAGGTGACCAGAAGGGCGAATATGACTGAGAGTGTATAACGTACTATCATTTTTCTGTCGTCGCCACCACATAGTCACTGACCCCGGCCTGACGGACGGCATCAACAACTTCCATTACAATACCGGACTTGGAATCAACATCAGCCTGGATAACCACGGACCCTTCGGGATTTTCCGCCCGGAGGCGTTCCACATTGGCCCGCACCGCCCGGACGTCTACCCGGCGTTTTTCCATCCAGACTTCGTCATTCGCACTTACAGCAATCATAATATTCGCCTTGTCTGCCTTGACCGAGGTCGAGGCATCAGGGCGGTTGATATCAATACCGGCTTCCTTGAGGAAGGACGCGGTAACAATGAAGAAGATCAGCATGATAAACACGATGTCAAGCATCGGTGTCATATCAATTTCTGCGTCTTCCGAAGTATTATCTGAAGAATGTCTACGCATATTTATTCTCTTAATGATCCTTGGTTAAATGGTCTTCCAGCAATTCAGCTTCCTTGTCCATCCTGCCCTTGAGGTAGGAAGAGGCGACCACGCCCGAAAGGGCACCAATCATTCCGGCCATGGTCGGAATGGTGGCTTTGGAAACGCCTGCTGACATGGCCTTGACATTGCTGCTACCCAGAATTGCCATGACGTCGAAAACCTCAATCATGCCCCACACGGTTCCAAGAAGCCCCATCAGGGGGATAATCGCCACCAAAGTCTTGACCAGCGAAAAATTACTTCTCAAATCCATATTCACCTGGCTGATCATTGCCCGGCGGATCTGGGTGGCGAACCAGGAGGTCCGTTCAGGACGGGCCTCCCAGGTTGCCATAACCTCATTCACTTGTTTGCGATGTCCGGTTTTGAAATAGATCAACCGTTCAAACACGACAGTCCAGAGCACAAAGATCGCAATGAATATCACTGTCAGAATCGGTCCGCCTTTTTCCATAAAGTCCCGGACTTTCTCAAACAAATCTATCAGCTCATACATGATCAGGCTCCCTTATTTATGGCCCTGTTCAGCATGAACGGCAATGATACCGGCACTCTGTTCTTCAAGAGTGTGGATGATATCCTTGCTCCACCCGGCAACAATCGAGTGCAGGAACACCGTCGGCAGCGCCACGACAATCCCCAGAACCGTCGTCACCAGAGCCTGGGAAATACCCCCGGCCATCAGTTTCGGATCACCGGTCCCGAACAATGTCATGGACTGGAAGGTGTTGATCATCCCGGTCACGGTACCGAGCAGCCCCATCAGAGGCGCAATCGCGGCAATCACCTTGATCATCGTCAGGAACCGTTCAAGTTTCGGCGTTTCTTTCAGAATCGCCTCATCAAGTTTCAGTTCCAGCGTTTCAACATCAACATCCTTGTTCTGGTCATAAACACTCAGTACCCGTCCAAGCGGATTACCTTCGCTGACCACATCACTGCGGATCTGTGCCTTGACCTTGTTGCGGGTCACAAGCAGGCTTATCCCGGAAATGACAATCAGCAACAGGCTGAGAGGACCCAGACCGTAAATGATGATATAACCGATGATCCCACCCTGATCGATCCGTTCAAAGGTACCCGGAGCCTGAATTAACAGACCAAGAATGGCACCGCGTGACACGTCAATAGCGAAAGGCGCGTAACCGGAAGTCGCATCCTGCAGTCCCTGGGCCGTTTTAAGGTAACGTTCCTTGGGCTGACGGGGCAGTTCGGAAACATTCTGGTATTTGGTCCGCCATTCAAGATATTTACCGTCAGATATCAGGTTAAATGTCCCGACACGAACGATTTCCTTGTTTTCAATCGCCCCGTTGGGGTATTGAACATCGGTCTTGAACTTGACAACCTTGCCGGATTCGGTCATTTCCCGCTGAACTTCAAACCATAAATGACCAATTTCGTCAATGGTTGGCAGTTCGGAACTGGAGGCCTTGGCAATCAGATCATTGAGGAATTTCTCCCGACCCGGAAACTGGGCTGAAATGATGGAGGTCTCAAACACCGCCTTGGTATCACCGCTGACCTGCTGAAGCACGCCAAACAGTTCCTTCAACGCCCCGAGTTCATGGGCCAGATCTTCCTGCAGCTTGGCGGTCTTGTTCTCATTGGCCTTGAATTCTGCCTCAAGACGGCTTGAGCGGCGTTCTTCCTGTTTCTGGGTGTTGCGGGCGCTGGCCAACAGAGCCTTCTGCTTGGATTTCTGCTGGGCAAATTCCCGCTCGCGACGTTTATTTTCCAGACTTTCCTTATAGGCACCCTGCTTGACAAGCTCAAGCAGTTGATCCAGGTTTTTCGCCTCCGATGATTCCTGTGCAGATGCCGATGTTACGGCAAAGGCTCCGAAACCCATCAGGGCAACAGCAAGGATAATATTTACGAATTTTCTCATTTCGCTGCCTCCATTTTACCGGCAATTGGTGCCGGGATCGGCAATCTCAGGAGAGTATCTGCGGCGGCCTGTTTGTTGGCCACGGCCAATGCCCGCCGGATCGGTTTGCGGTAGGATTCATCAAGAGCAACCCATTTCTGGTTTTCCTGATCCCACATGCCGGATTCCTTGCCGTCACGGGTTTGATAAATCAACGCGATACGGCCAATATGCAGCATGTCAACTTCCAGCTCGTTACCACCGACATTGACTTTGCCGGTATAAGCCTCAACCGCACGACCATATTGACTTTCAATCTGGTAAAGCTCGAATACGCTGCGGAATTTTTCGGATGTATCAACATTCGGATTGTCCATCAATTCTCTCAGACGTTCAATGCCGGCAATGCGTTCTTCCCGTTTGATCGGAAGATCATTTTTGATAAATTCACCAAGCGCATCAACCATTTTCATCATCAACGGGGTTATCTGACGTTTGATATATGTCACGCCCTTGATGGATTTGCTCAGCTTGTTCATTTCGACGACCTGAAGGTCAATCTGACGCTGGAGCTGCGCGTTATAGATACGCAGACCTTCAATGGTCCTCAGAACAGCTTTGTAATCGCCGGTAATTTTATCGGTTTGGTCAACAATCTTGTTGATTTTCTCTTGTGATTGTTGTGCTACCTGATTGGACTTTATACCTACTTCAAGGATTTGATCCAGATCAGTAGCACCCGCACTGCCCGCACCCAAGACAAGGGACGCAGCAGCAACGGCGGAAAGAACCACAGTTCTAACTCGATGCTTAATCATTCTTCTTCCTACAGCTTTTTTTGAGTTGTTTAAAATCATGCCCGCTAATGTGGCAAATACTGAACGACGGAATAATTCCGGGATAAGATGACAAGAATAACCAGCATATACAGGGGAAGACCCCCCCACATCTGAACTGCTGGTCACCATCAAGCTATACCCCTTACTTACATTAATAATACGTATTAACCTTTAAACGTGAACTATATGCATTTCCTGTGATCTTGCAGGCTTATTATTACATTTTCGTACACGAATTCCCTATCCGTTCCAAATTCTGCTCCCCGGAATAGACTCCGGGTGGCTGAACTGTTCGCACACTATCCCAATTTCCATGTGCTTTACAAGACCCCCTTTGGATCAAATTGAAAAAAACTTGTATTTACGGAAAAAACAACCTGACAGGATATAACAAAATAACATTATACCATGTTGAAAAACATCTTTAATACCATGGCTTAGCATCCCCATGTTACCGGTCAGTCATCAAAAACAGAAAAATGCCCAGCGTAAAATTTTTCTGTATAATTATTGAATTAAACAGAATTTATGCTGTATTTACCAATGGCTTACAAAATATTGATGACTTTTCAGGGGTATTTGCGGCCAAATTATTATTGAGTCGCCCCCCGGCACCCCAACAGCAAACGCCCCGTCAGCCAGACCGGGCTGGACTGATTGACAGGGCTGTAGTGCGGATATTTATATAATGGTTATGTCAGTGTATTCTGACGGAATCCACAGCCTTGAGAACTTCATCCCATTTATTCTGGATGCAGGTCTGACGGGCTGCGGTCATGCCAAATCTTTTTACCAGTTGGAAGGCCAGTTCTTTTTTATATTCAAAATTACTGGACAGACGTGAACTATTAGAGCTGTTATCTGAATGTGCCATTTTAATCTCCTTGCGGTAACCCTGCTGTCCCTGCACAGCATACATAAAGTAGGGACCAGAGGCTTTGCGTCCTGCCGTTGCCGACAGTTTGCTATTGTCACAGGACAATCCTGCTTGCTAAAACTCTTACATTTACTTTTACACCTGAGACACAGGTTAGCGCCAAAATGTAAAAGGCCGGTAAAGATTTACATAAAAATTTATTCGTCTTGTGCTTTTTTCAGACGGGCCGCCACCCGGTCCACCTCGGCCCAGACACGCAGCAGGTTACCACCCCAGATTTTGGCAATATCCTGTTCCGAATATCCTCTGGCAACCAGTTCCCGGGTAATGTTCAGGCTTTCCGAGGCATCATTCCAGCCGGTAATGCCGCCGCCGCCGTCAAAATCCGAACTGATACCGACATGGTCAATGCCAATAGTCCTGACCGCATAATCAACCTGATCGATAAAATCCTTCACCGTGGCAAGGGGAAACTGCCGGTCGATTTCCGCCTGTCCCTGCCGCCACTCCGGCAGTTTTTCTATATTGTCAAAATCATCCTTTGCCAGACCATGCCGCCCGGCAATCCCTGCCGCCAGCGCATCAATGGCATCGCTGCGTCCCTGGTCAACTTTTATAAAACCGGTATAGGCCACCAGCTGCATCACCCCGCCATGGTCCGCCAGCAATTTCATCTGTTCATCGGTCAGGTTGCGCGGATGGGCGGCAAGGGCGTAAACCCCGGAATGAGAGGCAATCGCCGGGGCCTTTGACATTTTTACCGCCTGGATCATGCAGTCCGCCGAGACATGGGAAATATCAACCATCATGCCGACGCGGTTCATCTCGCCGATGACCTGCCTGCCGAACTCACTGACCCCGCCATGTTCTGCCGGTCCGTCGCCGAGATCCTTTTTCGGCTGGGCGCTGTCACAAATATCATTATGGCCGTTATGGGCGAGGGTCATATAGCGCCCGCCCCGCCGGTAATACTCCTTGATCAGGGAAATATCCCTGCCGATGACAAAGCCGTTCTCAATGCCGATAATCGCCACCTTGCGGCCTTGATTATATATGCGCCTGACATCACCGGGCGTATAGGCCAGACCTATTCTGTCCGGATACATCTCGTCGGTCATGCGGTGGATGGCGGCAAATTTGCGCCGGGCGGCGGCCTTTGCCCTGGCATAATTTTCTGCTGTGCGCGCCGTCTGTCCGACATAAACGATGAAGAAAGCCGCATCAAGCCCGCCGGCCTCCATCTTCGGCAGATCAACTTTCATCGCTGTCCGTTTGCCCGGATCATATTCCGGCGCCCGGGTATAGTCCGGCGATATATCCACATGACTGTCAAGGGTAAGAACCCGCCGATGAATTGCGGCGGTATCTTTTGCGTTATTCTGTACCGGATTGTCATCACAGGATGCGAGTCCCGAAAAAATGGCCAGCATAATGATTAACCTGCAAATCTTGCCAATGGTTTCATATGTCACTATATTGATACCCCTGTTAAATATTTCTGTAAAAAATGGTCTGCCTCACGGTTAGAATAGCCTATTTGAATATTATCGCATCCCAAATTTGTCACTATGTTGGTTTTTGTTGACCTGTATCAATGATTCCGTAATATGAATATGAATAAGTGTACAGGATTACTCAATATATCAAATAATTCCGTGTTCCAGTGACGCGTCCATGCACGGAAGAATATTAAATATTTAAAATGCGGGTTAGAAAAATGACAAAGCTCAGTTCCCCTCCAGCCGTCAGTGGTCTGGCAAAAGGCTTAACCTCCCTGTGTCTGGGGGTCGGTGTTCTGCTGGCCCTGTTTATCGTCGCCAGAACCACGTCATCGGCCATGGCGTTTCATGGTTATATCATGATCATTGCCTTCACCCTTGGCATTGTAGCGATAATAAATCTGGGCTTTGGCAAGGGGGGACATATAACAGCAGAAGCCTCACCGGCGGGCGTTTATTATAATGATGCCGTGATCAAGGCCGGGGTCATTGCCTCTGCTTTTTGGGGGATTGCCGCTTTTCTGGCCGGGATTTTTATTGCCTGGCAACTGGCCTTTCCGGTACTTGATTTCGATCTGCCATGGACCAATTTCGGGCGGCTCAGGCCCCTGCATACCTCGGCAGCAATTTTCGCCTTTGGCGGCAATGTGCTGATTGCGACATCCTTTTATGTTGTCCAGAGAACATGCAAGGCCCGGCTGGCCGGGGAAATAGCGCCATGGTTTGTCTTCTGGGGCTATCAGCTGTTTATCGTGCTGGCCGCCACCGGCTATCTTCTCGGCATCACCCAGAGCAAGGAATATGCCGAACCGGAATGGTATGTTGACATCTGGCTGACCATTGTCTGGGTGGTCTATCTGCTGGTGTTCCTCGGCACGCTGATGCGGCGGAAAGAGCCGCATATTTACGTTGCCAACTGGTTTTATCTCGCCTTTATCATTACCATTGCCATGCTGCATCTGATTAATAATCTCGCCGTGCCGGTGTCTTTTGCCGAACCCAAAAGCTATTCCCTGTTCCCCGGTGTGCAGGATGCCCTTGTCCAATGGTGGTACGGCCATAATGCGGTGGGCTTCTTCCTGACGGCTGGCTTCCTCGGCATCATGTATTATTTTATCCCCAAGCGGGCCGAACGACCTGTCTATTCCTACCGCCTGTCGATCGTCCATTTCTGGTCACTGATCTTTATCTATATCTGGGCTGGTCCGCATCATCTGCTTTATACCGCCCTGCCGGAATGGACCCAGACCCTCGGCATGACCTTCTCGATCATTCTGTGGATGCCGTCATGGGGTGGCATGATCAACGGCCTGATGACATTGAGCGGCGCGTGGGACAAGCTACGCACCGACCCGGTCCTGAAAATGATGATGGTTTCGGTCGCCTTCTATGGCATGAGCACCTTCGAAGGACCGATGATGGCCATCAAAGCCGTAAACGGACTCAGCCATTATACCAACTGGACCATTGGCCATGTCCATTCAGGTACTCTGGGCTGGGTTTCCTATGTCAGCTTCGGCGCCCTTTACTGTCTGGTCCCGTGGCTGTGGAAACGCAAAGAACTATATTCCATAAAGCTGGTCAATATACATTTCTGGATTTCCACTGTCGGTATCGTGCTGTATATCACCTCTATGTGGGTGGCCGGTATTATGCAGGGCCTGATGTGGCGGGCCTATGACAGTCTCGGTTTCCTGAAATATTCCTTTGTTGAAACGGTGGAGGCCATGCATCCTTATTATATCATCCGGGCCACGGGGGGCGTTCTGTTCCTCCTTGGCGCCCTGATCATGGTGTATAATTTGTGGAAAACAGCGCGCGGCGCGGGGGCCGCCGTCCCGATTACCCAAGCTGTACCAGCCGAATAGAGGATTTTAGAAAATGTTATTCAAACATGAAAATTTTGAAAAAAACTCCATCTTTCTTGTGGTTGGCATACTGATTGTGATCGCCATTGGCGGGATAATCGAAATTTCGCCGCTATTCTACCTCCAGAATACCATTGAAAAAGTCAAGGGCATGCGGCCCTATACTCCGCTGGAGCTTGCCGGGCGAAATATTTTTATCCGCGAGGGCTGCTATCTGTGCCATTCCCAGATGATCCGCTCCACCCGTGACGAGGTCGAACGATATGGCCATTATTCGCTTGCAGCGGAAAGCATGTATGACCATCCCTTCCAATGGGGGTCCGAACGGACCGGGCCGGACCTTGCCCGGGTTGGCAAGAAATATTCTGACAGCTGGCATCAGGAACATATGCATGACCCACGGGCGGTCGTACCTGAATCTGTCATGCCCGGCTATCCGTTTCTGGCGAAAAATGATCTTGACTACAGGATGATCGGCGCTGACCTTCTGGCCAACCAGCGGGTGGGAGTCCCCTATACGGATGAGGAGATAAAATATGCCGCCGCCGACCTCAAGGCCCAGCTTGACGAGGATTCCGACGGCTATGATGCCTTTATCAAACGTTATCCAGGCGCACAGGTTCGTGACTTTGACGGCAATCCGAAAAAAATCAGCGAACTGGATGCCGTGATTGCCTATTTGCAGATGCTCGGCACACTGGTTGATTTCTCAATCTATAATGACGCCGAAAATGATCGGTAGGAGCATAAAATGACCTATCAGGATATGACAAATTTAACCGGAAGCTGGGGGCTGGCCTTTTTCATCTTTATTTTCGCGATGGTGGTTGTTTACGCCCTCTGGCCCGGAAACAAAGAAAAATTTACCGAGGCAGCCAGCCGTCCACTGGACGAAGAGTGACGGGACGGACAAGGAACAGAGATATGTCAACAGAACCAGAATTTGATAAACATAGCAAAACCTATACTACCGGTCATGAATGGGACGGGATCAAGGAACTGAACACCCCGTTGCCGCGCTGGTGGCTGTGGACCTATATCGCCTGCATCGTCTGGGCGGTCGGCTACTGGATACTCATGCCCGCCTGGCCGCTGGTCAGCAGCTATTCAAAAGGCGTGCTGGGCTATTCCCAGAGAGATGCGGTTGCTGCGGAACTGAAAGATACCCGCAACAGTCGCAATGTTTTTGCCCAGAAACTGTTATCCTCAAATCTTGAAACCATTGAGGCAACGCCCAAACTTATGGAATTCGCCCTGGCCAGCGGCAGGGCAGCCTTTGGCGATAACTGTGCCGGATGCCACGGGTCGGGCGCCAGCGGGTCCAAGGGCTATCCCAACCTCAATGATGATGACTGGCTGTGGGGCGGCACACTGGAAGATATTCATCATACGATCACGGTCGGGGTCCGCAGCAGCGACGATGACACTCGCGAGAGCGACATGCCGGCCTTTCTTACCGACGAAATCCTCACCAAAGACCAGATCAGCGATGTGGCGACATATGTTATGTCCCTGTCCGACCCGGCAATCAAGGCCCCCGCCGGGTCGGCAGAAATTTTTCAGGATAACTGTGCGGCCTGTCACGGGGAAGACGCCCATGGCAACAGGGATGTCGGCGCACCAAACCTGACCGATGCCATCTGGCTCTATGGCGGGGACCATAAAACCATTACAACCACAATCTCCTATAGCCGCAGGGGGGTTATGCCCACCTGGGCTGGCCGTCTGGACAAGGCGACAATCAGAAGTCTGGCGATCTATGTCCATGCGCTGGGTGGAGGAGAATAAACCTGTTGCGGCCCTGTTACTGCGGGGAGGCAGAGCGGACCGCAACAGTATCACATATTGAAAAACAGGGTATTATTTCATGGCAACCGAGCCAAATGAGTCTGACATTTCCGGGCAGGACCTCCCCCCCGTCGTCCCGCACAAACATGTCGAACGCGCCGATGTCGAGGCGGTCAACAAGGCGGCTAATCGCTCACTTTACGCCGCCCAGAAAAAGATCCATCCCAAACGGGCCAAGGGCACCTTCCGGACCATTAAATGGTGGGTAATGATCGTCACCCTCGGCATTTACTATTTCTCGCCGTGGATTCGCTGGGACCGTGGCCCCGGCATTCCTGACCAGGCCATTCTGGTCGATATTGCCCATAGCCGTTTTTATTTCTTCTTTATCGAGATATGGCCCCAGGAAGTCTATTATATCACCGGTCTGCTGATATTATCGGCTATCGGGCTGTTTCTGGTCACCAGTACCCTCGGGCGGATATGGTGCGGCTATACCTGTCCGCAAACGGTGTGGGTTGATCTTTTTCTGGTGGCCGAACGGTTCTTTGAAGGCGACCGCAACGCCCGCATCAAACTTGACAAGGCCAAATGGTCGCTGTCAAAGCTTGCCAAAAGAACGGCAAAGCATGTGACATGGCTGATTATATCGGTCTTAACCGGCGGGGCGTGGGTCTTCTATATGAATGATGCGCCGACCCTCATGCACCAGCTTCTGGCCTTTGACGCGCCACTGACCACCTGGTTCTGGATTTTGGTCCTGACCTGCACCACCTATCTTCTGGGTGGATTTGCCCGGGAACAGGTCTGTACCTATATGTGCCCGTGGCCCCGGATTCAGGGGGTGATGATGGATGAGGACACGCTGGCGGTCATGTATCGTTATGACCGGGGCGAGCCACGTGGACCACACAAGAAAAATGAAAGCTGGGACAATCGCGGCGACTGTATCGACTGTCGCCAATGTATGGTCGTCTGTCCGATGGGCATTGATATCCGCGACGGGATGCAGCTTGAATGTATCCAGTGTTCCCTGTGCATTGATGCCTGTGATGCGGTGATGGAGAAAATTGACCGGCCCCGGGGCCTGATTGCCTATGACAGTCTGACCAATTTTGACCGGCGGGCACAGGGAAAACCGGAAAAGCGGCATATCGTCCGGCCCCGTACCCTGCTCTATACCATGTTCATGATCATTGTCGGCGGCATTATGCTCTACGGACTGATGCACCGCTCTACCCTTGAGGTGAATGTCCTGCGCGATCGCAACCCGTTATTTGTCCAGCTGTCTTCCGGGGACATCCGTAATGGCTACACGGTTAAAATTCTGAACAAGACCCATGACATTCACACATATTCCCTCGCTATTTCAGGCCTTTCCAGCTATAAAATAAAGGTCGAGGGGGTGACGGAAAAAACCGCCGATGGCAAGCCGGTAATCAGGGTGGAACGTGACCAGTTACGGGCAGTGAAAATTTATATTTCCGTGCCGAAGGCCGAAATTTCAGGTGACAGCATGGATATATCCATCATCGTCAGGGAGTTGGCAGGAAAGGCCGTCAGCCGGAATGACACCACGTTCAAGGGACCAAAGATGTGACCCGCTCTGAAAAAAAATTCACCGGCAAAAAAGCCCTGATGTGGGTCATCGGCTTTTTTGCCGTGGTGTTTACCGTAAACGGCGTTATGCTCTATATGGCCCTTCATACCTGGGGCGGGCTTGAAACCGACGATGCCTATCGCAAGGGGCTGTTTTACAACCGCGAGATTACGGCGGCGGAAGACCAGGCAAAGTCCGGCTGGAAAATATCCCTTGATCATCAACCAATATCTCTGAGCGGAGACACTCTGGCCGTTAATATCATCCGGCCTGACGGGGACCGCGCCCCGGAAAAGGTGACCGCCTTTATCAGCCGGGCTGTAACCAATATCTATGACCGGACTATCACCCTTGACCAGTTGGGGACAAATCAGTATGGCGCCCCCCTGACCCTGCCACAGCCCGGACAGTGGGATGTCGATATCAGGGTCTCCCGGCCAAATGGCGCCCTGTATCAGCTCAAGGAAAAGATTTTCATTGCCGCCCCCCCGGAAACAGAGAACAGGAAATAATGGACAGCATGGCCGTTTCAAAACCGGAGAATATCCCTGAAGCCGGGGGAGTGGAACATTTCCTTGTCGAGGGCCTGCATTGCCCGTCCTGCATCCGGGAAATAGAAGGCACGCTACAGAAAAATCCCCATGTCAGAAATGCCCGGGTCAACCTGACCACCGGGCGGCTCGCCGTCGAATGGGCGGGCGGGAACCAGAAAAGTGCCGCCAATAATGACGAGGTGATCGAAACCCTGAAAAATCTGGGCTTCAAGGGTCATCTGTTCCGGGATGATCCCGCCTCTGCCGCCGGGGACCGGGAGGGCCGCTGGCTGTTGATCTGTATCGGGATTGCCGCCTTTGCCCTGATGAATATCATGCTGCTGTCGATTTCCGACTGGGCCGGGACCGATATGGGGACACAAACCAGAGGGTTATTCCACTGGGTTTCCGCCCTGATCGCCCTGCCCGCTGCGGCGATTGCCGGGATGCCTTTTTACAAATCCGCCTGGGGGGCGCTCACATCACGCAATCTCAACATGGATGTGCCGATTTCCCTCGCGGTGATCCTGTCCCTGGTCATGAGCGTCATCCAGACGGTCACCCACGGACAGAATACCTATTATGATGCGGCAATGATGCTGTTGTTTTTTCTGCTGATCGGGCGGTTTCTTGACCGGAAAATGCGTAATCATGCCCTTGCCACCGCCCATAACCTGATCAACTACCGCCCGGCAAAGGCGACCATTGTCACCGGGAACGGCAGGACGGAAGACTGCGCCATAGACCTGCTTGACACCGATATGGTGGTCCGGGCCGCGCCGGGGGAGCGTATCCCGGTCGATGGCATTGTCATCCATGGCACATCCGAGGTTGATACCAGTCTGGTCACCGGCGAAACCCTGCCGGTCAGGGTCGGCGAGGAAGACCGGGTTTTTACCGGCACTATGAATATCAGCAGCCCGCTTGACATTCGCGTCACCGCGCTCAGCGGCAAGACTTTGCTGGACGAGATTATCGGCCTGATGGAAACCGCAGAACAGGGCCGGGCGAAATATGTCAGGCTTGCTGACAAGGCGGCCCATATCTACGCCCCGGCGGTGCATATTCTGGCCCTCGCCACCTTCCTCGGCTGGATGATTTTTTCAAGCGTCGGCTGGCAGCAGTCGCTGATTACCGCGATTGCCGTGCTGATCATCACCTGCCCCTGTGCGCTCGGCCTTGCCGTGCCGGTGGTTCAGATTGTCGCCTCAAGCCGCCTGTTCAAAAGCGGCATATTGGTCAAGGCCCCGGACGGCCTTGAACGGCTGGCGGAAATTGATACCATTGTCTTTGACAAGACCGGCACCCTGACCCTCGGCCAGCCGGAAATGGCGAACGGCGATAGCATTGATCCGAAGGCGCTGGAACTTGCGGCGAGCCTTGCCAAAAGCTCGACCCATCCGCTGTGCCGGGCGCTGATTGTTGCCTGTCATGAGCGCGGCATCCCGACCATTGCCACCAGCGCCGCCCTGCGTGAGGAGCCGGGTATGGGCCTTGTCGCAACGATTGACGGACAGGAGGTCCGCCTTGGCAACCGCGACTGGTGCGGGGTTCCGGCAGAGGTAAAGGATAATAACCGCTATAGCGAGCTATGGCTGAAGGTCGGCGAACAGGACGCCATTCTTCTGACCTTTCAGGACCGGCTGCGTCGGGATGCCGAAGAGGTGGTGAGCTGGTTCCAAAGCAGGGGGTTTGATATCCTGCTGCTGTCCGGCGACCGGCCCGATGTCGTGACTGAAGTTGCCGCAAAACTCGGCATAACCGATTATCTTGCCTCGGCAAAACCACAGGACAAGATCAGACGGCTGGAGGAGCTAAAAGCACAGGGTCGGAAAATCCTTATGGTTGGTGACGGGTTGAATGATGCCCCGGCGCTCAGGGCGGCCTATGTTTCCATATCACCATCGACTGCCGCTGACATCAGCCAGAATGCCGCCGATTTTATTTTCCAGTCACAAAATCTTGACTCGATCATTCGCGCATATCAGGTGTCAAAATCAAGCCGCCGGCTGGTCTTTACCAATTTCGCCCTTGCGGCACTCTATAACATGATTGCGGTACCTTTTGCCGCTGCCGGATATCTGACACCACTGATTGCCGCCATCGCCATGTCATCATCCTCCATCGTCGTGACCAGCAACGCGCTGCGGCTTAACCTGACCCGGCTTTATTCCAGCCGGGAAGGCGCGGACAGATCATGACCGGGCTGCTTTTTCTTATTCCGGCGGCGCTGTTCCTCGGCCTGATCGGGCTTTTTGCCTTCCTGTGGTCGATGAAAAGCGGGCAATATGACGACCTTGACGGCGCCTCCTACCGCGCCCTGTTTGAGGAAGACGAGATCGAAAGGGAAGGGAAATAACCCTGCCCTGAGCAAGGTCAGACTTTATCATTCTGGCCATATCATTCTGATGGACAAAATTTTCGGATTTTCCGGTCACAATCTTCTTCGGTGCCCTTTCCATATGCCCCGTGATTGGTTAAAAGAAAGAAAGCCATTATGGAGAAAGCCATGCCAGAAGACTATAAAGTACAAAATCAAGCACTCAAAATCGGCATTGTCGGCTGTGGCGGGCGCATGGGACAGGCGCTTGTCGGGGTGGTTCTTGATCACCCAAAAGCCCGGCTGTCCGGCGGCACCGAACAACAGGACAGCCTGCGGGTCGGCCAGACCATCCGCCATCCGGTAACCGGGGCGGACAGCGGTCTGGTCATCGGGGCGAATGCTGAACAGCTATTTGAAAATTCCGATATTGTCATTGATTTCACCTGCCCGACGGCAACAGTCATGCATAGCGGCTTTGCGGCGAAGCATGGCACGGTCCATATTGCCGGCACCACCGGCATGACCCCGGAAGATGAAAAAGCCCTGCATCATGCGGCAAAGACCGTTCCCGTGGTCTATGCGGCCAATTTCTCGCTCGGCGTTAATCTGTTATTTTACCTGACCCGGAAGGCGGCAAGCCTGCTGGATGACGAGTATGACATTGAAATTCTTGAAATGCATCACCGTCACAAGGTTGACGCCCCGTCCGGCACCGCCCTTGGCCTGGGCCAGCAGGCGGCGCGGGGACGCGGGGTTGACCTCGGCCAGGTATCCGACCGGGTGCGGGATGGCATCACCGGGGAACGCAAACGCGGCGATATCGGCTTTGCCGTACTGCGCGGCGGCAATGTCGCCGGTGAGCATAGCGTCAGCTTCAACGCCCCGGATGAGCGTATTATCCTCAGCCACAAGGCCGGGGACCGGGCGATCTTTGCCCGGGGGGCGGTAAAGGCGGCGCTCTGGGCCGTGGACAGGCCCGCCGGACTCTATGATATGTTTGACGTCCTCGGGCTTCCCAAGGAATGAAAAAAGCAGATATCGCAGAATTTTTCCGCAGATTGCAGGACCGCGACCCGGAGCCAAAGGGCGAACTGGATTACACCAATCCCTATACCCTGCTGGTCGCCGTCGCCCTGT